>Ga0209829_10002559_pt1 | contig 13755 bp, 9 predicted proteins | sample C_140205_EF_Meta_FD_187311 | JGI IMG/M metagenome (GOLD analysis project Ga0209829, IMG submission 187311) | Freshwater microbial communities from Lake Croche, Canada to study carbon cycling - C_140205_EF_MetaG (SPAdes) (version 2) | ecosystem: Environmental > Aquatic > Freshwater > Lake...
GCCGCGCTGGCCGGGATCGCAGCGACCATGAAGGCCATGAAGGCCATGAAGGCCATGAAAAACCGGGCGACAACGACCAGGCTAGCGGCAAAGCGGCGAACGATCGGCATGGCGGATCTCCGTGGCGCGGGGGGCCCACCGGCAGGAATGCCGAGGGGCTCTCCAACGGCCCAGATCATATCACGGGAGTTTTGCCAGGCTGCCGTCGGCCCGCTGGGAGAGTTGCTCCAGGAGCGTCTGGTCGATGCTCACCGAGATGCTGGCCACGGCCCCGTCGCACATCAGGAAATTGCAGATTCCAGGATGCCAGCTGCCGAGCATCGGAGCGCCGGCCACACTGATCGGGCTCACGATATTCGCGGAACCCCTGGCGAGGGGCCGGCCCAGCGTGCTGCCGGCCATGTATTTCTCGCCAAAGCTGGTGTCGTGGTTCGGTCCGAAGATGCCGTAAAAGGGCGTGCAGTCGTTGCTGTCGGACGAGTCGAGGCCGCACGAGCCGTCGGGGTTCGTGGCGTGCTTCTCCCCCAGCATGAGCGTTGACGAGAGGCCGTCGCTGATGTCGGGGAGCTTCGTCGACTTGAATGCCATGACCTTGTAGGCACCCGCTCCGAACGGGTGGCATCACGGGGAGCTCTTCTTGCTCGTCCGTCAGGATCGTGAGCGCTCGTCGCTGGGGCGGGGCGGGCAGGACGGTCAGTCCAAGAACCCGGCGAGTTCCTCGCTCCGGGCGGGAGCCTGCAGCTTGCGGACGGCCTTCGCCTCGATCTGCCGGATCCGCTCGCGGGTGACCTTGAAGATGTGGCCGACCTCCTCGAGCGTGTAGCTGTAGCCGTCGCCCAAGCCATACCGCAGCTTGATGATCTCCCGCTCTCGGTAGCTCAGGCTCTTCAAAACCTTCGCGATCCGGTTGCGGAGCATCTCCTGGGCGGCCCCCACGGCCGGGTTTTCCGCCCCCGTGTCTGGCAGCAGATCGCCAAAGTGGCTGTCCTCGCTGTTGCCCACCGGGCGGTCGAGGCTGATCGGGTAGCGGCTCATCGCCGTCACGCGACGCGTCTCGTCCACTGGCGTGCCGGCCCGGGCGGCGATCTCCTCGATCGTCGGCTCGCGGCCGTATTCCTGGAGCAGCTGGCGGGCGACGTTTCGCACGCGGGACATCGTCTCCACCATATGCACCGGGATACGGATCGTGCGGCTCTGATCGGCAACCGCCCGGGTGATCGCCTGCCGGATCCACCAGGTGGCATAGGTGCAGAACTTGAAGCCACGGCGGTATTCAAACTTGTCCACCGCCCGCATCAGCCCCGCGTTGCCCTCCTGGATCAGGTCGAGGAACGACAGGCCGCGGTTGCGATACTTCTTGGCGATCGACACCACCAGTCGGAGGTTGCCCTCTGACAGGCCACGCTTCGCCTTCTGGTAGCGGGCGTAGATGTCGCGGATCTCGGCCATACGCCGCTTGAGGCTGCGAGGTGTCTCTTGGCAAGCCTTGAGAATCGCCCGGTATTCCTCGACCAGCTTCAGGCGGCTCGATGGCGGCTGCTTTGACTTCTTGTGCGATTCGATCTTCGACCGCAGTTCCTTCAGTCGAACGACGAAGGCGTCGAGCGTCGGGATCATGGTTTCGATCCGCTGGGTCCGCAGACCCAATTCCTCGATCAGTCGCACGCAGCGGCGGCGGCGGTGGCCCAGCCGGGTCCACGCCTCGCGGCGTTCGCCCATCTTCCGCTTCTTCGAGAGGGCGATCCGATAGTCGCCCCGATTCTGGCGGAGCAAAACCTCCAGCGTGCGCAGGTTGTGCGGCAGCCGTCCGAGGATCTGTTCCTTCTCCAAGCGATCGGTCACCGACACCTGCACGGTGCGGTCGAAAGGCAGTTCGCCGCGATGGACGCGGGAAAGCACCTTGAATGATTGCTGGCAGACGTATTCGCACTCCAGCAGCTTCGCGCGGAACTGCGCGCGGGTGGTTTCGATCTGACGGGCCAAGTAGATCTCCTGAGCGCGGGTGAGCAGCGGGATCTCGCCCATCTGCGTCAGGTACATCCGCACCGGATCGTCCGACCAGTTTTCAACCTGCTCGACGAAGACATCCTCGCCCTCGGACGTTGACTCGACCTCGGATTCCATCCCGGCCTCGATCTCGCTGTCGGCGCTCACCACGGCGTCGTTGTCATCGGCGAGCATATCGGCGTCGGCCTCTTCGGCATCGACGACCTTCTCGGTGAGTTCTTCCACTTCCTGGGGATTGGAGACGACATCATCCTCGAGTTCATCCAGCAGCGAGTCGTACAAGGCAAAGCTCCTTCTCGATTTTTCAAACAGAAATCAGAACCAGGAAAATCAGAACCAGGAAAATCAGACTTGGGCCATCAAACTTGCAGCGGGAGATATCAGCGGGAGATAGAGGCATACAGCAACAACACACAGACCGACGAACCGAACCGGCACTCAAGCCCACACATGGCGGCCTTCAGTGCCGACATCGGCGACGTGTCGGCCACGCCGTTCGATGCATCATTCGGAATGTCGACAGTGTGATTCAAGGGGCGGCGAAATCCAGCGAAGAAAAACATTCGGCGGTCTCGCCTCATTTGCCGGCCCTTCCGAGACATCCACCACCGGCTGCACGGCCTCATCCAGCCGTGTTGTAGGAGACGCCCAAGACCTTGAGTCTGGGGAGATCCTTGCTGCCGGGAACGGTTTACGGAAACCCGGGCGAGCGAAGCTGGGGGGGATGCAGGGGAGGGGGGTGCCGATGAGTAGGGAGGGAACATCGGCAGAGGGTATCCGGAGGGCTCAAGATTATGCCCATGTCTGGCAAGAAAAGCCAGCAAATTTCCGGAGAAAATCGCGATGGATTCTGGTAAAGCGGCAAGGAATGGTAAAAGAATCCTCAGGGAGAAGCTCTGCGCTCACCAGTGGAGCCGGCCAGCGGCGGAATCAAGACCATGGATCGCGTCAAAAAATTCTATCTGCTCCCCTGTTCCTGCTCGGCAGATATCGAGGTGGTGGCGGGGCAGGCGGGGGGCCGCGTGGTATGCCCTGTCTGCGGCAGGCAGAACGACGTGCCAAAATTCCGCGACCTCGACACCTTGCGGATCAGATCGTCGTCCGCCGAGAAGCCGGCGCGACGCTGGGGCATGCTGCAGGCCGTGGCCCTGGCAGGAACCGCATGTGCGGCCTTGGCTTGGGGCGGCGCTGCGATCGTCGGATCAACTCCCAAGCAAGCCTTCAACGCCGAAGCCATCCGCGACGATATCCTCAGAAGCGACGACGACCAGCGGCTCTATGAATCCTTGCAGGAAATGGCCACTACAACGGTCTCGCGGATGCCGATGCGTGAGGAGGTTGATCTCCAGCGGCGGGCGATCTTTGCCACGGGTATCTCACGGACGTTGCTGATCGTTGGCGGCCTTGGTGCTGCCGCGGCCGTCATAGCCGTCGCGTTTATCGCGGCTTCGAAGGCGGCCTGACGGATGAAGGCCGCATTCATTACCCAGACCGGCGGACCCGATGTGATCCGCATCGGCTCCCTGCCCGACCCGGTGCCAGGTCCACGCGATGTGCTGGTGCGGATCGGTGCCTGTGCGGTCAATCCGATCGATACCTACGTGCGTGCCGGCACGGTGGCCATGCCGTTGCCGTTTCCCTTCGTGGTGGGCTGCGATCTCGCTGGGGAGGTGGTGGCGGTCGGGCCCGACGTGGCCGTCCTTCGTCCCGGGATGCGGGTATGGGGATCCAATCAGGGCCTGCTCGGCCGGCAGGGCACGTGTGCCGAGCTGGCAGCGGTCGACGAACGCTGGCTCTATCGCACGCCCGAGACCGTCACTGACCGCGAAGCCGCAGCGGCGGCGCTGGTGTCGATTACGGCGCACCTCGGGCTTGTCGACAACGCCTGCCTGACACGCGGCGAAACTATCTTTGTCAACGGAGGTTCTGGTGGGGTCGGCTCTGCCGTTGTGCAAATCGCCAAGGCGTTGGGCGCCCGCGTGATCGCGTCGGCAGGAACAATCGCGAAGTGTGAACGTGTGCGCCAGATCGGCGCGGATGTCGTGCTCGACTATCACCGCGATGACATCGTGGAGGCGGTGCGGGCAGCTGCGCCCGAGGGCGTTGATGTTTACTGGGAAACGCTCCGCGAACCTGCCTTCGACCAGGCGGTGGCGATGCTCGGCGAGGGCGGTCGGATGGTGATCATGGCCGGCCGGGATGCGAGGCCGGAGTTTCCCGTCGGTCCTTTTTACGTGAAAGGCTGCCGGCTCTTCGGCTTTGTGATGTTCAAGGCCGACGCCCCTCGGCAGGCTGCGGCCGCCGCCGATCTCAACCGCTGGATGGCCGCCGGGCAGCTGCAGGCACCGATCGACCGCGTGCTTCCGCTGGACCGCACCGCCGAGGCGCACGCTTTGCAGGAAGCCGCCACGATCGGCCGATCCGGTGGCCTTGCGGGCAAGATCGTGATCGAGCCCTGATCTGGCCGCGAAACGCAGGGATTTCGATGCCTTGCGGCGTTCTCAAGCCATAGGCTTTTCTGCCGATCAGTTTCGCCTTGCCGCTGAATCCCTAGACGACGCCTCCAGTTCGGAACCAGTTGAGGATCAGATGCCGGTATCGCTTTGTGGCGACAAGATTTCATCGTGTCGAAGGCATGTGCAAGTTGAAAACTTGCACCCACGGGAGAAAACTTGCACCCACGGGTTAGGCCTTACCCACGGGCGAAGAAGTGCCCACAGGCTTTGTTCTTTGTGGCGACAAGATTTCATCTTGTCGAAGGCATGTGCAAGTTGAAAACGTGCACCCACAAAAGGGTGAGGGGCACAGCCCCGTCCGCACAGGCATTGTTGCCCACAGATTCTGCTGAGGCGTGGCTTTAGTATTGAGGACGGGGCCGGCTGGCTGCCGGCTGCTCGGCCTGTTCGGTCCGCTCGCGACGGCTCCCGCTCAACTCGCGTTCGATCGCATCGATGCCGGCTGACAGATTCGGAAACATCGATCCAAAGCGGGGCTGGTTTTCCGGATCAGTGGCTGGCGTGCCTGTGGCCGGGGTGGGCTGATTGCCTGTCCGCGAAGGCTGCCCTCCCTGCTGGCCAATGGGCCGCTGGGTGCGTCTGGCCGTCTCTGTTCCCGGGAGCGGACGGACTGCGTTGGATGACACTCGAGGCACGGGATGGGGCTGCTGGGTTTGGGTGGCGTCGGTCTGCTGCACGGCATCGGGACGCACTGCGAACGAAGTATCGGCCTGCACAGCGATGCTTTCCGGAACCACCAGGTAGCGGACGGCCACGGACTGCGGCCGTTCGACCGGTTGCGGGGCCGGGAGCGGGATCGGGGGCTGGGCGACGACCGATTCTGATTGGAAGGCAGACGGTGACCGGGGCCTCGCAACCGGATGATGGACGACCCGCTCTGCTGGCGACTCGGGCGCGGAGCGGGTGCTGGCTGGGGGCGTGGCTGCCTCAGGAGCAGGCAGAGGGACGACTGCGGCCGCTACGGCGGGGATCGGCTCCGGCTCCGGCGCCGGGATTGGCATGGCCACTGGGGTCGCTTCCGGGCTCGGGGCACTGTTGGCCAAGTCACTGTCGGTGATGGCACTGTCGGTGATGGCACTGTTGGCCAAGTCACTGTCGGTGATGGCACTGTCAGTGATGGCGACGAGTCCAGCCTGCGGCGCGACCGGCTCGGAAGGGCTCATCGCGGCAGTCTCATTCACAGCGGGTGCCACAGCCACCTCTTCGACGGCGGGCATGGCGGGTTGTGTCACCGGCACGGCGGCGTCGGCCTGTGCCACGGTAGGGATGGCAACGGCAGGGATGGCAACGGCAGGGATGGCCGCGGCAGCGTTTGCGTCGGATGCGGGAGCGACAGAAGCAGCGACGTGCGCGCTGCCGCCATCAGCCTGCGGTGCAACCGCGATCGCGGCTGGGAGCGGTCCGGCCGTGGGCGTGGACGGCACGCTGGCCGGCATGGCAGCGGGCACGATCGGCGTCGCGGTCTTCGGCGCAGGCGTCACCGAGGCCGTGCTCGCTGGCTGAGCCGGAGACCAGAGATCGGCCTCCGTCGTCTGCGTCGATTGCGTCGCTGTTCTGGGGGGGGCGTACGCCGGGCCACCGACCGGAATCTGCGGTCCCGAGGCAGCTTCCGCGAGTTGAATCGAGAGGAGCGGCTGTCCTTCGCGGAGTGGATGTTTGAGCACGAGGCCGCTGAACGTGTCGTTGGCCCGCAGAGCGGTTGAAGGCATCATCGCTTTCGGCCAGTCTCGAAGGCCCACGTCCCACACCGTCACGGGGGATCCCTGCGGGAGTGATCGGAGGGCCACGAAAATCGTTTCGCTCTCCACGCGGGGCTTCAACTGCGCCAGCCGGACATCAAGGGCGCGATTGACGCCCACGGCTGCAGCCGCGCCAGCGACGAAGGCCGCCGCAAAGACGGTGATGGCCCGCGGCCTGTGCGACCGAGTCGAGGCAGGGCGGTTGGGAATGGCGGTGCGCATGGAGTGTGCTTTCATCGATGCCGACTGGGGCCACGTCGGAAGTGCGACGCTGTTTCTTCAGGAGCAATCGACACCCATGGCAGGGTGCGTAAAGCCTGCGGCCGGAAGGGATCGCTGCTTGCCAAAATACCGCAGACTCACGCCCGCCAAGGTCCGCCACCACCGCGATCTTTTCTCCAGGCTTCCCGGATTGACGCGGGCCAAAGGGATTTCATCGTCACCGCGGCAGGACGGAAATCTGTTGCAGCACGCTGGCGCGATGGCCCGCCGCCGCTCATGGCCCGCCGTCGTCGGGCTCTACGACGGGCGTTGTGAACATCGGATCGACCAGCGGCGCGTGCATCAGGGGACGGATCGCCAGCAGCCGCTGCCCCGCCCTGCTGCCAGCACGGTCGCGGAAGAAGGCGTCGCCGGCACTCGAGGCCGGATCGCCAACGCAGCCCACGATCACCATCGAGCCGGCTGGCACGGTGGCCTCAAAGTCGAGCCCATCGAGCGAATCACGACGCTGGCCGGCCTCCAGGCGAAACATGCCATCTTCGCCAACCCACGATCGCTCCACAGGGCCGTGCTTGATGGTCGGCGACAACTGCAGCCGCACGCGGCCGTCTGCCGCGGGCCAGGCCCGCAGCGCAAAGAGCGGGCTGGCGTCGCGGTACGTCGTGCCGCGAAGGCTGTTGCCGTCGTGGGCGAGCAGCACCAGTTCTCTGAGGCCCGTTGCGGTCATCACATCGCTGCCACGGCCGGGCAGCAGCCGCAGCATGTGTCGCACCAGTGCTGGGTTGTCAGGCAGTGCGGCCGGCAGGGTCTCGCCTGTTTCCGAAGCCGGCGGGAGGAATCGGTCGGCGAGTTGGGGCGGAAGCTGGGCCGTCACCACGCCGGCCCGAAGGCCGTTGGCCTGGAGCCGGCGCCGCAGCGCATCGTCAAAGACCTGTTCGTCGGCCAGGCCCCAGAGCTCGTCGCAAAAGAGCGGGTCGTGTTCCTCGAAGCGGACGAAGACGAGCTCGAGCTGGATGGTTTTGGGCGTCGTGCGGGGGCGATCGAACGCCCCTGCCGCCGCTGATTCCGCGGCAGCATCGGTCCGTAGGCCGGCGCGGCACCCGCCTGCGATGAGCATGACGAGGCAGACGGCGAGAGCCTGGGGCCGAGTCACGCGGTCGAGCATGGTTGCCGGTGATCCGCGGAAGGGGGAAGAACGTTGGGAGGAGGGGAGAGTGAAAGCGAGGGAGTTTTTGGAATGTGGGTGCACGTTTTCAACGTGCACATGCCTTCGACACGATGAAATCGTGTCGCCGCGAGAGAGGACGGGGGGGGAGGGTAGGGTGGGAACTGCGACGCGTCAACGTCGCGCGAGCAGATGCCTCAAGGCAAAATGCCGGCGGCTCTATCTTCACGCGAAACAGGCCTTCTCAGCAGAATCTGTGGGATATTTTCGGCTCGGGTAGGGTGTGCCCCATCGGGTGAAGCATCGCGATTTCGATGCCTTGCGGCGTTCTCGAGCCATAGGCTTTTCTGCCGGTCAGTTTCGCCTTGCCGCTGAATCCCTCGACGACGCCCGATGAGATCATTGCCTCCGGCCCGGAACCATCTGAGGATCAGATGCCGGTGTTTCTTTGTGGCGACAAGATTTCATCTTGTCGAAGGCAAGTGCAAGTTGAAAACTCGCACCCACATGGGAAAACTTGCTGCCACAATTCAAAGTGCCCCACCCCACCTCTCTTTGTGGTGACGCGATTTCATCTTGTTGAAGGCAAGTGCAAGTTGAAAACTTGCACCCACAGGTTGAAAACTTGCACCCACGGGAGAAAACTTGCACCCACAATTCAAAAAACCCCTGGCTCGGAACCAGCTGAGGATCAGATGCCGGTGTTTCTTTGTGGCGACAAGATTTCATCTTGTCTCTTGTCGAATCAGCAAGTTGAAAACTCGCTGCCACAATTCAAAGTGCCCCACCCCACCTCTCTTTGTGGTGACGCGATTCCATCGTGTCTCTTGTGGCGACAAGATTTCATCTTGTCGAAGGCATGTGCAAGTTGAAAACTTGCACCCACGGGAGAAAACTTGCACCCACGGGAGAAAACTTGCACCCACGGGAGAAAACTTGCACCCACGGGAGAAAACTTGCACCCACAGATTCTGCTGAGGAGCCGGAAATAGAGGCATCCGGGCCGTTTTCGCTGGGAGTGCTCCTGCCCCATGTGGCGCGAGCCTCTGGAAGAGCGAACAAAAGCCCCGACAGCCGTTTGGCTATGAAACGGCTTTCACGGCGTTGGCAAAAATGGCCAGGCCGGCGCCGGCGGCTGCGGGATCCAGGCGGCCGTTCCAGGATGGGTGCTGGAGGGCGTCTATGAACCGTTCCGGGTGTGGCATCATTCCCAGGATCCGTCCCGTTTCATCGCAGACACCCGCCACGTCGCCCGCCGCGCCGTTGGGGTTGGTCGAAAGGCCGTTGGCATCCGGGGCGTAACGCAGCACGAGTTGGCCCGCGGCTTCAAACGCCGCGAAGTCCTCTGGCGAGCGGGTCACGAACCGGCCCTCGCCGTGGGCGACCGGCAGTTCAAGCCTGTCCAATCCCTGGAGGAAAACAGAGCGGCCCGGAATCACCCGCAGATGCACCCAGCGGTCGATAAACATTCCCGTCGTGTTGTGTGCGAGCGAGGCACGGGCCGCTCCCGTGCGCGGATCGGCCAGCAGCATGCCCGTTTGCAGGAGCACTTGGAAACCGTTGCAGATGCCGAGAATGAGGCCGCCGCGATCACGAAACTTCGCCAAGGCGTCGGCGAGACGCGCCTTCAGTTCCAGCGCGAAGATGCGGCCGCTGGCGATATCGTCGCCGTAGGAGAAGCCGCCCGGGATGCAGAGGATCTGGAAGTCATCCGCGAGCGACGGCCTCTGCGCGAAGGCCCGCAGGTGGACGCGGCGCGCAATCGCACCAGCCCGCTCGAAGGCATGCGCCGTCTCGTGATCGCAGTTGGTGCCCGGTGCCCGCAGGATCAACGCCCGTGGTGACAGCATGCTTACTCTCCTCCCCGCCACGCTCGCCCCAGGCTCGCCACCGACACGGTTGCGGCCGTGCCGCCGTCGGAGGCGGAGGCAAACTCCAACTGATCGCCCTCGGCCACGCTGCCGATCCAGGCCCACGGCACGGTGGTCATCTGCTTCGCAAATCGCTCGGCGGCTGCGACCGGCACCTCACAGACAAAACGCCCCGGTGTTTCGGTGAAGGCAATCGCCAGATCGCGCTCAAGCCCGGTCGCAGCGGCTCCCGCAATCGCGGTTCCGGTTTCCATCGGCACGTCGGCCAGGGAGATCCGCGCCCCGGTCTGGCCGGCGATCGCCATCTCGGCGACCGCCACTGCCATCCCGCCGTCGGAGCAGTCGTGGCAGGCGACCACGAGCCCCGCCCGCTGCACCGCCGCGACCGCCAGAAACACATCGCGACAGGCCGACGCATCAACCTGCGGCACGCGGCCGCCGTGGACGCGGCCAGCCAGTTCCAGCTGGCTGCCGGCAAGATCGCCTCGGGAAAGGCCCACGATCGCGAGCCGATTGCCGGCCTGCTTGAAGTCGGGCGACAGCACTCGCCGCACGTCTTCCACCTGCCCCAGCGCCGTGGCCAGGAGCGTGGGCGGTATCGAACGTTCGTGGTGTGTCCCGGCGGCGTCGGTCCAGGCGAACACGTTGTTGAGGCTGTCCTTGCCGCTCACGAAAGGGGCCGCGAACGCGACCGACATGTCGTAGCACGCCCGGCATGCCTCCACCAGCGTGCCCAGCGACTCCTCACGGCGGCAGTCACCCCAGCAGAAGTTGTCGAGAAGGGCGATCCGCGAGGGATCGGCCCCCGCAGCAACTCCATTGGCAATCGCCTCGACGATGCCGCCGGCCGCCATCTGGTAGGGATCAAGCGGGCCGAGCCGATTGCGGATCCCGACGCCCAGCACGATGCCGCGGTCGCGTCCTAGCACGCCGCGAACGACCGTGCCGTCGGCGGGGCCGGCACCGGGGCCCAGCAGCGGCTTGACGATGCTGCAACCCTGCACCTCGTGGTCGTACTGCCGGATGATCCATTCCTTGCTGGCCACATCGGGAGCCGCGAGCAGGTCGAGCAGGCAGGAGGCGAGCGAGTCGGCGGCGGCAAGGGTCCATGCGACGGGCGCCACGGTGGGCGGCACGTACCGCGACTTGAGTCGCCGGCGCGGACGGCCCTCGTGCAGGAAGTGGCAGTTGAGCTCACCGGCCTTCTGTCCCTGCCAGCGGAGCACCAGCTGGCCTGAGCCTGTAAAGGTGCCGATGGCTGTGGCCTCCACGCCCTCGTCGGCCGCGACACGGGAGATTTTCTCCCAGTCGGCGGGGGCCACGGCGAGCACCATCCGCTCCTGTGCCTCGGAGATCCACGCCTCCGTGGCCGAGAGCCCGTCATACTTCAGCGGCACGCGGTCGAGGTCGACCTCCGCCCCGAGCGTGACGGCCATCTCGCCGACGGCGCTGGAGAGCCCGCCGGCGCCGCAGTCGGTGAGGGCATGGAAGAGCCGCTGCCGCGACGCCTCCAGCACGAAGTCGCAGAGCATCTTCTCATGGATGGCATGGCCGATCTGCACTGAGCCGCCCGACTGGCTCTCGCTGTCGCTGGAGAGTTCGACGCTGGAAAAAGTGGCGCCGTGGATGCCGTCGCGGCCTGTGCGTCCGCCCGCCACCACCACCAGATCGCCGGCCTGCACGGCGGTCTCTGCAGAGCCCCGCGGCATGATGCCCACCGTGCCACAGAAGACCAGCGGGTTGCCGATGTAGCCCGGATCGAAGACGACGGCGCCGGCGATCGTGGGGATGCCCATGCGGTTGCCGTAGTCGCGAACGCCCGCCACCACCCCTGTCAGCAGTCGGCGCGGATGGATCACGCCCGGCGGCAGGTCGGCAGGCGGCGTGTCAGACCGGCCCACGCAGAAGACGTCGAGGTTGGCGATCGGCTTGGCACCCAGCCCCGTGCCCAGCACGTCGCGGATCACGCCGCCCAGGCCGGTGGCCGCGCCGCCGTAGGGCTCGATCGCCGAGGGATGGTTGTGTGTCTCGACCTTCACGCAGATGTCATGGTCGCCGTCGAATCGCACCACGCCCGAGTTGTCGCGGAACACGCTCACGCACCAGTCTTGGGAACCGAGTCGGGCACGGACCTCGCGGGTCGCCGCAAACACGGTCTCCTTGAGAAGGTTGTCGTATTGCACGGGGCCGGTCGGGCCAACATGGTCGATCGGGCTGCCGAGCGTTTTGTGGCAGCAGTGCTCGCTCCAGGTCTGCGCGATGGTTTCCAGCTCGATCTCCACGGGATCGCGGCCCAGACCGTGGAAATGATCACGCACTGCGTGGAGTTCGGAGGCCGAGAGCGCGAGGCAGCGGTCGCGGCTGAGCTTCTCAAGCGCGGCGTCGTCGAGGCCGGCGAGGCACACGCTGCTTTGCGAGAACGTCCACGGACGGCCGCCGGCGAGCGTGCTCAGCAGCAGCGGGCCGATCACCACGTCGTGGATCGCCTCGCTGGCCAACAGCTTCCAGGCAAGGCGATCGACCTGGCTAGGCTCGAGTGCTGGCAGCCAGTATGTGCGCACACTCCGCACCGCGGCGGGCCGCAGTCCGAGGAGCGAAAACGCCTCCCGGGCCGACTCCGCGGCCGGATCGGTGACGCCGGCACGGGGCAGCACGTGGAGCACGGTCGGCAGACCGGGAACGCCCGTGTTGCCCGCAGCACTGCCCGATGCACCGCTGAGGATGGTGACAGAGAACGTTTCGGTGATCGGATCGGTGAGCACCGTGGCGGCGAGGCGTTCGACGTCGGCCTGTGACAGATCTCCCTCGATCAGCCAGCCGACGGCCGTGCGGGCCTGCGTGCAGCCGTCGATGCCCAGTTCGGCGGCGCCGACCACAAGCGCCCGCGCGGCATGGTCGGCCGCGGCGTCGCGGAGATGCACGTCAACTTCCCACAGCATCGCGGTCTTCCTTGGCACGCGTGAGCAACGCCACCAGCCGGCGGCGGTCGCCGGCTTCCAGTGCGGCGAGGATTTTTTCCGTCATGCCGATGATCCGGGACAGGGCCCGCGCCACCGGCGAGGCATTGTCGAGAAGGATGTCGGCCCAGAGTTCGGGATCACCCGCGGCGATCCGCGTGGTGTCGCGCCAGCCGCCGGCCGTGAACTGCCGCGACTCCGCCGGCGTGGCGGCGGCGATCGCGGCGGCGACGACGTGCGGCGCGTGGCTGGTCATGGCGAGGATGCGGTCGTGGTCGCGCGGCGGCATGGTGGAGACGGTGGAGCCGAGAGCCGACCAGAAGCCACCGATCTCCTCGATGTCGGCCGCGGGAGTGGCGGCCGCCGGGGTGACGATCGTGACCCGCCCTTGAAAGAGTTGCGGATCGGCGGCGGCCGGCCCGCGCCGGTGGCTGCCTGCCAGGGGGTGGGCGCCGACGAACCGGCCGCGGCGCCCGCCGGCAGAACCGGGCCGCACGCGGCGGTGTTTTTCCCACGCGCTGACGATCGAGGTCTTCGTGCTGCCGGCGTCGGTCAGCAGTGTGCCCGGTCGCACGGCCGCGTCGACCTCATCCAGAATTGCGTTGATCGTCGCCACGCCCGTCGCCACGACCACCAGATCGGCCTCGGCTACGGCGGCGGCGATGTCGGTCTCCGTGGCGTCGATGGCATGCCGGCGCTTCGCCTCGGCCAGCGAGGCGGCCGTACGGCCCACGCCGATCACGTGGCCGGCGAGCTTCCGCGCCTTGAGGGCCAGTCCGATCGAGCCCCCGATCATGCCGACTCCGACGATCGCAACGGTCGGCCAGAGGGGTTTCATGGGCGTGGATGGAGGCGGCGGGAAAGGGTGGCAGCGAACGGCGTCGGGAGAGCGATTTTTTAGCAGATGTGGAGGACGGGGCCAGCCACCATGCATGGCGGCCGGAAGTGGTGCGTGCCGCCGATGTTTCAGCCGGGATTTCGGGCACGTGTGCGGCCTCCGTCCGTGGACTCCCCGTCGAGATGCTCCGTGAAGACGGCCGGTTCATGAAAGCGGTGAGGTTCTAGCCTTGCATGGCCTTGTGTGGCAGCAAGTTTTCAACTTGCTGAATTCGACAAGATGAAATCTTGTCGCCACAAAGAGAGGTGGGAAGCGGGAATTTGAATTGTGGGTGCAAGTTTTCCCATGTGGGTGCAAGTTTTCCAACTTGCACTTGCCTTCGACACGATGGAATCTTGTCGCCACAAAGAGAGGTGGGGAGCGGGAATTTGAATTGTGGG
>Ga0209829_10002561_pt1 | contig 13743 bp, 12 predicted proteins | sample C_140205_EF_Meta_FD_187311 | JGI IMG/M metagenome (GOLD analysis project Ga0209829, IMG submission 187311) | Freshwater microbial communities from Lake Croche, Canada to study carbon cycling - C_140205_EF_MetaG (SPAdes) (version 2) | ecosystem: Environmental > Aquatic > Freshwater > Lake...
AAGAATATTTTGGGATTTTCTTGAGGTGAATGTGGGTCGTTCCGGCCAAGAATCAATAAAAGCCACTTTTTATTGGGCTAAAAGCAAATCTGCGCCGTGCATTCCCGTAGGCTGGTGAGCGGCGGCGACGGTCTTCCGAACCACAGTTTTCGGCTCCGCCGGGTGCCACGCGCAATGGACTCGCCCAGCCTGCGTGAAGAGGCGCACTGACAGCCTCCCAACAGCATTTGGCCAAAGCGTCGGGGTTTGTGATCCCGCGCGGAATTGGTTTTTCAGCAGGCTGCTAGTGCCGGTTGCGGTTTTCCTGGTATTGCTTGATGGCCTGCTGGGCCACGGCATCACCATTGGCGGCGCGGGTATAGAGATCTGCCATGACTGCGGCCATCGCATCCTGGACCGCCATTGTCTCAGCCCCCGTGCGGGCCGGGTGGGTGCGGGCCATTTCCATGTGGCCGATCGCATCGGAATAATTTCCCGATTTGAAGGCGGTCAGGGCCTGGCCGACTTCCGCGGAAACTGTCGGGCCCGGAAGCCCGGATGACGGGGTCGTGGGTGCTACCGGAGCAGGGGTGGCAGCCAAGGTCTTGACGGTGCGTTCCAGCTCGGTGGCGGCGTCGGTTTTCTTTTGGCAACCGGGAACGATCCCAGTCGCCAGAATCAGGAGGAGAGCGGTGGAGTTTTTCTGCAGAGATTTTTTCATGGGCTGGGGTTCGGTCGGTGATCCGCAAAGTCAGGGCAGGGGGGCGTCAGCGTCCATCGATGCTGCCGGGGTTACAGAACAACCTGTTTTTTGCCGGGTTAGCCGCTTCATTGTAAAAGTCCACGGTCTTGAGGTATTCAATATGGCCGTCCACAACCCCGACGGTTGTGCCAATGGAATGCAACTTGGTGATGCCCTCGGTTGGCCAGCTGGATCCGTCGTTGAAGTCGCCTGGATTAGCCTCCAGAGCCTGCCAGAAGATGATGGCGTCCTGTCGGAACTGGGTGGTTTTATAGGGTGTGTTGCCTTGGTTGCCCGCCACGCCGCTCATGAGATAGCTGCTCAGCAATTGGGCCCGCTGCGAAAAGGTGGACACATCCGTTCGGTCCAGCGGACAGCGGTAGACGGGTATGCTCTTGACATAGTCCCAGAGTAATCCGCCCTGATAGGCTGCGGATTGAGGGGGAAGCTTGAAGCCTTGCGTGAAAGGGTTGGGCACGGAACCGCCGGAGGCATCATAGAGCCAACCCCGGCGGATCCAAGGTGAATTCCAGTTGGGGTCGGGCAGGAAGTCCTTAGAGTCGGCGCAGTAGAGGTGCATCGCCAGAGTGATCTGTTTGACATTGTTCTGGCACTGGGCCCGCACGGCTTTGTCCTTGGCTTTGGACAGTGCCGGCAGGAGCATGGCTGCCAGAATGGCGATGATCGCGATCACCACCAGCAGTTCGATGAGGGTGAACCCCCGACGAGAGTCATAAGCGACTGTCGGCGGGCGTGAGGTTAAGTCATGCATAGAATTGGAAAAGAGAGACGGGGATTTCAAAGAGGGGTCCAGTCAGGAAAACGGTAGCCTTGCCACATCCAGACGAAATCCGGATTGGTGGTGCCGCCCCCGGCCCAGCCAAAGACGCTGTTGCCTTGGGCAAAGCTTTGAGCCGCGGCGATGGTTTGGGGGTCGGTCCAGCGGTGGGATTCCACGTGGGCATCGATAAAGGAGAATGTGGAGACCAAGCCGTGGAAGATCGCAAAGCCATCCACCCATCCGGTCTTGTCCATCACCCAGGTTCCCATCTCGTAGCCGCGCGGGTCGGCTTCCTCGATAAAGATGAAGGCTTGGGAGGGGGCGCTGCTGAGTTTTTTGTAGGTGTTTTGAATGTTCCAAGCCTGCCCATTCATGCCGTTCGCCTTGGAATAGCTGGCATAGGCCCAGCCGTTGCCGACTTTCAGGTTGCGGTAGCGCAGGTCGGAGGTGCAATGGAAGACTGCGGGGTTGGGTGCGTATTTGAAGAGGGGCGAGGTTGCCAACTGCTCCTTGGCCTGCTGTTCGGCCACCGCCACGTTCGCTGATAGCGTCGAGGAAGCGTCGAAATATCCGCCCCCGCCGTAGTAGGTGTTGTCAATCGTGGTGGACATCATGGTGTCCTGATTGTCAGTGGCGTACATATGCCAGGCATAGGCCAATTGCTTCTGATTGCTGCGGCAAGCCGCCAGGGTTGCCTTCAGTTTGGCCTTCGAGAGGGCGGGAAGAAGCATGGCCGCCAGAATGGCGATGATGGCGATGACCACCAGGAGTTCGATCAGGGTGAAGCCGCGGCGGCTCGGTCCGGAGGAATTGGATGCGGTCGTATGGGGGCGGTTCATAGTGTCTTTTTCAGGAAATAGCTGGTGGCCGGATTGTGGCAGCGTATTAATGCAGTGTCAAAGCACATGGATTTGCGTTAAAGTGGAGTCAGGCCCACGCAAGGTCAATACCCCAGTTGAGTTACAGGAACCTTCATCCGCCTTTCACGCCCCCCGTTCATTTGTGCCAGGCCGGTTTCCTGCTTGACCCGCCTGGAGGAGGCTTGGCAAGGTTCGGGCATGAAAAAAACAATTCTTTCCGCGTTGGCCGTCCTGGCCTTGGCGTTGAGTTCCTGCAGCACGCGTAATTGTGCCGCCTGTCACGGCCAACCCAACACACTCTCTTCCCGGGAACAGGCGGCCGGTTGGAAACTTCTCTTTAACGGCAAGGACACCGCCGGATGGAGTAATTTTAAAACCAACACCATCCGCTCCGGATGGCAGGTCCAAGATGGAACATTGGCCTGCGTGGACCCCAAGAACGCCGGCGACTTGGTCACCAGCGAGCAGTTTGACTGGTTCGAGCTGGAGCTGGAATACAACATCTCCCGCGCCGGCAACAGCGGCATCATGTATCACGTCACCGATGATGCAAAATCCGTCTGGGCCACCGGCCCCGAATTCCAGTTGGAAGACAATGTTGAGGCGCATGACCCGGTCCGCTGCGGCTGGCTCTACGCCCTCTATGAACCCCCGGTGGATCCCAAGACGGGCAAGACCCTCGATGCCACCAAGCCGGTGGGCCAGTGGAACCACATCCGCCTGGTCATCTCTCCCGAGAAATGCGAGCACATCATTAACGGGGTGAAATACTTCGAATACGTCTTGGGCAGCGATGATTTCAATAGCCGTGTGGCCAAGAGCAAATTCGGGAAGATGAAATTCTTCGCCAAATCCAACCGCGGCTACCTTTCCCTGCAGGGCGATCACGGTCAGGTTTCATTCCGTAACATCAAGATTCGCCCCATTTCACCCAAAAAGTAACCGGCCAACCCAACTCTCATCGGCTTCACCATGGATGGCGGATTGCCCCCCGGTGGAGCCGTTTTTTGTTGTAGGGCTCAGTTCTATTTTGCCACCGAAGTGCGCTGCGTGAGCCAGATCATGTCCGGATTGTTGGGCGAAGCCGAACCAAGGGTGATGATTCCATTGTAAGTCGGCTTGGGTCGGGTGCGTGCATCCAGCCACTTCTTGATTTCCCCGTGCCCGTCGGCAAAGGAAAACCCGCAAGCCCCGTTGTGGTAGCTGGCCGGGTAATCGAAGATCCAGGCATTGCCTGGGTTGTTCACATCGGACATCCAGACGCCAAAGGCCCCGTTGTTGATGCTGTCGGGATGTTCATCCAAAAAGACGTGGATGTTTGAGGCGGCGACGGCGCTGAGATCTGAACTCTTCATGAAAATACGGTAGGCGGGACTCTTGACTTGGTAATTCAACCACACGTCCCCCACCGGATCGCCCACCGCCACCGACATGGAAACGCTGCGCACCCGGGCGATGCGCTTGGTGCCGGAGGTGACAAAGCTTTGGTCGGCTGGGCACTTGTAAATCCCTGCTTGTCTGGCGCAATAAGGCGCAAGCAATGCGTATTGAGGGTCGCTCAGATCCGCCGTGTTCCAGTTGTCCGCGTTGGCACCGTCAAAATTGAGATTGCCTGCCACCCATGTGACCCCTGGCGCGTCCGATTCCAGGTTGGGCACCAAAACCCCTCGGTTGTCATCCGGATACATGAGATGGGCAAGCTGCAATTGCTTCAGATTGCTCAGGCACTGTATGCCCTGCGCCTTGATCTTGGTATTGGTGAGTGCCGGCAGAAGCATCGCTGCCAGAATCGCAATAATCGCAATTACCACCAGCAGTTCTATCAGGGTGAAACCAAAGGAGCCCGCCCGCTCCCTGCGCAGATCACGGAGCTTCGGGGGGGGGCGAAGGGACTGGAAAACACGCCTGGTTTTTGGGTTTTTCGGACTATCGGTCGTGCTGTTTCGCAGGGAAATCATTTGATAAATTCAAAATATCAGAGCGGTCAAGTCCCTGCATCTCGCATTGCGCCCTGAAATTCAGGGGATAGTGATTGATTGAGTGCCCGCCTGGAATCAATTACCCGCGAACCGCCCAGCGTCCGGAAAGTAAGTCACCTCCAGTTGAGTGAAGTCGGATCTCTGACATCCAACCCCGAATTGAGTGCTGGGATGGTCAGAGGCACTGCGGGGGGGCGGCTGCGGTGGGGAGGCAGACCCTCTGATTTCGTTCATGCCATTTGTGGCGTTTGAGATGCATTCCCGCTTGGACGGCAGGTTCGTCGTCAATCCCCTGTTTTCAAGTTTTCACCGCCTCGGTAACTTCCTCTTGACACTCTCAGCCCGTGTCGTCAGTTTTTTCTTCTTATCAAGCACAAGACCACATTCGCCATGGTAGCCCCAACGGGGTGCAGGTAGTGAGCGGGCATTAGAAGCAATTTTCCAGCACCAACTTTGGCCCGCCGCAGTTGAAGGGGATTCTTGAAATCCTACCACATTGCCACATCCGACAAACTCATCCTCGTCAGTTCGCTCTCGATGGATGGGTGGTTTGCTCTAATGCTGACCAACACCGCCAAGGTTTTACACGTCTCCATGACGGGCAATCGCGTGGCGATAGAAGTTATCCGTGAGTGTTTCCATGCCGCCGGTATCCGTGTTTTCAGTCAAGCCCTCGATGACCTTCTGAGGGTAGGGGAAACTCTTGTCGATATCTGTCTCACCTTTTTTGTTTTGGCCTTTGGCTTGCGTCCGGCCGTCAATGATCCTTCCGTGCAGATGGGAAATCTGATTCAGGGAGGTTGCCAATCCGTCGATTACTTCTCCCCATTATGAACCAACCTGAATTCTCGTTCGACGCAACCGTTCCAGCCACCGGGTTTAACCGCTGGCAACAGGAGCGTCGGGAAGCGCTCCAGGCACTCGCACGACAGCTTGGTCTGCCGCTCGGTCAGGAGGTGGAGGTATGGCTGCAGGGCGGCGTCCGCTTGCGCGGCAAAATTCGGCTCCGCGAGGACGGTTTGTTCCTATCCAATGAGGGCCAGGAGCGTCTTGAGTTTGTCGTCGGCGAAACTTTTTTCACTGCAGCTGAAATTGAATCCTGCATCCGCAGGGACTGAAGCCTGCCGCAAACAGACCCCGTTGAACCGCAGCTCACACAACTGGCCTGCGCCTGATTCCTGAGTGCCTTGCGGGGGCTTCCGTGGTTGGTCTGTTGAATTCTTGATTGGTTGGATTGTCCGAACCGCTTGTTCCTGCGCTAGCCGCAGCGGTAGGATCGGGCTGCCGTCCCGTGGTTGGCGGCTTGGCATTTTGTTCTCACTGCGTCCGGAAATCCACAAACTCCACCGCCCCGGGCCCCACCGTGACATTGAATGCCCCTGTCGGATCGTGCGTTCGGCCTGAACGGATCTCCTTCGCGCTGCGCCACGGCAGGCGGCATTTCACCCGGACCCGGGCAATTCCTGCGGGATCGATCACTGCCGGTTGATCGCGCTGTTTGATCACCCCAGCGTTGTTGATCAGCTCCACCATCCAGCCGGTCGGTGTGCGGTTGACGGCGTATTGAATGGCGTTGCCCGTGACCTCAAGGGGCAGGGCGTCCTCCGCCAATTTTTCGAGGCGCGCGTTTGAAATGGCTGTCTGGCGGCCCGTGGCGGGATTAGTCCACTCCTCCAGCACTTCCATCGAGCCGAGCCGGGCCAGTCGGGCGAAACCGCTTCCAAGCGATTCTTGATGCCGTTTGGAAACCAGCACCCGGGAGCCCCCGCGCAAGGCCGTTTCAAGCGTTCTTACGAAGGCTGGATCGAATTGGATGTCGCCTGCCAGCAGCAATACCGGATAACTCGCCAGCATTTGAGCCGAGGCGCTGGTCAGTTGCACGTCATAGATCTCTCCAAAGGGTGTCGGGCGCAGATAACTTTGCTCCGGATTTTTTGGGAACGGGTTGGCGTGGATATGGTCGCTGCTTGGAAACAGCTGCTGATCGAACAGGTCGCGGATCTGGCGGTCGCCGGGGGTGGGTTCCAGAATGCCCCAAGGCTTGTCCATGTAACCGTTGTAGCCCGAGAGATGATCCAGCACGACGGCCACCGGCGTGAACGGGACGCCGCGATCGTGGGCCTGCATGAACTGGAAGACCTCCGACGCTTTGCGGCCATGCGATGTCAGGGCCCAAGGAGCCTCAGCAGCCTCAAAGAACGTAGAGATGCTGTTCTCGGGGGTGACCATGGCTGCGCCGGCGAACCAGGCGTGAAGCCACATCCTCTCATAGAAACTTAGAGAATGTCCGGCATCCAGACCGCGCGAATCCCCGCCCTCCTTGCGCAGCGGGCCGCTGCTGGTGCAGGCTCCGTTCAACCAGGGGCTCACCTGCACCGACCAGGGTTTGTTCCACTGTCTGGCTGCTCCTCGGGCGAATGCCAGTTTTGATTGGGTGAATGCGATGTTTTCCCCCACCTCCAGCCCGATGCATCGCGCGCCCCACCCACCGACATAAGCCTCATAGTGTGAATGGCCGGTCACGCTGATGACGCGATTGAGCAAATCATGGCTCCGGCTCAGGAAGTAATCCTTCACGACGTCATAACATTCCTGGCGGCTTTGCGGGCGCCGATCATAGCCGGCAAGGCCCCTGGGTTTCATCAGGTGTTTAAACTGGTCAAAGTCCTTGCCGAAATTGTCGCGCCACCACGACTCGGTCGCCGCCAGGTTGTGGAAGTAATAGCCCCATTCGCCTAATTGCAGTGCGGTAAAGACACCGGCCCGGTCCATCGATGCCAGCACTGCTTCGTTTTCCGGCCCCATCACGCCCCGTCCGCCTTTAATCTGCATATCACCGCCCGAATAACACGTTGCCGGCCAGCCGATGCTCGCCAGGTAATCAAAGATCGGTTTGCTGCCCGGCTGCGGTCCGGGTCCCGGGTCAAATCCGTTGCCCAAGTGCTGCTCCTTCATCACGCCGACGAGTTGGTGAAGCTGGTTCAGGTCGCCTGGGGTTCCATACATGCTGAAGACTACTTCCTGCTTGCAGGGTAGGAGGTTCACATGTTGGGGACTGTGGGTTAGCGTTTGAAATGAAGGAAAGGATTTCGTGGAAAGTTTAGCCTGCCCGGCGGCGGCGTCTCTTGCGGGAATAATCTTCCGGGATGCAAGCCAGGCCAAGGATTCCGTTTGCCAAGCATCCCACATCGGTCCGCGATAGCCGTTCAAGCCATGACCCCCGGCGGGTAGTTCGAGATAGCGGCCTGCGACGCCGTGTGCCCGCAAGGCTTCGTGGAACATCCGGCTGTTTTCTGCAGAGACCGCCGTATCATCGGCTGCATGGGCTAGAAATGACGGGCTGGTTTGTCCCGTCACCCGACGCTCGTTGGAATAGAGTTCCACCTTTTCCAGCGTGGGGTTAGTCCCCAGCAGGTTTGCCCTCGACCCGCCATGCGTCTTTTCGCCCATGGTAATCACCGGATAAATGAGGATCGCAAAATCGGGTCGGCACCCCAAGCGCTCTATGTTGTCCGCCGCCAGCTGATCTCCTGCATCGAAGTGGGTGGCGGCAGTGGATGCCAAATGACCCCCAGCAGAAAAGCCGACAATCCCGATCCGCTTTGGATCGATACCCCAAGCCTTGGCGTTCGCCCGCACTGTGCGAATCGCCCGCTGGGCGTCAAGCAGCGGACGGGTGTCGGTGCCGTGCGGCAGCCTGTATTCCAGGACGATCCCCGCCACCCCATGCAGATTGAGCCAGTGCGCTATCCCGCTTCCCTCCGGGCCGGTCACCAATCCGCCATAGCCACCTCCCGGACAAATTACCATCGCCGCTCCGTTGGGGTGTTCCGGGCGAAACAGTGTGATGAAGGCATTGGTGGTTTCGGGCGATCCATCGCTGTCCGGCGCGCCAGCCGGCCAGATTGGCAATCGCTTCGGCGCGGGAGTGTCGCCTGCCAGGCTGGTGAGGGACGGTAGGCACACGCTCAGGAGCAGCAGCGCAGCAGATCGGGTTAACCTGCGGAGAATGTTGATTTTCATTTCAAAATGGATTTTAAACTAGGCCGGCCGTTTTTTCTGAAAGGGTTTTAACTGCCTTGTTCTTTCTTTTTCCAAAGGCAACAGAGTCTCCTAAAATTGGCTCAGCGGTTGCAGCGTCAGGACCTTTCGTTCGATCTCCATCGCCGAGGGGAAGGGCAGGGGATTCAAGGGTGCCTTGGGAAGCGGCTGGGCAAAATCCATCGTCAGGGTTGCCTTTTCCAACGACTCTTCGCTCCGGACCCACCAGCCGGCTTTAATGCCTGTGGAACTGGATCCTGATTTGCCACAGCGCAAAAAAATCTCCACGGCGCTTTTGCCTGCCGGTAATTCGAACCGGTAAAAGGCCCACGGCTCAGCCGGCAGCTCGCGCATGGTGCGGACCGGTATTTTTGGATCCGCCGGACTGGAGCTGGTGAGCGTGACCGCGACTGGTCTTGCGTTGATTGCGGCGTGGCACTCCAATGCGATTCCGGCATTGGTCGGACTGGAGCAAAGCAAATAGATCCAGGCCTTGGTTTTTATTGGAATGGAGATATTACAACGGCCTGTCAAGAGCGTCGCGCCATCAGCCTCGGAACTGCGGCTCAGTGCGCCTCCGCTGACGATGCCACTCTCCCGCTTCCCGCTGAAGGGCAAGGCAAGTGTTTTCGATCCACGGCTCCCCGCCTTGAAGACGTCTTGTCCGTTGAAGCTGACCCGGTGGGCAGCTGGTAAACCGGTCATGGAAAACTGCACGGTTTCTCCGGGATGCCCAAAGACTTCCCAGGTCGCCTGAGTTGCCGTGCGGTTGACTTCACGACACCTCAGACCCGGCAGCGAGAGCGCCGTGGGATCAGGCCGCTTGAGCTGCAAGAAAAGTGTCTGGTAGGGGGCTGGTTCCAATTCCAGAGAGTCGCCGAATCGCACTGTTTTCGGCAGCGTTTCCCGGTAGGGATAAATGACGCTCGCAGTATACCGGCCTGTGCCGGACTCGCTCCGGGTCCAGCCTGTGGATTCATCGAGCTTGATTCGCACGGTTTGCGGTTGGATGAAGGGGTTGCGAAGGACAAGGATTCCATTTTGGCCTCTAAAATGGGCGTAGCCGTAGGGTTCCCGGCGATAGGGATCCCCCAAAATCATCCGGGTGCGCGACAGCACCGGGGCGTTGTGTCGAGTCCACTGAATCATGCCGGCGAGAAAAGGCCAGTCGCGGGCCGGATCGGGAAAACGGGCAGGATTCATATAAAACGTCAGCAAGCGATTGCCCCGTCCAGCCACCATCATCGCGTTGTCTTGCCAGTTGTCGTAGAAATTCGCCGGCTCGGTTGTGAGTGTGGGATCGAGATAAACTCCAAGCGTTTCGATGGCGCCGGGGTCGAAGCCGGGATTTGACTTAACCCTGCGCCGCAGCAGCGCATCGCGGCTGGTGGTCGCCCCGTCAAAACCGTTCATCGATGGCACAGTGGTCGGCGGAGTGCCGTCGTAGGTGTCGCCATAAACCGAATCCACATGCCACAGCCACCAGGGACTCAGCCACATCCCACTGGTGGGGTCCAGATAGACATCCGGCTTGGCCCGGCGCATGGCTGTGAGCAGCTCGATAAAGGCGTCCACGTTGGCTTCCCGGGCATAATCCCCATCCAAATGATGCGGATGCGTATTGGTGTCGCAGCTGGCGCAGAACCCGTCCATCTTGAAAAACCCCGCGTCGTTTTCACGGATCAACTCCGGCACACGGCGGGAGATGTCGCGCCGATAACCGGGGTCGCTCTGACAGAGGAACCAGTCGAAGGTGGCGTTGCGGTGGTAGCCCTGGTTGCCGCCCCATCGGGCATGTTCGTAGCCGCTGGAGGGCGATAGCCACAATCCCAACCTGCTCCCCATCGGCTTGAGTTCATCCAAGAGCGGCTTGAACCCGCGCGGAAACCCGCTGGCGCGTAGTTCCCAGAGGCTCTCCTTCTCGTCCCATCCATCGTCCAGAGTAAAGCTGTCAAACCCCACGCCATAGGGCTCAAAGAGCTTCTGCTTGAACTGTCGGATCAGGTCGAGGCTGTTGGTCTCGGTGGCCGGCGAAACAGTGGTCCACGTGTTGTAATCCACTTGCACCTCCGGCTTCCGCGGGCGCTTACGGCCTTGGTCGATATAGGCGCGGAAGCGAAGCGCCAGTTGATCTCTTGAGGCTACTCCCAGCACCGCCACCTTGCTTGTAAACCGACCGCTCACGCTGCGTCCGGGACGGTGCCGCAGGGTCAGTAGGCCGGATTCGTAGTGGTTGTATCCAGCCGGAAACTCCAGCCCCCAGAAGGTGTCCTGAAGGAAAACAGGTTGCCCGAAGCCTTGTTTTCCCTCAACGCCCCAGACGTTATAGCGCAGGTATTCCGGCGGCCCTTTCTCCTGGGACCAACACTGATCCTTGAGTCCGACGTTCCAGACATCCACCTCCCGCAGCAGCACGGGGGACGCGCAACAGAATTCCAGATGGCGGCGGATGAAAAAATCGGCGTCCATCAGCTCGTAGATAATAGCAACCTCCGCCTCTCCGCCGCGCCGGGTCAGATGCAAACTCAACTTCTGGCCGCCGGGGACAAGCTCCTTGATGATTTGCCGCACGGTGAAGTTCGCCATGTGCAGGTTCGGGCTGCCCTCAAAACTCAAAGCAAAGTCGTCGCTCGTAAGCTCGATTCTTCGATGCGCGCCGCGGTTGATCAGGCTGGTTGCTCCGACCTGATCGCCCTTCTTCTGCAAACGCAGCTCCAAGTGCGCATTGCCAATGGAGAAATCGTCCTGTGTTTTCACCCCAGTCAGCCCGCCCGCCGGGCTCGTTGCAGTCATCATCGCCAGAAACGCAATCAAGCCCACTGCCTTCATGTCTGCGAAATAGGGCCGTAAAAGCTGGAGGCTAGGTTCATGTGTCATGGAATGGATTTTAGCCTACGGTTTCCCGGCCTCGGGAGATATGTTTTTCACTCCCGCCTGCTTTTCCGGCAGGGCTGGCTGATGAAAAATCAGGCCTTTCCATTCCGCCAGAATCTTCAAATAGAAATAGGGGTCGGACCAGGTTGACGAGGGCTCTACGGCCGTCGTCTCCGGCCATTCATTGAAGCTCGTCACCACGATGGCATCGGCTCCCGCATCGGTCGCGGCGCGCAGGTAGCCCCGCAGGGTGGCTCCGTCGTCGCGCGGTATGATAAAGAAATCGTCTGGTCTGAAGCCGCTGTTGTCATGCCCGGGATGCGCAGGTAGAAACGCTTTCTTTCCAGCCGCATGCGCCTGGTTAACCAGCCGTTGGTAGTGCGGAAAAAGTTTGTCATACGTCCAGATGCGCTTGATGCAGAAGGTGCCGTAGAAACCCATCATCGGAATTTCAGCAATGCCCAGCCATTCTTCGGGAAAGTCCAGGCCGCGATCATTCACGTTGGTGACCTTGTCCATTATCCAATAAACGGCCCCCACCTCCGCCTCCACATCACGCCGCAGTTCAGTGAAAGCCTCGGGCGTCAGCTTGGGTGCAAAGGGAACCTGATAGAGATAGATCAACGGCTTCCCATCCACATGCAGGTAGCCGGGGCTGTCCTTGGTGCGCCGCAAAACGTCCGCAGTTTCCCGGGCAAGGGCCTTGATGTCCTCATGGAACTGCGCCAGCTCGCTGCAGAGGGCCACCTTGAAATTCTCCCGCGCCGCGAGGGGAAGGATGGTTTTTTCAAAGGATCGACCGCTCATGCTGCCCGCACCCCACCAGGAAACCAGAAATGCCTCAATGCCCGCCGCCTTCGCCGAGCGGATATGCCATCGCACAGCCTCGGGATTGTCACTGTCATAGTAGCCGATCAGCGGCTGTGCCTTGGATTTCGGCTTGGGCGCCGGGTTGGTGGTTTTATCCTCACTCCACTGGCTCCATCGGACATGGGGTCCGGTGGCCGTCTCATACCAAGCATAATAGAATGCCCAGAGAGCCGGCCGCCGCGTGGCCGTCGCTAACGGCGCGCCCTGCGCTGCGAGGCCGAATAAGGAGGCAAGCAGGGCCGCAAACAGGGAGGCTGACTTCATAGCGTGTGGAACTTCTTGCCCCCGTCTCCTCCCGAAGGGGCCAATCAGCCGGGGGTCCGTAACGGCTCCTAGCCAGGGAGTCCAAGACCGCTCCCGCGGGTGGGCGGCACTGCGGGCTGGGTCAGCCGGCATGCCATCGCGGCTGGCACGCTTAAGAAGAGCCGCGCAGACCTCCGGTTCACTGTCCTGTTCGACCTTGCCTGAGGCCGGGTCACCGCCTGGTCCGGTCATACTCATCCACCTTCAGAGCCAGGGCGATGAGATCCGGTTCATTGTTCAATGCCCCGTAATACCAGAGAGTCTGGGAAACCTCGCGGTAATTCACGTTCTTGGGAACGCCGCTCGGCGAAAGTTCCTTGCCCACTCCTGTCCGGGTGTTGCCTCCCACCTCCACTTCGCCCGTTGGCTTGATGCGGGTTCGTTGCCAGGCCATGGCGGGTTTGAACGCGGCCACCAGTTCCGGGTTGGGAATATACAGGCTCAGGTGAGTGCCCATCAGAATCGATACGGCATTGTAGCTGGAATCCCGCCCGCTGCGCTCGATGAACACCCCATCCTTGTCCCGTCGCTCAAGGGCGGCTTTTACCAACTTGCTGGAAGATTCCTTGAGCTGGGCATCATCCAGCACCAGCCCGCAAAGGCCAAAAGCCTTCGCCGCGATCAGGAGCCGGTTGGCAGTGTGGCCCACCTTGGGAATAATGGTCGGATATCCTTTTTGAATGAAATCGCAGGCCTTGCGCAGCTTGGGCCTGATCGCCTCAATCCGATCATGAAAATGGGATTCCATCGGCGACGCCTGGACTACCAGCAAGGCATGACCCAGTTCCTGAAGGAAAAAATACATGTTCTCCACCCGGATCCCGTGGGCGTTGCCCGGAATAATTGAGTTTTCGCCCCCGCCTCTTAAGCCGCCATCCTCGACCTGCTGCGCGAACGTTGCCTCGATGGATTTCCATGCGTCGTCTGCCCGAGCCTCGTTGCCCGTCACCACCGCGGCAATCAAATACCGGCACCCACCGCGGGCGATGATGATCGTGCCAGGCTGCGAGGGGATCATCGTTTCGATGATCGGTCTCGGGATGCCACGCAACAGTTCATACTCCTTTTTTATCGGCTCGGCCGACATTGAGCAGCAGGCCAGCACCACAGCCATGACGACTGTGAGCAGTGACGGGCGGTGGGGTAAATGGCCGGTCAAAGGTCGACCGGTCTTCCAACTGTATGACCAGAACGGGTTTTCTATAGGGTTCATTGGTGAAGATGTTTTGCTGGATTTCACAGATAGGCAAGGGGAAATATCTCATCCTCCAAATCGACGATGCCGATTCCCCGGCGCTCTCGTTGCATTCCTGG
>Ga0209829_10002562_pt1 | contig 13742 bp, 14 predicted proteins | sample C_140205_EF_Meta_FD_187311 | JGI IMG/M metagenome (GOLD analysis project Ga0209829, IMG submission 187311) | Freshwater microbial communities from Lake Croche, Canada to study carbon cycling - C_140205_EF_MetaG (SPAdes) (version 2) | ecosystem: Environmental > Aquatic > Freshwater > Lake...
ACTGTGGATTTCCTGCTGGCTCTGGCCTGGCTGTGCCTCGTCCTGTCCATCGGCGCCATCTCGGCCATGTATGTGCTGATTCGCCGGGGCGCGGCGGCGGAGGTGGCGAGCCTGTTCTTCCTCGTGCCCCCGACCACGGCGGTGATCGCCTGGGCGCTCTTCGGCGAAACGCTGGATCCCCTCTCGCTGGGCGGCATGGCGCTGGTTGTGCTGGCGGTGGCGATGGTGACGTATAAGGGGCGGCGGTGAGGATTGAACGAAGGTTGCGGGTAGCGTAACAATTGGGCGGGAGGTTCCGCCATGATCGTCACGCTTCCGGATTCGTTCAAGGATTGGATCGAGCTTCGGGTCACAGACGGCGAATACAAGGACGCGAGCGATTACGTGCGCGATCTTGTGCGCCGCGATTGCGCGCACCTGCCAGAACCGGAACTGACCATCGAGGAGGTCCGCAGGATCGTCGATGAGGCGCGGATGGGCGGCGTCAGCACGAAGACGATGGAAGACATCATTGCTGAGGGAGACCGGATCGCCAAGAAGCGGGGCTATTATCGTGAGTAGGGCATAGCCCGATCAGGCTGCCACGCTCCGGGGGGCCGACGTCCTCGTCGTCCGGTGTTCCCTGAAGATTGGCAAAGCGCCGTCGCCCCCGCCGATGGGGGGCAAGAGGACGACGAGACGTCGTCCGTCCAATAAGCAAGCGGACGACGAGACGTCGTCCGCCGAAAGAGACAAGAGGCCGACGAGACGTCGGCCCCCCGGGTAAGCGGCCTCGCCCCTACCCCCTCCTCCGCCTCCACATCATAAACCCGAACACCCCCAGCAGCGTCCCCGCCAGCCCGAACCAGGTGCCCGCATAGGACAGGTGGTTGTTCGGGATGTCGAAGACTGTTGCGCCGCCTGCGGGCAGGCCGGGGGCGGCGGTGTAGGCGTCCTCGTCCAGCGAAAAGGGTGCGGGGTTGGGCAGCCCCAGCGCTGCGGCGATGGCGAGGGGGTCGCGGGTGTACCATTCGCCCTTGGCCGCAGTGTCGGCGGGGGTGAAGAGGTTGCGGTCCTCGGGCGCCCGCAGCAGGCCGGTGAGTGTCACCTCCTGCCCGCGCTGCGGGTCGGGACGGCTCACGGCCTCCTTGTTCGCCAGCGGCACGAAGCCCCGGTTCACCAGCAGGCTGGAGCCATCGGCGAGCAGCAGGGGCGCCATGATCCAGTAGCCCGGCTGCGACGACCCTTGCCCCACCTTGCCGGAACCCCGGAAGATCAGCGCCTCGCGCGTGGGATCGAACCTGCCGGTGACGCGCACATGGGTGTAATCATAATCAAGCGGCTTCAGGCTCGCCCAGGTGGGGCTTGCGGGCAGCTGGCCGGGCTCGCCATGGATCCGCGCCTCGATGCGCGCGATGAGCGCCTCTTTCCACTGCAACCGCTCCACCTGCCACAGGCCCAGCGACACCAGCACCGCGAAGACGATCAGCGTGAAAAGGCTCAGCAGCAGGGTTGCGCCCCGGCGCGGGGTGACGGTGAGGTCGCTCATCACTTCTCCAACTGGCCGAGGCCAGCCTTGTTGCGATATTGCAGGGACACGAGCACCCCCTTCAGGGGCCGCAACATGCCGAGACAGACCACGAGGGTCAGGGGCAGGAAGATCGCCAGATGCAGCCACATGGGCGGCTCATATTTCACTTCCACCACCAGCGCCGCGCCGACCACCACGAAACCCGCCAGCAGGGTCACGATGACGGCGGGGCCGTCGCCTGCATCCGCGAAGCCGTAATCAAGGCCGCAGGCTTCGCATCTCGGCGCCAGGTCCAGAAAGCCGTTGAACAGCTTTCCGCCGCCACAACGCGGGCAACGGCCGCGCATGCCGGTGGCGTAGGGCGAGGGGGCCTCATCGTTGTCGTGGCGCATCTGGCTTCTCCAAATGAAAAAGGGCGGCACGGAGCCGCCCTTTCGCAAGGTGTTTCGCGGCCGTTCAGTGCGCGTGGGCTATATGCGCGCCGATGGAAGCCCAGACATAGATGCAGGCGAACAGGAACAGCCAGACCACGTCAACGAAGTGCCAGTACCAGGCGGCGAATTCGAAGCCCAGATGATGGTTCGGCGTGAAATGGCCAGCCATGGTGCGGAACAGGCAGACCAGCAGGAACAGCGTGCCCACCAGCACGTGGAACCCGTGGAAGCCGGTCGCCATGAAGAAGGTGGCGCCGTAGATCGAACCCTTGAAGGCGAAGGGAGCGTGGGCATATTCGTAGACCTGCACGCAGGTGAAGAGCGCGCCGAGCAGCACGGTCAGGATGAGGCCCTTCTTCACGCCGCTGCGGTCGTCATGCAGCAGGGCGTGATGCGCCCAGGTCACCGTTGTGCCCGAGGTCAGCAGCAGCAGGGTATTGAGCAGAGGCAGGTGCCAGGGATCAAGCACTTCGGTGCCCTTGGGGGGCCAGATACCGCCGGTGAACTCCACGCGCGAGGCCTGAATGGCCTCGTTGGTGAAGAGGCTGGCGTCGAAGAAGGCCCAGAACCACGCCACGAAGAACATAACTTCCGAGGCGATGAACAGGATCATGCCGTAGCGATGGCTGATCTGCACCACGCGGGTGTGGTCGCCGGTCTGCGCTTCATGGATCACGTCGCGCCACCAGGCGGCGATCGTGTAGAGCAGGCCGATCATGCCCGCGCCGAACACGAAGGAGCCAGCCTTCATGCCGCCCATGCTCATGCCCTTCATCCACATGATCAGGCCGACCGCCGTGATGAAAGCGAAGATCGAGCAGGTCAGCGGCCACGGGCTCGGATTGACGAGGTGGTAGTCGTGGTTTGGTTTCGCATGGCCGTCCGACATGGCTTGTCCCTTTATCCCCTTCAGGCCGTCGCCGGCCACTCGCTTCAGTCTTCGTCGCCGGTGAAGGCGGCGGTGGGTTTACAGTCTCGGTTTGTCCGTCCCCGCATCCGCCCGGGCGACGGGCGGCTTTTTGGAGGCGAAGAAAGTGTAGGAGAGCGTCACGCCCTCGACGCCGGCCATGATCTCGTCTTTCTCGAGCGCGGGGTCGAGATAGAAGACCACGGGCCATTCGGCGGTCTCGCCTGGCCCCAGCGTCTGCTCGCTGAAGCAGAAGCAGGAGATCTTGTTGAAGTAGAGCCCCGACTGGTCCGGCGAGACATTATAGGTTGCGGTCGCGGTCCAGGGGCGGTTCGAGCGATTGGCCACCTTGAAGAAAACCGTCTGCGTCTCGCCCGTGCGCACTTTCAGCACCGGCGTCTCGGGCTCGAAGGTCCAGGGCAGGCCTGTGCCGACATTGGCGTCCATGCGAACGGTCAAGGTGCGCTCGCCGCGGGTCATGGAGCCTTGCGTCGCCACCTGGGTGGTTCCGCCATAGCCGGTCACGCGGCAGAAGATCTGGTAGAGGGGCGCCGCAGCGAAGGAAAGGCCCGCCATGCCCGCCACCACGCCCACGATAGCGAGCGCCACGAAACGGTGACGACGCCGGCCGGAGCTTGTGCTGGGTGCGGGAGTGTTCATCACATGGATCCCACGCGCATGCCGAGCTTGACGAGGGTCACGCCATAGAACAGCACCGCGAGAAAGCCGAGAGTCAGGCATAGCGCGATGTTGCGGGCGCGGCGGGCGCGAGCCTGCTCGGGCGTCAGGGTCAGGACGGGCTGGTTTTGCACGGGTTCGTTCATGTCAGGCCCCCAGACCGATCATTCGGGCGAGGATGGGAACCGAACGCTCGATCACCAGCAGGCCGAACAGCGCGAAGAGATAGAGGATCGAGACGCCGAACAGCTTCATCGCCGCCTTGTCGCCAGCGGCGCCTTCGCGAACCCGATAGACATTCACCGCATAGGCGATCATGAAGCCGCCGCCGATGATGGCGACCCCGCCATAGACAACCGAGGCGAAGCCCATCAGCCAGGGCGCGACGCCGATGGGCGCGAGCAGCAGCGAATAGACGAGGATTTCCGTGCGGGTGCGGTCCGGGCCCTTGGCGTTGGGCATCATGGGCACGCCCGCGCGCTCATATTCGGCTGCCTTCACCAGGGCCAGCGCCCAGAAATGGGGGGGCGTCCAGATGAAGATGATGGCGAAAAGGATCCAGGGTTCGATGGCCATGGTCCCCGTCGCCGCCGCATAGGCCACGACCGGGGGCAGGGCGCCGGCGGCGCCGCCGATCACGATGTTCTGCGGCGTCCAGCGCTTCAGCCACATCGTGTAGACGACGGCGTAGAAGACGATGGTGAAAGCCAGAAGAGAGGCCGCCAGCCAGTTGGACACGACGCCCAGCGTGAAAACCGAAAAGCCGGACAGGATGAGGCCGAAGGCGAGGGTCTCGCCAGCTGTGATCTTGCCCGCAGGCACCGGGCGGGTGCTGGTGCGCGTCATCCGCGCGTCGATGTCGGCGTCATACCACATGTTGAGCGCGCCAGAGGCGCCCGCGCCCACCGCGATGGCGAGCAGCGACACGAAGCCAAGCAGGGGGTGCTGATGGCCCGGCGCTACAAGCAGGCCCGCCAGCGCCGTCAGGATCACCAGATACATGACGCGCGGCTTGAGCAGCGCGTAGAAATCACGCGGCTCGGCGACCGAGATCCGGGGCGTCGCGCCAAGAGCGTCTGCGTTTTCGCTGGCGTAGCTCATGATAGGTTCCGTCCATGTGGGGCTGTCGCGCCTGTGCGTGACTGCATTGGTCTGGCTCTCGAGCCCCCCGCAGGAACAGCGCTGGCGCTGCTCCTGGAGAGGGCTCCGGCGGCGCTGGGCCGCCGGAGCTTTTGATCAGTGATCGCCGCCCGTGATGCGGGGCAGGGTCTCGTATTGATGGAAGGGCGGGGGCGAGGTGAGCGTCCACTCCAGCGTATTGGCCGCCGGGCCCCAGGGGTTGTCGCCCGCCACGCGCTTCTTCGAGAAGGCCTCGAAGAGCATGTAGAGGAACACGAGCAGGCTCACCGCCGTGATTTCCGCGCCGACCGAGGAGACATAGTTCCACTTCGCATAGACATCGGGATAGTCGATGTAGCGGCGCGGCATGCCGGCTAGACCCAGGAAGTGCTGCGGGAAGAACACCAGGTTCACACCCACGAACAGCAGCCAGAAGTGCAGCTTGCCGAGCAGTTCGCTGTACATGTAGCCCGACATCTTCGGGAACCAGTAGTAGAAGCCCGCGAAGATCGCGAACACCGCGCCCAGCGACATCGTGTAGTGGAAATGCGCCACCACATAATAGGTCTCGTGGAGGGCGCGATCGACGCCCGCATTGGCCAGAACCACGCCGGTCACGCCGCCGACGGTGAACAGGAAGATGAAGCCGATGGACCACAGCATGGGTGTGCGGAAGCTGAGCGAACCGCCCCACATGGTGGCGATCCACGAGAAGATCTTCACGCCCGTGGGCACCGCGATCACCATGGTCGCGAACACGAAGTAGCGCTGCGTGTTGAGCGACAGGCCGACCGTATACATGTGGTGCGCCCACACGATGAAGCCGACGACGCCGATGGCGACCATGGCGTAGGCCATCCCGAGATAGCCGAACACCGGCTTGCGCGAGAAGGTCGAGACGATCTGGCTGACCATGCCGAAGCCGGGGAGGATGAGGATGTAGACTTCCGGATGGCCGAAGAACCAGAACAGATGCTGGAACAGGATCGGATCGCCGCCGCCGGCCGGATCATAGAAAGTGGTGCCGAAGTTGCGGTCCGTCAGCAGCATGGTGATGCCGCCAGCCAGAACCGGGAGCGAGAGCACCAGCAGGAAGGCCGTCACCAGCACGGACCAGACGAACAGCGGCATCTTGTGCAGCGTCATGCCGGGGGCGCGCATGTTGAAGATCGTCGTGATGAAGTTGATCGCGCCCAGGATCGAGGAAGCGCCCGCAAGATGGAGCGACAGGATCACGAAATCCATGGCCGGGCCGGGATGTCCGGTGTTGGACGAGAGCGGGGGATACATCACCCAGCCGCCGCCAAAGCCGTTCATGCCGGGCGCGCCTTCCACGAACATGGACAGGAGCAGCAGGGCGAAGGAGGCGGGCAGCAGCCAGAAGGAGATGTTGTTCATGCGCGGGAAAGCCATGTCAGGCGCCCCGATCATCAGCGGCACGAACCAGTTGCCGAAGCCGCCGATCATGGCGGGCATGACCATGAAGAAGATCATGATGACGCCGTGGCCGGTGATGAACACATTGTAGAGGTTCTTCGCCGCGTCGATCGAATTGTCGCCCGAAAGCCAGGACGAGATCGTCGGGAAGATCTGGATCCCCGGATTTTGCAACTCCAGGCGAATGGCGAAGGAGAGCAGGAAGCCGATGACGCCCGCTATGATCGCGAAGATCAGATAGAGGGTGCCGATGTCCTTGTGGTTGGTCGAGAAGAGGTAGCGCCTCCAGCCGGTGGGCAGGGCGTGCTCTTCGTGAGCGTGATCGTGATGGGTCGTTGACGTTGCCATCTGATAGGTCCTGATGAGATCTCGACGGTCGAATTACTGGCGAATGGCGGCGTTGTCGGCGAAGTCGTTCGACGACGGGGTCGCCGCGAACTTCTTCTTCGCATCCGCCACCCATGCCTGGTACTGCTGATCGCTCACCACGCGCACGGCGATGGGCATGTAGGCGTGGTCCTTGCCGCAGAGCTTGGAGCACTGGCCATAATAGAGGCCTTCGCGCTCGGCCTTGAACCAGGTCTCGTTCAGGCGGCCGGGCACGGCGTCGATGCGGATGCCGAAGGAGGGCACCACGAAGGAGTGGATCACGTCCGCGCCGGTCACCTGCATGCGCACGACCTTGTTCACGGGCACGACCGCCTCGTTGTCGACCGAAAGCAGACGGATGTCGTCGGCCTTGAGGTCGGCGCCGGTCTTCAGGATCGAGTCGAAGCCGAAATCGCCCTGATCCTTCGGGTAGTCATAGGACCAGTACCACTGCTTGCCGGTGACCTTGATGGTCAGGTCCGCCTCGGGCAGCGTCAGTTGATGGGTCAGCAGGCGGAAGGAGGGGATCGCCATGACGACGAGGATCAGCACGGGGATGATCGTCCAGGCCACTTCCAGGCTGGTGGAATGGGTGGTGCGCGAGGGGACCGGATTGGCCTTCTCGTTGAAGCGCACCATCACATAGGCGAGCAGCGCCAGAACGAAGAGCGAGATGATCACGCACATCCACAGAAGGAGATCGTGGAAAGACTGGATCTCGCTGGCGATGGCGGTCACGGGCTCCTGAAAGCCCATCTGGCCCGGCACAGCATGGCCAACGGGCTGGTCAGCCAGCGCCGAGGAAACGATACCGCCCGAAACGGCTGCGAGCGAAAGCGCCCCGGCCATTGCTCTGAGGTGAAACCCTCGAAAGTTGCTCCGCATCATCCTAAGTCGTCGCTCCTGCCGCGCCGGTGCGGCTCAAACCATGTTCGGCTGCTCCCGGGCCCAGGCAGCCAGAACCCTTCTCGAAGAAAGGGCCCCCCATGGACGTTTCAAAACCACAATCGTGTCCGCAGCGCAACATGGGGGCATCTGTCATCCATGCGGCATATGGGCGCGTAAGTACGGGTTGCGCCCTGCGGCGAAAGTAGCATCTACTTGAGCTTTCTTTAATAACCTTGTCAGGCGGGCGGGAAAAATCGAACATTTGCTATTGATTCGGGCGCCTGTCACATTACGGGCGCCTTTTCGTGTGCTAGGGCGCAGGGGGGAGGCGCATTGCACCGACCCGTTGAATTTTTCCGGTGGATCGCAGAAGCTTTGCGCCGAAAGGCAGGAGACCACATGCCGCAGGCGATTTTGACCCGCATCCCGTTTCGGGCCCTCGCCCTCGCCGCCCTTGCCGCGTGCGGGGCGCTGGCGTTGCAAGCCGGCCCCGTCGCCGCCCAGGGCGCTCCCAAGGGCAAGTTCGGGGACTGGGACATGCGCTGCGAGACGCCAGCCGGGGCCAGCCGCGAGCAATGCGCCATCATCCAGTCGGTCGCCGCCGAAGACAAGCCGAACGTCAACCTCGTGGTGATCGTGCTCAAGACGGCGGATGGAAAGTCGCGGCTTTTGAGGGTCATAGCTCCCTTGGGCGTGCTTCTCCCCGCCGGCCTTGGCCTCAAGATCGACGAAACGGACGTCGGCAAAGCAGGCTTTGTGCGTTGTCTGCCGTCCGGTTGCGTGGCCGAGGTGGTGATGGAGGACAAGCTCATCGAGCAGTTGTCAGGTGGGCATACGGCCACGTTCATCATCTTCAATACGCCCGAAGAGGGGATCGGCATCCCGCTCGCCCTCGCCGGGTTCAAGGATGGGTTCGCCAGGCTCCCGTGAGTGCGCAGCGTCAGCGGCCCGGCTCTGGCGCCTGCGGCCCGGCTATTGTAAGAAAAGCCCCTCAGCGGGATCAAGGGTGTGTTCATGCGTCAGCCAGGCCGGACGAACAGGGGCTTCGGGCTTCTTCTCACGGGACTTTTCGCCCTGCCGCTGGCGGGCTGTGGATCCAGCCCCTCCGAGGGAGGAATCGGCTCGACGTTGGGCAATCTCATCGCCTTCAATTCGACGACGCCGCCTCCGGTGCGCGAAATCAGGGGCGCCAATGAGGTCGAGGTGGAATGTCCCGACGTTCTGGTGTCCGATGGCCAGGCCGCCATGCGCACTTATGCGGGCGCCGACAAGTCCAGCGCGGGTGTGAAGCATCAGTATTCCTTCGGTGAAATGTCGCGGGAGTGCCGTGCGGTTGATGGCCGCATCGACATTCGGGTCGGTGTCTCAGGCTATGTGCTGGCTGGTCCCATGGGCGGACCGGGCGCTTTCCAGGTTCCAGTGCGCGTCTCCGTCCGCCGCGATTCGGATGGGCAGATGGTGCAATCGAAGGTCTACAAGGTCGCCGCGACGATTGCGCCCGATCAGGCGCAGGCCGCTTTCAGCGTCGTGTCCGATCCCCTTACCGTGCCTCTGCTGCGGACGGACGCCAGCCTGGATTACTCGATCTTCGTGGGGTTTGACGGTTCGCCCGACAAGCCGCAGAAGGCAGCGCCCAGGCCGCGCAAGCAGTAGGGGCTCCAGCCCACTGAAATTGGGGACTTTTCCCATCCTGGCCGCCTTTCTCATTGACAGGGAGGGGCCGGGCGGGCAGTTTCGATTCTGTCGAATCTACCCCAGCGGAAGAGTCCGGAGAACGCGAGTTCGCCGGCGCCGAAGGCGCAACCGCCCCGGAAACGCTCAGGCCAATGGACCGTTGGGGGATGACGCTCTGGAAAGCGGCGCGGCTCACGCTGGCGCCCACCGAAGGGGGTAACCGCCCAAGGGCGGGAAATCTTTCAGGTACACGGACAGAGGGGGCGCCTTCGGACCACCGACTTGCGTTGGTGGGACGAGCCTGCGCTCGAACCCTCAGGACGCCATGTCCAGCTCCCCCGACGACTCCGCGCCTCTCAAGACGCCGCTCCACGCCCTGCATCTGGCCCTTGGCGCCCGCATGGCCCCCTTCGCGGGCTATGACATGCCGATCCAGTATCCCAAGGGGGTGCTGGCGGAGCATCTGCACTGCCGCGCCGCCGCGGGCCTCTTCGATGTCTCCCACATGGGGCAGGCGGTCCTGTCCGGTCCCCGTGCCGCCGCAAGGCTCGAGACGCTTGTGCCTGGCGATCTCGCCGCGCTGGGCGAGGGGCGCATCCGCTACACGCAATTTCTGAACGAGAGCGGCGGCATTCTCGACGATCTCATGGTGACGCGCCTGCCCCCCGCCGCCAATGGGGACGAGCGGCTGTTTCTCGTGGTCAACGCCGCCTGCAAGGGGCAGGATTTCGCTCGCCTGCGCGCGGCGCTGCCCGATCTCTCGCTCGATGTGCTGGAAGACCGCGCGTTGCTGGCCTTGCAAGGGCCTCAGGCCGCCGCCGTGCTCGCCACGCTCGCGCCGGGCTTCGCGGACATGCCCTTCATGTCGCTCCGCGAGGGTCGCTTCGGCGCCGCGCCGCTTGTTGTGACCCGCAGCGGCTACACGGGCGAGGATGGCTACGAGATGTCCCTGCCCGCCAGCGAGGCGGAGACCTTCGCCAGGGCGCTGCTGGCCAACCCGCTGATCTGGCCCATCGGCCTTGGCGCCCGCGATTCCCTGCGGCTGGAAGGGGGCCTCTGCCTCTATGGTCACGATATCGACGAGACCACCTCGCCGGTCGAGGCGGCGATTGTCTGGTCGATTTCCAAACGCCGCCGCGCCGAGGGCGGCTTTCCCGGCGCAGACCGCATCCAGCGCGAATTGCGGGAGGGGTCGACGCGCCTGCGCGTGGGGCTGCTGCCCGAAGGCAGGGCGCCTGCGCGCGAAGGAACGATCATCACCGACGAGGCGGGCGCGCAGATTGGCGTCGTCACGTCAGGCGGCTTCGGGCCAAGCCTGAACGGGCCGCTGGCCATGGGCTATGTGGCGGTCACTCACGCAGCCCTCGACACGCCCGTGCGCCTTGTGGTGCGCGGCAAACCCTTGCCCGCGCGCATCGTCGCGCTTCCCTTCGTTCCCAATCGCTTCTATCGCGGATGAGAGAGATCATGACGCAGACCTTCTACACAAAAGACCACGAATATATCCGCGTTGACGCTGGCCTCGGCGCCGTCGGCATCACCGACTATGCGCAGAAGGCGCTGGGCGATGTCGTCTTCGTCGAACTGCCCGCAGTCGGCGCAGCCTTTACGCGCGGCGATCAGGCCGCCGTTGTCGAAAGCGTGAAGGCCGCGAGCGAAGTCTTTGCGCCGGTGTCGGGGGCGATCGATGCCATCAACAGCGTGCTTGAGAAAGAGCCGGGCCTCGTGAATGAGGCGCCGGAGGATCGCGGCTGGTTTTTCCGCATCGCGATCAGGGATGCGGGCGAACTCGCCGAACTCATGGATGACGCCGCCTATCAGGCCTATCTCGCGACTCTGGGGTAAGCCATGCGCTATCATCCCCTGACGGATTTCGACCGCGCGGACATGCTTGCGCGCGTGGGCGTGGGCGACATTGACGCGCTCTTTGCAGGCGTGCCGCAAGACAAGCTCCTGCGCGGGCCTGTGGGCCTCCCCACGGGCAGGAGCGAGATGGAGGCCGGGCGCGTGCTGACGGGCCTCGCCGCACGCAACATGACGGCCTCTTCCGCCCCGTTCTTTCTGGGCGCGGGCGCCTACAAACATCACGTGCCCGCCAGCGTGGATCACCTGATCCAGCGGTCGGAGTTCCTGACGAGCTACACGCCCTATCAGCCCGAGATTTCGCAAGGCACGCTGCAATATCTCTTCGAGTTCCAGACCCAGGTCGCCGCGCTCACCGGCATGGAGGTCGCCAACGCCTCCATGTATGACGGCTCGACGGCGACAGCCGAAGCGGTGCTGATGGCCCATCGCATCACGCGCCGCCGCAAGGCGATTCTGTCGGGCGGATTGCATCCCCATTACGCCGATGTGGTGCGCACCCATTCGCATATGGCCGATGACGCGGTGGACGCGCTGGCGGCTGATGTGGCGGCGCGCGAGGATATCATTTCGCGCATCGACGCGCAGACCTCTTGCGTGGTCGTGCAATCGCCAGACGTCTTCGGCAATCTGCGCGATCTGAGCCCCATCGCGGAAGCCTGCCACAAACATGGCGCGCTGCTGATCGCGGTCTTTACGGAGGTTGTCTCGCTGGGCCTTGTGACGCCGCCGGGCGAGATGGGCGCCGATATTGTGGTGGGCGAGGGCCAGTCCATCGGCAATGCGCTCAACTTCGGAGGGCCCTATGTGGGCCTCTTCGCGACACGGCAGAAATATCTGCGGCAGATGCCCGGGCGCCTGTGTGGCGAGACCGTGGATGCGCAGGGACGGCGCGGTTTCGTGCTCACGCTCTCCACCCGCGAGCAGCATATCCGCCGCGAGAAGGCGACCTCCAACATCTGCACCAATTCGGGCCTCTGCGCGCTGGCCTTCTCGATCCACATGACGCTGCTGGGCGAGACGGGGTTGCGGCGCCTGGCGCAGGTCAACCACGCCAATGCGGCGCTGCTGGCGGAGCGGCTGGCGCTTGTGCCCGGCGTGAGCGTGTTGAATGAAACCTTCTTCAACGAATTCACCATCCGCGTGACGGGCGATGGCGCCGACATCATCAAGCGCCTCGCAAAGCGCGGCATTCTTGGCGGCGTGCCTGTGTCGCGCTTGTCGCCGGGCGCGGGGCTGGATGATCTCATCCTCGTCGCCAGCACGGAAGTGAATACGCACGAGGACCGGGAGGCGCTGGCGCAGGCGCTGGACACGCTCATCAATGGAGCCGCATGATGATGAACAGGGAAGGCCGTCCCACGGCCCCGCAGGGCGGCGCTGTGAGCGCCCATCAGACCTTCACCGGCAACCGCGCCCTGGTGGTCGAGGAACCCCTGATTTTCGAGACGGGCCGTCTCGACGTCACGGGCGTCGATGTGCAGGCGCCCGCGAAGGTCGCCTCGCGTCTGGGCGTCTTCGAGCGCAAGGGCTCCCTGGGCCTGCCGGGGCTCTCAGAGCCCGAGGCCATGCGCCATTATGTGCGCCTGTCGCAGAAGAACTATTCCATCGACGCCGGGCTCTATCCGCTGGGCTCCTGCACGATGAAACATAATCCGCGCTTCAACGAGGCCATGGCGCGGCTGCCGGGGTTCTCCGATGTGCATCCCTTGCAGCCGCAATCCACCGTGCAGGGCGCGCTGGCTTTGATCGACGAGCTGAGCCACTGGCTGCTGGAGCTCACCGGCATGCGCGCCGTCGCCATGTCGCCCAAGGCGGGCGCCCATGGGGAGATGTGCGGCATGATGGCGATCCGCGCAGCGCTGGAGGCGCGCGGCGAGGCGCAGACGCGCAAAGTGGTGATCGTGCCCGACAGCGCCCATGGCACCAATCCCGCCACCGCCGCGCTGATCGGCTTCAGCGTGCGCACTGTCCCTGCGCGCACTGACGGAACCGTAAGCGCGGAGGCGGTGAAGGCGGCGCTGGGGCCTGATGTGGCCGCCATCATGCTCACCAATCCCAACACCTGCGGCCTCTTCGAGCCGGAGGTTGTGGAGATCGCTGCGGCGGTGCATGCGGCGGGCGCTTACTTTTATTGCGATGGCGCGAATTTCAACGCCATCGTCGGCAAGGCGCGGCCCGGGGATCTCGGCGTCGACGCCATGCATATCAATCTGCACAAGACCTTCTCCACGCCCCATGGCGGCGGTGGGCCGGGCTCGGGTCCGGTTGTTCTGTCGGAACGTCTCGCCCCCTTCGCGCCCGTGCCGTTTCTGCGCAAGGGCGACGATGGCGCGCTCGCCTTTGTGGAGCACCAGGCCGATGCGAAGGAGGAGCAGCCCTTCGGGCGGCTCTGCGTCTTCCACGGGCAGATGGGCATGTTCGTGCGCGCCTTCGCCTATATGCTCTCCCATGGGTCTGATGGCCTGCGGCAGGCGTCGGAGGATGCGGTGCTCAACGCCAATTATGTGCGCGTGGGCCTCGCCGACCTCATGTCGCAACCCTTCGGCGACAAGCCCTGCATGCACGAGGCCTTGTTTGACGATGAATGGTTGAAGGGCACGGGGGTCTCGACGCTCGATTTCGCCAAGGCGATGATCGACGAGGGCTACCATCCAATGACCATCTATTTTCCGTTGGTGGTGCATGGCGCCATGCTGATCGAGCCGACGGAATCCGAATCCCGCGCCACGCTGGACCTGTTCATCGCCACCATGCGCGATCTCGCCATGGCGGCGAAGGCGGGCCAGGTGGAGCGCTTCGTCAACGCGCCCCACCACGCGCCGCGCAATCGTCTCGACGAGACCCGCGCCGCCCGCGCGCC
>Ga0209829_10002566_pt1 | contig 13720 bp, 26 predicted proteins | sample C_140205_EF_Meta_FD_187311 | JGI IMG/M metagenome (GOLD analysis project Ga0209829, IMG submission 187311) | Freshwater microbial communities from Lake Croche, Canada to study carbon cycling - C_140205_EF_MetaG (SPAdes) (version 2) | ecosystem: Environmental > Aquatic > Freshwater > Lake...
GCCCAACAGTATTCCAAGTGCAGTTCTTATTCTTGCAGACTATAGTTATAAGGCATGTTTTGTAAGTGACAGAGAACTTAACATGGTAGCTTGTATGACCGAACTTATGAGTTCAGTCGAGTGGACAAAGCAGTAATTTATGCATCGAAAGCACTCTTGTATGTATAAATAACTACATGGGCAAAGATTCGTGTAAAGGCAAACGATTTTATAATAACGGAATAATAACTGTTAGATCTGATATTCAACCTGAAGGATTTGTCTTAGGGCGTCTACCCTATAATAGGGTTTCGCCCTCCGAAGAAACCAGAGAAAAAATATCAGAATCAAATAAAGGCAGTATTGCATGGAATAAAAATCTAAAGAATCCTTATTCGGCTGATACCATTCAGCAAATGTCGCAATCTGCTAAAGAGCGAGCGGCACGTGGAATACTTCCAGATAATACTGGAAACATTGCATGGAATAGAGGTCTTACTAAATATACATCCGAAAGTATAAAAGCCTATTCTGAAAAACAAAGTGGGCAAATTAGAAGCGGCAACTATAAAACAGCAGACTATGATACTGCAGTATTTAAGGAATACCAAAAGAAAGTTAGACTAATGACAGAACAAATCTATAAGAAATTTAAAAATGAGATTAACCCAAATGGTTATCCTCGAGGCACCGCCGGTCAAGACGGCATATATCATCTTGATCATATTATTCCAATATGTGTTGGGTTTTCAGAAGGTCTTCCAGTTGAAACTATTGCCGATAAAAACAATCTTAGAATGCTCCCTTGGAAAGAAAATCTGTCTCGATCTAAAAACATTAGTGCTTGTATGACTGAACTTATGAGCAGCGTTGAATGGAACAAGTAATATGGCTGCAAAGAAAAAAGAAAGTGCCGAACCGGCAGCTCCTAAGAAATTAAGCTTCTTTGATTTTCTTAACAGCATCAATGAAGGAGCAAACGGCAAAAGTTTATTGTCTGAATGTAAAGCTGACAACAGTGAAGGCGTTGCCGATCCGTCTAGCGCGGAGCGTGCATACTTACCATTCATGGTCAACCGTGGTCTCTCATACTTTAATGACACCGTCCTGCTTGCAAATGAAATGAATCGTCATGCGGCGTTGCCAGTCAAGATGCAATATGACTTTCTAAAGAATACCGTTCGTGCAAAGAAACGCTTTAGCAAATGGAGTAAAAAGATGGACGACGGTGCGGATGTGCAAATGTTGATGCATCATTATTGTTATAGTGCAGAAAAAGCACGTGAAGTGCTGCCACTATTAAGTGAGAATGCATTGTCAAGTATACGCTCAAGCCGTGAGCAAGGCGGCCGCGGTAAATAATATAAATATGTAATATTGCTATGAGTGATTTACAAACCGTTATTGACTGGGCACCTGCTGATATGGTAGAGGTGTATTTGAATGAGCCTGATGACTTCTTAAAAGTAAAAGAGACACTTAGCCGTATTGGTGTAAGCTCCAAGAAGGACCATAATGTATTGTATCAAAGCTGCCACATCTTGCACAAGCAAGGGCGCTACTTTATTGTGCATTTTAAAGAACTCTTTATGCTGGACGGCAAACCATCAACATTTACTTATGATGACTATTGCCGCCGCAACACCATCATTACTTTATTGAGCGACTGGGGATTGGTTCGAGTAGCTAACATTGAAAGCATCAAGGAAACCACAAGTCTTAAACAAATTAAGATTATTTCACATGCTGTTAAAAGCGAATGGGACCTGCGTTCAAAGTATAGTATTGGCAACGTCAAAAAGAAATGATTAAATCTTTAGCATTATTATTGGTTGCGCTTTCATTGTGCAGCTGTTATGTAAGCGGCTATGATCCTTATTGTGTGAGCGCTCCGTCAAGCATATATGTAGCACCTAGCATATACAGTGGTTATGGTTATACACACCCATATCGCAACTATTACTTGCGGCCATACATTATTCGTGATGGCAATGATTGCGGCTATACTCATTCATACAATAGGTATCATTACCAAAATAGGCATTGATATAAATAGTGTATAACATAAAACTATGTGCTGCATCGCTGTTAAATATATCAAAGGTTATGGTTGGGTTGGCGCTAAGAATCGTGACCGCAACTATAAGACCGAAATTGAAATTGTTAACTCTAACCGAGAAAACATTCAACGCTTATACATTGATGATCAGACCACACGTTGGACTGAAGGTGTCAATGAATATGGTGTAGCAATTATCAGTGCTTCTTTTAGTGTCAAGAGTGATGAAAAAGAAGGTGGTAAGGTATTGGCCAAGAAAGGCAAAAACGGTAAAAAGAAAGCAATGGTATCACCAGACGGCCTTGCTATTCGCAACTCATTGCTCTGTAAGGATCCTAAGAGTGCAGCAAAGATGCTTATTGAAAAAGAACTTGCTGGTGCAACTTTTATTTTTAATAGTGATGTATGTTATCTTCTTGAAGGAGGGTTTACTGTTAAAAAAGCAGACAGCACCGACAAGAAGCCTCGCAAATACATTTACAACCTAAAGGAAATTATTCAAGATGACAATCATTGTGTCCGTACTAATCACGGCATTGATCTTCCACAGCTGGGATATAGTGCAAATGCGACGGATGCAAAAATCATCCAATCGCGACAAAGCAGTGAAGAAAGATGGAAAATAATCAACAATTACTTGCGCGATGTTGAGATTCATGATCCAGTTGACTTTCTTGAGGCAATGAGCCAAAAGCCTAATGACGACCCATTCTTAAATCCAGTGCGTATGGGCGACCCAAGCAAAGGCGACATGGTTACCACTGGTCAGCTGCTTATCAACAGTAAAGAACGCACTCTTCATTACCGTCCAATTTACAGCAGTGTTCACTTTAGTTATGACAAACTAAATGGGCAAACTGCAAAGACTTTCTTTGAAATTATTAGTTCACGCAAATTGCTTTCTTTTAAAGAATTTGCAGCTAATAAGAATAAATAGATTTGCGACGAGGTTGGTCGCAAAGGTGAATGCCGGTTCGGGTTCATCTATCACATAAACCAAAAACTTGCTTAATAAGGAGTTAAATACACATGAAAATAAATACACTAGCCCCTTGGGGCATTGGGTTTGATCGAGTCTTTGCAGACTTTGATGTCGCGTTTAAGGAAAACACAACATTATATCCCCCGCACAATGTTGTCAAGATCAATGAAGATTCATTCTTGATTGAACTTGCAGTTGCTGGATTCTCTATTGAGGATCTTACCATTGAAACTGTAGAAAATTCACTGGTCATTACTGGTGAACATGCAGCAGAAGATGAACGGGAGTATACACACAAAGGTATCAGCGCGCGCAAGTTTACGCGTAAATTTACATTGGCAGAATATGTCAATGTAGGTGAAGCAATACTTGCTAATGGTATCTTAAGCATTGCTCTTGAGCGAGTGATTCCTGACGAGAAAAAACCGCGCACTATTGCTATCAAGTAAAGCATAGCAAATAAAAAATCCCAATCGGCCCAGTTTGTAGTTTACATCTGGGTCGATTTAGTTTATAATAACATATAATGATTAACGGATTCTATACTTGTATTGATCGTCACATGAATTCGCTGCGTTACCGTGGGTATGATGATGAAGGTAAAAAGGTTTATAACAGCTACAAATTTCGTCCAGTGATGTATCTGGAAAGTAAGGATAAAGCTGCAAAGTGGCGCAGCCTTGAAGGTATTCCGCTTGAACCAATGCGATTCAACAGCATGAGCGAATGCCGTGAATTTGCCAAGAGTTATGAAGGTATTCCCAACTTTAAGATTTACGGTAATGATCGTCATATTCCGGCTTTCATTCAAGCAGAGTTTCCCAATGAAATTAAGTATGATCGGCGCCTGATTGATATTGCATACATTGATATTGAGACTGCTTATGGTGTAATCCCGGGTGTAACCACAACCAGCTTTCCTGAGCCTGCCGATGCATATCATAGTATCCTTACCATTGCATTAAAGAGTAGTCGCGCCGAACAGTATATCATTTGGGGTCTTAAAGATTATGATGCATCCTCAAGCAGCATTCCGCATCTTAAAAAGGAGTACCGCCAATTTGAAACTGAAGGTGAAATGTTGTTGGACTTCATTGGCTGGTGGAGCGATACACTCAACACACCTGATGTGGTTACTGGTTGGAATACCACACTCTTTGATGTTCCTTACCTTGTGAATCGTATCTCCCGAGTATTGGGCAGTGATGAAGCTAGCAAGCTTAGTCCGTGGGGTAAGATTGAACAAAAGACAGTTACCGTTAAAGGTCGCGAGAATACGCTGTATAACATTGCAGGTATTCAGCAGCTTGATTATATGGATCTTTTCCAAAAGTTTACGCTTAATACTTATGGCAAGCAAGAAAGCTATAAGTTGGATAACATTGCTGAAGTTGTTCTTGGCCAAAACAAATTGGACTATGGTGAAGAAGGCACGCTTGCAAAGTTGTATGAGAAGAACTTTCAGAAATTCTTAGATTATAATGTAATCGATGTAGAGCTAATTGAACGCTTTGAAGCTAAGCTAGGATTGATTAACCTTGTGTTTACACTTGCATACTTTGGTGGTGTTAATTATAGTGATACATTAGGTACGGTTGCCATTTGGGATAGCATTATTTTCCGCCGTCTTGCACTTAAACATATTGCAGTTCCACCAAGTAAGCCAAGTCAAAAGATTAGTTATCCAGGTGGATTTGTTAAGGAAGTGGTCCCAGGTATGTATGATTGGGTTATGAGTTTTGACCTTAATAGCCTGTATCCCAACATCATTATTCAATACAACATGAGTCCTGAAACACTTGTGAGGCATATGCACCTGCCAAATATGAATCCTGATGTTGTACTGGCCAATAAGAAGAATATTAATCCTGAGCCTAACCTTGCGGTTGCAGCAAATGGCGCATGTTTCCGTCGTGACAAGCAAGGTTTCTTGCCTGAGATTATTGAGGAACTTTATAATCGGCGTGTTGGCATTAAGGCTGAGATGATTCGCAAAAAGAAGGAAAAGGAAACCATCTTAGAGGAGCTAAAAAGAAGAGGCGTAAAAGCATAAAAGTATAAATACTAATGAACACGCTTATACTTAATTATGCCAAAATATCAATATCAGTTAGACCAGTATTATGATACGGTAGTATCAGAAATTCAATCAGGAAATTCATTAGGTTTCTTATGTGAAAAACATTCATTAAATTATCACGCCTTTTATAAAAAAATAAAAAGTGAATTTCCTGATTTACTTTCTTACTCAAAAAGTAAAGTAGTCAGGCAAAGAATGGCCGAATCGCATAAACCATTACTTGATGAAGAAACTCTTAAGATAATGTTGTATGAAAAAAATATGACTTATCAAGAAATAGCAAATGAGATTGGTTCAGTTAAAGCCACCATATGCGGTCTTGTTAAAAGATATGGCTTAACACCAAAAAGAATGAGTGATTATACCGATAGGTTATGGACACCCGAAAAGAGAAAAATTCAACAAGAAAAATGCTTTAATGGGGAAATAGGAGTACACCGTGTCACTGAAGGAAAATACCGTTTTACTAAACCAGAACGACTCTTCGCCGAATGGTGCGATAAAAATGAAATTGAATATAGTCGCCAATTCCAAATTAAACCATTTACACATAGGTTTGATTTTGTTATTATTGACCGTAAGCTTCTAGTAGAAATAGATGGAGAATACTGGCATGAAAATCAACAACAAAAGACCAAAGACGACGCATTTGATTCATTTGCGGTATCTGAAGGATATACTGTAATAAGATTTTCCGATAAAGAAATTCACCAAACTAAAATGAATTGTTTTAATAAATTATATGACGCACTTAACTGATACACAACTTAAATCACAGCTCGCGGTTCTTGAGATTGAAATATCTCGGCTTGAGACAGAACAGATGATGCTAAAGATTTTGCTCAATTCACTTTATGGCGCGCTCGGGTCAAACTATTTCCGTTACTTTGATATTGCTGTTGCTGAAGGTATTACACTTACTGGTCAGTTGGTTATTCGTTGGGCTGAAGAGCATACAAATGCATGGCTTGGCAAATTCCTTAAGGAGGACAAGATTGTTGATCGTGTTATTGCTGCTGATACTGATTCACTTTACATTCACATGAAGGATGTGATTGATCGGTTTAAGCCCAATAATCCAGTTGCATTCCTTGATGAATTTGGCAGCAAGGCAATTGAGCCGATGCTTAAGAAAGCATTTGATACACTCGCTGACCTTACCAATGTTTATAAACCAGCAATGGTTATGAAGCGTGAGGCCATTGCTGACCGTGGAATTTGGACTGCCAAGAAGCGCTATATTCTTAATATTCACAACAATGAAGGTGTTCAATACTCTGAGCCTAAGATTAAAATGATGGGTATTGAAGCAATCAAGAGCAGTACTCCTAAGGTATGCCGCGGTGCATTTAAGGAAATCTTTAAGATTATTATTAATGAAGATGAAGCCAAAATGCAGGCTGCCATCAAAATGTTCCGTGACCATTTTGCAACTATTCCGGTTGAACAGGTAGCTTTCCCACGCGGCATTACTGACATTGTAAAGTGGCGTGATAAGCAAACGGTCTACAAGAAAGGTACTCCTATGCATGTTCGTGCAGCCTTAATGTATAATCATACTCTTTCACAAAAAGGATTAAGCAATACATATCAGCCGATTCAAAGCGGTGATCGTATCAAATACATTCCACTTAAGATGCCAAACCCAACAGCTGAAAATGTAATTGGCTTTGTGGATAAACTACCGGTAGAATTCGACATGCATCGGTATGTTAATTACGATCAGCAATTTACCAAAACATTCATTGAGCCACTTGAATTGATTCTTGATGCAATTGGCTGGAGTGCAGAACCACGTGCAAGCCTTGAAGATTTCTTCGGTTGATAAATTACTATATGAATACTACAAACACAGCAGACGGGCATATGCAAAGACAGGCAGCACATCGATGGGAACAGATTCTTGAACTTTGGGCATGCGGCCAAAACATTGAAGAAGACGTTAGCACTGATATGCACATGATGCATCAGTATTATGGAGTTAATGATGCAGTTGAAAACTTATCAGCTGATGATCTAACCAGCTTTATCAAATTTCGGTATGACTTTTTGCAAGAAGAAGTTAATGAAGGTAAGGCAGCAATCATTGAGCGCAACAGTGAAGAAATTGTTGACAGCCTTATAGATATTATTGTGGTTGCAGCTGGCACATTAGACTTGCTGCAAGTTGATTTTCAAAAAGCATGGTTTGAAGTGTTGCAAGCAAATATGGCTAAGCGTGTTGGAATTAAAGAGTCTCGACCAAATCCTCTTTGCTTGCCTGATCTCATTAAGCCAGACAATTGGGCCGCGCCATCTCATGCTGGCAATCACGGACTCGTTGAAAAAGCATTTGCTGATCGCGCATGAAGTATAGTCTAACCATCTTTAAAAGCATCTATGATAACAAGACACATCGTCAGTTATCATTCGACACCTGGGATGCCTTTGAAAAGTTATTGTATAAGTTGAGTGATCAACCTGGCTATAAGCCTAAGAAGGATGAACGTAAAGATGGCAGCGCTTTAATCAGTCCAGCCGTATTTCCAAAAGGTACAACGCGTGCAAATGCTAATGTAACTGCATGGGGAGGCTGGGCTGCACTTGATGTTGATGCATATGAAGGCCATTGGATGGATGCTATAAGCGTGTTTCGTGATGTGCGATATGTATGTTATAGTTCTGCAAGCTCAACTGACGAACATCCTAAATTTCGTATGGTATTGCCGTTAACATGTGAAGTACCAGCAGATCGTATACGTCACCTATGGTATGCATTGAATAAAGAGTACAATGATTTGGGCGATCCTCAAACAAAGGATCTTAGCCGTATGTATTATGTGCCTGCTGATTATCCTAACAGCAAAAAGTTTATCTTTAGCAATCGAGATGCGCCTATCCTTGATCCGTATAAGATTATGGCAAAGCATCCGTGGACTGGTAATGTGCAACGCTTATCTTTAACTGATAAACTGCCTGAGGAAATGCGCCGTAAGATTGAGCAGTACCGTAAAGAAAAGTTGAACAATACAAGTTACCGTTGGACCTCATATGCTGATTGTCCTTTTGTCAATAAGCGTATGATTGCAGAATATCGTACAATTCAAGAAGGTGGATGGTATCATATGATGTATAAGATTATGATGAGTATTGCTGCAAGCGCAATGAAACGTGGCTATCCCATTACATCGTCTGAGGTTGCAAAGTTGTGTAAAGATATCGATAATGATACAGGTGGGTGGTATAAGAATCGGCCTATGGAAAATGAAGCTAGCCGAGCAATTGATTTTGCAGTAAGAAGTTTATAAATAATACATATGGCAAAAGATACTACCCCTACCGAAGCAGAAGTAGTTGTTGAAGAAACAACAGTCGTTGAACCTACTCCAGTTGTTGAAGAAACAGCGGTTACTGAAGAAACTACAACCGTTCCTGCACAAATATATTCTGGTGTGCAAATAAACCGAAACTACTAATATGGATAAAAAGAAAACATCAACTGATGAAGAAATCATCGCTCCTACCCCTGAAATTGCTTTAGCTGTTGAAGAAACTGTTGTGTCTGCACCAGTTGCAACCAAACCAGCTCTTACTGCAGCCCAAATCAAAGAATTGCTGAAAGACTATAGTAAAGTTACTCTTAAAGCTCGCGGAATCATCTGATTCTCCCAAAATTGCCAAAAATCCTCAGAATCTGCAAAAATCTTGCGGTCTGAGGATTTTTTGTGCTTACGTAACTGGTTGAAAACCAATAAAACTGTAAAAAATATGCATTTTGCTGAAAAAAGTCCTTTACAAGTGGGATTTTTTAGTGTATAATAATTCTGTAAGGCAATTCGACAATAACCACATTATGAAAAATACCTCCACTCCTGCTCTCACCACTCCTGCTCTCACCGCTCGTAAGAATCTCATCGCTCAAATTGCTCAACGCCACGCCGCCGAACGCGAATTTGTGAAAAGTGTTTCTGTCAAGGAAAGCACCGGTACCGAAAGCGAATATCAAAGCGTCATTACTGAAGAATTTGATCGCCTTCAAAAAGCAAGTATCAATACCGCTGGTTTCTAATATGAAAAAGAATAAGACCGTTACGTTTGACTATAGCCCAATTGCACTGCGTGCATTGACGCGCCACAAATGTGCTCCTGCTACAGTTTACTTTAAAGACCGCAAAAAAGAAGGCTCAAAGAAAGCCTGCCGATAAAAAATACATTATGAAAATTGCACTAGTTACAGCCGTTGCTTCACTCACACACATTGGTGTTTATCTCCTTGTTCGTCAAGCACAAATCATTCCTCAAGAGCTGAATGTATATGCGCTGTGGGGCGCATTGCTCCTTACCTTTGCATTCAGTTTTACTGCTACCGCGAATCAAGGCGTTGAAAATAACAACCGCTAATCATAAACCCCAATATATTATGGAAAAAGACATTGAAGACTTGTTTGAATCTTACATCAAAAAAGAATTTCGCGGATGGTTCCGTGGCGAAGGAACATCCGGCGTCCGTGACCTGGAGAAGCTGTGCGAAGGTATTGGTTATGGCGAAGGCCAATTCATAGGACGTCATTACATTGCAAACTTCCTTGCTGATAATCCAGCGGCGGTTGAGATGCTGTTTGAATATATTCGAGATGGCGTCTGCAATCCTAGTAACCAATGGGCAGACGCGCTTGATTTGCAAAGCTTTGATAAAGAAGACAGTGATGAATATAATGAATTCACTGTTGAAGATGACGCCATCATTGCAGCCAACTAATATATAAATCATGGGAATGTTCGATTACATACACTGCAAATACCCGCTACAATCTTGCCCTCAGGCATTGATTGATCGCTGGGGAAAAACCGTTGGAGACATTGCGTTTCAGACAAAGGATACACCTGACCAAGGCATGACCTCATATGTCATTACGGCGGATGGCCACTTGTTGGTTACTCGCAAAGAATATCAATGGATAGACACGCCTGAAAAATTAAACGAAGATGCAACTCCGTTACAAGCATGGTTTGATCGTGGCTACAATAAAGTAGTTCGTGAATGGCAAGAACAATGCCATCATTTTAACGGTAGCATATGCTTTTATGATAGTTACCCACATGCCGATAAAACTACTGGTGATGACTATGAACAAGATGAGTATGCAGATGGTTGGGTTGAATATGAAGCGCTTTTTCAAAATGGACAGATGATTCAAATTGAGCAGCGTGAACATACGTTGCCAGTCAAATACTCCGAACAGGAAATTGCTGATCGCCGTCTTGCACAAGCTGAAGCAAGGCGTGAGCAAGGTGAACGCAACTATACATACCGTCATGAGCACCCAACGGCTGAACAACGACTTATTGACAGCATTGGTGCAGCGATCATTGAAGATCAGTCAATGTTTGGCATTGAAGATCTTGCAATCAAACTGTCTAAAATACAAAAACTAATAAACGAATATAGAGAAAAATATGATTGGTGGTACAAACAACCATAAAAAGGAATTGTATACTTTTCGTGGCAAAACTTTTTATAGTGATGCCTGGACAGTTAAACAATTAAATTATGCACTTGCATTGAATAATTCAAAAGAACGTTATGAAAAAGTTTAATACTGAGGAAAAGGAAAAGATTGAAAGTACTCGCACTAGTATTCAACGCATGATAGAAGTTCAATACTATGACTTTCGTACACTATGCGAAGAAATTGGAATTCGTGATGAGACTGAAGTGGATTGGATGTTTGATTACATCTACAACACCACAGAAGATTCTCCTGAATATGTAACCTATATAAAAGAAAAAGTTTATGGCAGCGAGGAATGATATAACTGGTGCAGAAATTAAAAGCGGCGTTCTTAGTGCCGAAGGGCGAGCCAATTGGGATAAAGCTTTTAGCAAGAAAACACCAGCCGAATGGATTGTTGATGAACCTTTTATTGATCGCATCATTGATGCAGATGGTTGGCGTGATGACGATGGCGTAACATTGGATACTCCGGTTTCATACAAAGACTTTTGTAAGCGTATAAATCTTTCAACCGTAATTGGAACTCTAATAGATAACTAACATATGAATCTAGAAAACGAAAAAAAGACACTTAAACAATGGAAACATGAATATGGATTGGCTGATGCAGATGTATTGACAAATCCACTTCTTGAAGAAATTGAAAGCCCAGGCCATGAGACCATGACACGGTCATTCTTTGAGCAGGTATACAATGTGCAAGGCGCTCAATCAAATGGCTCTTACCTCATATAACCTGTTTCTTGATGACCTGCGCAATCCTGAGGCCGCATATATTTATGATGAAAAATGCAAGCTGACGGACAAGAGTGGTATACCTGTAGACAAGTGGGTAATTGTTCGAGACTATGCTGAATTTTGTTTGATGGTTAAACATATGATTCCCAAGACGGTTTCATTTGACCATGACCTGCATGAGGAACATATCATTCATTACTTTAGCGTTACCCAGGACACTGGTATCATTGAATATGGCAATCTTAAACACCTGACCGGTCGAGCATGCGCACAATATCTTGTACAGCAGTGTGAAGCTGCTGGTGTGCCATTACCTAAGTGTTATATTCATAGTGCCAATGAATGGGGCCGCAAAGAAATTGCAAAAGTGCTCTATGACTAAAGCATGGCGTATTTGGTGCAAAACCATGGGCGATAAGATTAGCGTTGATGCACGTGAAGCAGACTTTGCCGCGGTTATTCGCACATTCTTTTGGATTATAAATTTAATTACCTGCGGCTTTATCATAGCAAATGCAATACATCATTGGTAACATATGGACATTATAAAACAAACATTACTTGACAAATACCCAGTCATCATTGGCCGCAGGTATACAAGTTGGGGATTAAATGATAGGCATTGTGAAGCCCAGCTGATATCTGCTGATATTGAAGGCGCCGGAGATTTCTTATTGAGAGATGGCACCTGGGAATGGCGCGGTGGCTTTAAAGAATTTATACATCATTGGGATATAACAACAACATTATGATTACACGCGTATTTTGGGATATAGACGAATGTCTAATTCATACTAGTGTCAATAGCGACCCTGAGCAGGAGTGCTTGACCTTTGGATTGGATGCGGACTTGAATACATATTACACAATTGTGCGTCCGTGCGCTCTTGAGGTTATAGAGTATAGTCGCAACCTTGTCGGCTCTGATAATGTTTACATTCTTACAACTAGCACACGTGATTATGCAAGTGAAATCTCAAGGCTAGCAGGTTGGAACTTTGACAATGATCATATTCTTACGCGTGAAACGCTACAGCAATATAATGTTCCTATAGCATATGGTGCGCGCGCAACATTGGCACATGCAAAAAACGTATTGATTGACAATCTTATGCCTCATGATAATCTTGATAAGATGTGTCTAATAGGTATCAATAACAGTCGTTATTTCCATGTTCGTGATTATTACGGAGTAAACAATTCTGATGCTGAATGGAAAGAAGATGTGCTAGAGTTTTTAAACAGTAAACACAACGAACAGCTATGAAAAATACAAAGCAAGTGATTATAATGCGCAATGACCTGAATATGCGCAAAGGCAAAATGGTTGCGCAAGGTAGCCATGCAAGTATGGCTTTTCTTACGGCACGCATGCGTAAAGAACGCTTAGCTGATACACATGAATATTGGTATTGCACCGATACGCTATGGGATACTGTTCATGCCGATGAAATTGACCATTGGCTGCATCATTCATTCCGAAAGATTGTATGTTATGTTGAGAGCGAGGAAGCATTGACCGCAGTACATCAGGCTGCAAAGTCAGCCGGTCTAACATCACATCTGATTACTGACAACGGCACAACTGAATTTGGTGGCGTGCCTACAAATACCTGCATTGCAATTGGCCCGCATTATGATGACCGCTTCCATGGCATAACTACACTGTTACCACTACTATGAGCATATTCAACAAATACAGCAAACTACACGGCCTACCATTGCCCGGGCAAAAGATTACATTTAAGGCACCAGCAGCATGGGGATATTTTACCAATGTCATCGAAGATGAAAAGAATCTTCTTGTACCTGGGCAAGAGCAAAGCAACTTTGGTGTATGGGAAGGTACTGTAACATTTACTGAACATCAATAATATGAAACTCAATGATCCTGATATTAAAACGCTTTTGCTTATAGCACTTGGCTTAGCTTTTCTTAGCATGCCAGATCCTACGCTTTCAACAATAGGCATAGTACTATTAACCATTCAAGCCGTAAACCAAATTGACCAACAATGATTCCAAACATTTCCAACTTAATCACTGCCCACTTTAAAGATGTTGCTGATGTTGAATTGCGGTTCAACCATCGACAGAGTAATGCATACCGTACACATGTCTATGATGCAGTTGTAGGTGACCATGTATTGCTATCATCTTTACGTATACCAGATATGATTCTTGATTTTCGCAAGGAAACTGGTTGGGATGATGCACGTATTCAAGCAGAGATGACAGACATTCTTATTGGCTATATCACAAATGCAATGGCTCTTGATGCAGCCGCAGAAGAAACACCATCTGATGATTAACACTCTTGTCATTAGTGATGTTCACCTGGGTACCAGCGTAAGCCAAAAAGAAAAGGTATTGCAGGTATTGGCTTT
>Ga0209829_10002568_pt1 | contig 13707 bp, 9 predicted proteins | sample C_140205_EF_Meta_FD_187311 | JGI IMG/M metagenome (GOLD analysis project Ga0209829, IMG submission 187311) | Freshwater microbial communities from Lake Croche, Canada to study carbon cycling - C_140205_EF_MetaG (SPAdes) (version 2) | ecosystem: Environmental > Aquatic > Freshwater > Lake...
TCCCATTCGATGTTTCCTGCAACAGAAATGATCGTCCCGCTGGGCCTGAAATTCTTTTTCCAAAACTTGGAGAGGGCATCATGAGTTATAGCTTTTAGCCCCTCAAGAGTACCGCGCCTGTCATTTCCCAGAGGTGAAGGGAAATGGTTTTTTCTAAGCGCTAGCATTACCTTTTGCTTAGGGTCATCTTCGATAGACATGATTTCTTGGGCGGCCAGCATTTTCACAGATTCAACATCGGATTTGGGTAAATGCGGTTTAAGAATGATATCTGCAAAAAGATCAATTGTTTTGGGTAAGTTGCGGGAAAGGGTGGCTCCCCAGAGGCGAATGTGGTTGGTTCCTGCAGAGCAACTACGGTCGAGGCCTATGCCATCCATTGCAAGCGAAAGTTCCTTGCTATTGTTTTTGCCTGCACCACGGAGGATTATTTCAGATAGTACGGAAGAGGTGCCTGGCATACTTGCAGGATCATAAGCGCAACCGGCGGGTACGATGATGTTAACGGTGGCAGAACGGACATGCGGCATATTTTCCGCAAGGAGAGTAAGGCCGTTTTCAAAAGTGTGGTGAAAAACTTGTTTTGCCAAGGTTTGCCTCGCCAGGTAAATGCTGCGATTTTGTTAGAAAAGCATCAAGAAGGAATAGAAAAAGATAAAACCTCTTTGTAGATCAGCTTTGTTTTTCGAAATCCCAAGTTTCGATAAAGTTGAATAGCTGCAAGATTTTGAGCTGAAACTTCAAGGGTAATTTTATTCAGGTTGTAGCTTTCAAGAGAAGACATAAGTTTGAGTAAAAGAGCTTTCCCGAGTCCCTTTTTTCTGTGTTCTGGAGTAACGCCAACATTTTGGATAGCCAAGATTTTTCCTTTTTGCATAATCGCCTGAATTGAGCCGCATGGCCCTTCAGGGGTTTGGATAAGCCAAGTGGCCTCCGGAACAAATTCTGCTCTTAGGCAAATTTCCCGCATTAAGATGCTGCACCCGCCCGGGGTATGGAAACTGCTAAAAATCTTGCAATCCAATTCTTTATGGAAGCTTCCAAAGATAACTTCTGCGTGCAATTCTTGAACTTTCCAAGTCCATTCCTGCCAAGCGTAATTTTCAGGCAATTGCGGGACAAATACCTTGTCTTTTGGGTTGAAATCAATTTCCATCCGGTAGCGCTTTAGATAGCTTTTGTTTAAAGAACTATGGTTGTTAGAACTATGTCTAGACGCATTCTGCCCAGAGTTCCAATCAGACTCAGAATGAAGGAAAGAATCAGGCATCAGTTGCGCAATCCCGCAAGGGAAATTTACCATGATTCTATTTTAAGGAATTTTGCAACTAATACCATCAATCTTTACTGAATCCAGAATCGTAGGCAGATGGGATTGGGTATATCTTGGAAAAGTTCCGAGAAAGAAAGAGCCCCATCCGTGCCGACTTTATAAACCGAAATCGAGTTGCTGGCTTGGTTTCCTACGAGCAACCATTTGCCTGATGGATGCAGTGTGAAATTTCTGGGAGTGCTGATTTTTTCAGATGCATGGCCAGTAGCTTCCAAGGTTTCTTTTTCAGAATCGAAGTTGAATATACAAATGCTGTTGTGGCCCCGATTGGAAGCATAAATGGTTTTGCCATTGGGGTGGACCACGATTTCAGCAGTGGAGTTGCTGCCTTTGAAATCCTTGGGGAGTGTGGAAGCAGAGGCGACAGTTTTGAAATCGTTTGTTTCGGGGGACCAGCGGAAAGCTGTTACGGTGGAGTTTGATTCGTTAACGACGAAAATGTGCTTACCGGAAGGATGGAAAGCTAGATGCCTAGGGCCTGCGCCTGGTCTGGTTTCAAGGAAAGGAACCTTGAATGGTGTAAGTTTTCCTGACTTGGTATCAATTTCATGGATAAAAATCTTGTCGAAGCCCAAATCTGCGATCACCGCATATTTTCCATCAGCAGAAATCTGGACGGAGTGGGCGTGTGGGGTTTCAAGTTTTCCTTTGATCATTCTTGAACCTTTGTGCTGGATAAAATCGGAAGCTTTGGAAAGCTTGCCCATAGGGTCGACGGGCAGCATGCAAGTGCTTCCTCCACCGTAATTCACAGCAATAATATGGGTTCGATCTTTGGAAATGGAAAGATGGCATGGGCCGGTGCCCACACTGGATTCCTGATTGACAAGTTCGAGTTTGCCATCGTTTTTAAAAGTGAAAGAGGAAACACCACCCGCTTTCTCTCCATTGAAGTTAGATACTTCATTAACGCAATAGAGTTTTTTTCCAGGGATATCAAGTGCGAGGAAAGAGGGGCTTTCGGTTTTAGCAGCGACCGAAAGATTAGAGAGCTTCCCGTTTTCTGGGTTGAATTGCATGCTGTAGATGCCTTCACTCTTTGGCCCTGTATAGGTTCCAATAAATAAAGTTTGAAGTCCGTCATCGGCTTTACTTTGTCCATAAATCGGATTGAGCGATGCAAATAAACAAATAGCTGCCGTCATGGAAAGTTTGATTGATTGTTTTAAATAGCGCATTAGCAAAGCCTCTTAAGGGGTAAGTGAATAAGTTGCTATTATTTGGCGGATTTAGGCCCGGGTCAACAAGATTGGCAGTTTAAAAGCCAAAGTTGTTGAAAACTTGATTTGATTCGAGCAAGGGGAAGTTTTTATACTGTTTCGGCTTGACCTCGAAGGCAAAATTGGAATACTTGGTCTTTGAGTTTTACTCCCAAATAAAATTGAAGGTCAAGTTATGTCAACATCGTCGGGTAATATTACAAGCGTTCTTAAAGAAACTAGAGCATTCATTCCTCCCGCAGAATTCTCTGCAAATGCCCATGTTAAAAGCATGGCTGAGTATGAAAAACTTTGGCAGGATGCTGCAAAAGACCCAGAGAAATTCTGGGGCCAGCAAGCCGAAACCCTTCAATGGATGCAAAAATGGAACAAGGTGTTAGAGTGGAATCCGCCACATGCCAAGTGGTTTGTTGGGGGCAAACTAAACATCAGCGCAAATTGCGTCGATCGCCATCTTCATGGGCCAAGGCATAATAAAGCTGCAATCATTTGGGAAGGAGAACCTGGCGAACAGCGTATCATCACCTACCAGATGCTGCATCGCGAGGTTTGTAAATTTGCAAATGTATTAAAAAACATTGGCACCAAGTCGGGCGATCGAGTCACGATTTATATGCCAATGATTCCTGAAGCAGCAATTGCAATGCTGGCTTGCGCAAGGATCGGGGCAATCCACAGCGTTATTTTCGGAGGCTATAGCGCGGATGCTGTTGCAGACCGGAATAATGATGCGGGGGCAAAAATATTGATCACTGCAGATGGCGGCTGGCGCAGAGGGAAAGTGATCCCCCTTAAGGAAAATGTGGATAAGTCGCTCGAGAAATCACCTACCATCGAAAAAGTTGTGGTCTTCAATCGATGCAATTTAAGCGTCAACATGAAGGCTGGCAGGGATATGTGGTGGCACGAAGAAGTGGCAAAGGCCTCCGCAGATTGCCCTGCAGAACCTTTTGATAGTGAACACCCTCTCTTTATTCTGTACACCAGCGGTTCTACAGGCAAACCAAAGGGTATTCTCCATACTTCTGCAGGTTATCTTCTTGGTACTTCTTCAACCCACAAGTGGGTATTTGATCTTAAGGAAGATGATGTTTATTGGTGTACCGCAGATGTAGGTTGGATTACCGGTCACAGTTATATCGTGTATGGGCCGTTATGTAATGGCGCAACGGTGATGATGTTTGAAGGTGCCCCTAATCACCCTAAAGAAGATCGTTTCTGGGAGATCATTGAAAAGTATCGGGTAAGTATTTTTTATACTGCGCCCACTGCTATTCGTGCGTTTATCAAATGGGGTGATCATTGGCCTGATTCTCATGATCTTAGTAGCTTGCGTTTGCTTGGTTCGGTGGGCGAGCCCATCAATACCGAAGCTTGGATGTGGTATCACGAAAAGATAGGAAAAGGCCGCTGCCCGATTGTTGACACTTGGTGGCAGACAGAAACTGGTTCTATGATGATTGCCCCAATGCCTGGTGCAGTTCCAACTAAACCAGGTTCTGCAACTAAACCCATGCCTGGAATTATTGCAGAGGTTGTTGATCAACACGGCAATAGAGTGGCTGCTAATCAAGGAGGCTTTTTGGTCATTCGGCAGCCTTGGCCATCGATGTTGCGCACTATTTTCAACGATGATGCTCGTTATAAAGAACAATATTGGTCGCACATACCCAACACATATTTTACTGCGGATGGTGCACGGGAAGACGAAGATGGATACATCTGGGTGATGGGCCGTGTGGACGATGTGCTGAATGTTGCAGGGCATCGATTAAGCACCATGGAGATTGAATCTGCATTAGGTACGCATCCCAAGATTGCAGAATCAGCCGTGGTCGGAAAGCCTGATGAAATCAAGGGTGAAGGCATTTGCTGTTTTGTGACGGTAAAAGCTGGCGTGGTTGTATCGGAAGAGTTGAAAAAAGAATTGCGCGATCATGTTACCAAGGAGATTGGCGCCCTTGCGCGGCCTGATGAAATTCGCTTTACCGATAGCCTGCCTAAAACTCGATCTGGAAAGATCATGCGAAGGTTGTTGCGCGATATTGCCAGTGGTAAACAAACCACGGGTGATACATCAACGCTTGAAGATTACTCAGTGCTTTCAAAGCTTCGTCAGGAAGATGAATAAGCTGCTGATGTAGGATTATTTCAAACTAAAGTTAGGGGAAGGGCAGTGCCTTTCCCCTTTTTTATTGAACCTTCCTACGGAATTGCTGGGCTTTGGTGAGTATGCCATGTAAGGCCTCAAAGTCGTTGGATTTCAAGGAAGATTCGATTTTGTGCAATCCCTCTTGAAACCCTTTTAAGGCTTCCAGCAAAGGGCCTTTGTTGGCTTTAAATATTTCGGTCCAAAGGGCTGGATCGCTGCCCGCAACCCGGGTGGTATCGCGAAACCCGCCCGCAGTGAATTGTGCGTGCCTGGGTTCTAATAGCCCTGCAAGTGCATAGGCAATTAGGTGGGGTAGATGGCTGGTGAATGCGAAAATCTTATCGTGTTCTTCGGGTGAAAGTTTTTCAATTCTTGCCCCGATTGCCTGCCAGAAGCTTGCAACTTTATCCAAGGCCCAAGCGGGGGTGTTTTCAAAGGGGCAAAGAATGGTGAGCTTGCCCCTAAATAATTCTGCATGTGCAGCGGTGGGGCCGTTTTTTTCTGATCCTGCAATCGGGTGTGCGGGAACATAAACAGGCTTCATGCCTTGCAGTTTTTCTTTTACCAAAGAGCATATCTCAGCTTTTGTGCTACCAGTATCTGTGAAAACAGCTCCTTCTTTTGCGCATTTGGCAGCCCGTAAAATCTCTTCAGCTATTGCTTGTACAGGCATTGAAAAAACAACTAAATCAGCTTCTTTTACAGCATCTTCTAGTTGGTATTCGATGCTGTCGCATATCCCCAATGCCTTGCTAGCTTCCAGTGATTCAGGGTTTGTGTCGTACCCAATAATCCTTTTAACATGGCCTGCTTTTTTGCATGCCAAGGCGATTGATCCGCCTATCATTCCTGTTCCGATTAATGCAAGTGTTTCAACCATTTGAATATTAATCCTACTAGCGGTTTGAATTGAGCTGTTTGCCTTTTTGTAATGACTGTGCTATTTCTTTATTTATTCTCGCCCGCAGTTCCGCATCTAATAGGTTGGAATGATCCTTCCCTGCGAAAAGCACCACAGTTGCGTCACTGCCCAACTTCTTTAATGTATCGCCCAATAGCCTGGTGGCACCCTCAAGATAGAAGGTATCCTTATCACCCATGTAAATATGGATTTTGCCTTTGAGTTTACCAAAAAGAGCATCCTTGTTATTCTCTACAAGAAGTCGTATGTCGTATTTTTTCCAACTCTCCGCAGTGTCGTTATCCATGACACCGGTTTTACGATCCCAAAGTTTTTTTGGATTGCCTTGACTATCCCTTTCGCTGAAAACCGCCTCAAAAGAACCAAGCTGCCCACCTCTACCCATCACAAATTCCATGTCTGAAAAAGGCTTATAGAAAAGGAAGGGCGTATCGCCCCTACGACCTATCGGGCGATCTCTCCCTTTTTCATCTTTGAACATGTTTTGATTCGAAGCATAAAGATTGATCTTTTGAAAATCACGAAAGTCAACAGGGTCTGGGGCGGTAGACCATACGCCACCAAAAACATTTGGGTACTTTAATTGAAGCCATAAACTGCTCCATCCACCTGAAGAATGCCCTGTAACTAACCTTGCCCAAGATTGTGGAATTAGGCGAAATTCTTTTTCCAGAAAGGGGATGAATTCTTCGGTTAGGGCTTTGCCCCATGGGCCATTGTTGGCGGAGTCTGCAAATACATGGTGACCAAGCGGGCAATCAGGATCTAGCATGATATGAACAACTTCTTCGCCCTCCACTACCGTTTTGCCTCGGCCGGGCGAAGTTAGTGCTGCGAAATGGTTGCCACCAAATCCTGGAACCTCATAAATAGAAGGATATTTTCGATCCTTGTTATCTTTGTAGCTTTGGGGTAGCGCAACGCCCGCCCTCAGCATGATCTTTCTGCCATGAAACTTGCTGAGTAATTTGCTTTCCATCTGGGCTAGTTTCACAACTTCTGTTTCTGGAAATTGTGGTTCGTGAAAAACTTGATCTAGAGCAAGCACGATTGGTGCTTGGTTTACACTCCCAATTTCAACCTTTACAGTTTTGCTGAAGTAATTCCCTTCCGATGAAAATATCTTCCTGCTTGCCTTGTTCAAATCGAGAATGGCACTGGCCCAGTAAGTTCCCGGGGGTACCTTTCCTATGTTTTCAAGCGGAAAACCTTGCCATTTGTTGTCGATAAGCAATGGTTCACTAAGCTTTAGGCTAGATACATCTAGGCCGAAAAAAGGGTCTGGATCGATCCACCGGGGTTCGGGTGTGATTCCCTTTGATTCATTTTTTGCAAGCACCAGAAACACTCTACCCGACATCGAAGATTTTGCGACTTTTGGGTCGAGAACAACGCTTATTACAGGGCCGGTTTTTGCTCCTTGGGCGTTTGCGCATTTGTTCTTCTCATCTGCGTTTAGGAGCAGAGATAATACGCCTATGATCAAAAGTAATTTTATGGTTTTACTCATTGGCTTTTACTTTCTCTGTTAGCTTTGTCTGCAATTCGTTTATCCCATTGTTCTTCTGCAGAACTTCTTCTTAAATACAAAGGCTGCAAACTTAATGGGTCATCAGAATCATGGCGCATAAGTTTTTTAAGTGCAAGTACCAGAAAAGATTCTTTGTTGATATTTCCTGATTGTTCTACAACCATGCTTTGGTTATCTGATAGCAAAGGTAAAACCTTGGTTACTCCCGGGCCTGCAATTGCAAAACTGATATCTCGATTTGCCATCCACTCAGCGGTGCTTACGATTTTAAGTTCGCTTGCGCTTATGAGGTTGCTGTTATTGTTTTCGAAACGCTGTGCGTAAATTTTATCTTGTTGGGCATCTGCGATGATTTCGATTTTTGTATGGCCAACCTCTAGGCAATGTTGCGCCAATATTTCGAAAGTAGAAATACCCAAAAGTCTTGCGCCCGTCATCATTGCCAGGGTTCGAGAGCTCATTAAGCCAATGCGTAGGCCGGTGTAACTGCCCGGCCCAATCCCCGTGGCAATGGCATCGAGGTTTTTAGCTTCCCAGCCGCATTCTTTGAGCATTTCAGCGATGGCGGGTGCCATATCGCTCACATGCCTTTTGGCGATTTCCAGAACCCGGTGTGCAACAATGGTTGAACCAAAACCCAGAGCTACAATTCCGCTTGAGCCAGATGTTTCTAGCAGCAAAACTTTTGCTTCCGAGGCAAGACTGGGCACAGCTTTTATTTCAGGTATTATTCCCATTTAGAAAGTATAGCGTTTTGTAGCTAATATTGACCTAGCAGCCTCTGAGTTTTAGGATTCATTTATCTCACTGTTCTTTTTTTACCAAGGAAGCTTCCATGACTCAGATTTTAATCCACACCGATGGCGCTTCCAGAGGAAACCCCGGCCAAGCTGCTTACTCTTATCTTGTTCGTAAGGCAGGTAGTATTATCAAGGAAGATGCAGGCAAACTTGGCATTATGACCAATAATCAAGCTGAATACACTGCTTTGGTTCATGCGCTTGAATTTGCTTTAAACACTCACCCAGATGCCGAGGTTATCATTCACAGCGATAGTGAACTCATGGTGAAGCAGGTGCAGGGTGAATACAAGGTTAAGAGCGAAGAATTGAAGCCATTATGTTTGCAAGCGCGTGAGCTGATTTCGAAAATGAAGGGCTCGGTGCGACTTGTTCATGTGCGCAGAGAACAGAATAAAGATGCGGATCAGCTTTGCAATGATGCGTTAGATGATTTGCGCTAGAATCAAACAATAAACGCTTTCTTGATCAGTTACTCAGTGCTTTTCTGCACCAGTTTTATTAAGAGTAAAAAGACTTCGTAGAATGCCAGTATTGTAAAAGAGCCCAACCACAGCAGTAATGCAATTTTCTTAGAAGTTGGCTTTATTTCTGATGGTTCGTTGTTTTCTGGGTTCATCTCTTATCGTTGCCTTTTATTAAAAGAAGCGGCGTTTTATATCTAAGTAAAATACAAATGCCATAAGTGAAAGCACGATGGCAAGACCAAGATAGGTTGCAGCGGCCATCACGGCGTCCGATGCAGGTTTTCCTCGCAACTTTTCGTAAATCAAAAATACCATATGCCCGCCATCGAGCATGGGGATTGGTAGAAAGTTTACAACTGCCAGATTCAGGCTGATCATACCTAAAAACAAAATCAGCGCGAAAGGGTCTTCTGCAGCAGAAAAGGTTTGTGATGCAATTTCAATTGGACCACCCAAGCTGTCGGTCGATATTCTGCCACTCATTAGGCTGGCAAGATTTTGATACATCGAGCGGATTGATTTGATGGTGTCGTTGGTGCCAAATTCCACGGCTTCGACGATGGAATCGGCCTTCTGCATAACGAAGTCGCTAATAAGGCGTAGGCCCAGTTCTGGAGAGGGCCAAGAAGTGTCTTGGGTTGCGACGATTGGCGCTAGTTCAACCAGATTGGGTTCGCCTGCTCTGCGTACTTTAAGTTGAATTTTATGCAGGTCTCTTTCTTGCAACATGGCAAAGGCAAAAGCCCATTGATCAAACACCTGCTGGTTGCCCCGCCAGCTTTTGAGTTCGGTCCATTTGTCCCAAACTTCTTTGTTGGTCTTGCGATCAATTCTTGCAAATCTGGCCTGTTCGATAACATCGAAAATCTTTGCGCCAGCTTCCTGTGCGGGGGATTTTTCTTTGATGCTTAGTACGGTGTTTTCCACTCGGAAAGCGATTCCCAGTTGAGGAATAGAAAGTGGGGAAGCTGGTTTTACAGGCTCTTCAAGGTTTCCATCAAAGCCATGATCCCAATTTACAGATGGAAGCGGTATCATCGCCAGGGCTTCGTGAGTGGTGTTATTGCGCCTGCCCACAGTTAACGTGATATTGCAATTTCCCGTGGTGCCTGCTTTTGTTGCAAGTGCATTGGGAAGCTGGATCGGGTTGAAGGAATCGAGGCTGAACTTTTTCGTTTCTTTGCCTTCGGGGGTAATTTCGATGCTTGCAATTCTGTCGCCCACCAAGACTCCTGCTTTTTCTGCGGGTGATCCTTTTCGCACTGCTGCGACTTCCCCCATTTTCATGTTCATCCCTGTATCCATGTGGAATGCGGGGGGTACAAACATCATCAAGGTCTTTTCATTTTCTTGACTGCGTTTGATTTCTATGACAACTGGTCGGCCTGCTAGTTGGTTGATCCTGTTTGTGAATTCGAAGAAATCTCCCTCGGGTCGGGGTTCAAATGCCTTTACTTCGCTTAGTTTTTCGGTGGCTAGCGGGTTGTAGTTCTTTTGGCCTATTTTCGTGGTGCCAACAATTGCATCGCCCGGCATGAAGCTTTCGGTCCCGATTTCGACTTCGATAGGGTTTTCAGAGGCTTTCGAATAATAAAGGATTTTGCAAGCTTTGCCTTCGTGCTCCAATAAAACCCGAGCGAATTCCTGTGCATCGAATGAGCCTAGTTTCAAATCGTGGTCGATGGAAATATAGCCTTCGCCCTTGGGGTTGCTAATACCCATAATGATGCAGTCTTTTTCCAAGGGTAGTAAGCGAGCCATTGATGCTGGGCTGTTTTTCGTAAAAGGCGTAATCCAAAGCAGATTGGCCTTTACCTTGTTCGTGTCTTTTTGGGGTAGGGGGGCCAATACAGCCCGCGGTGGAGGTGCAATACCAATCATCGGAACCATATCGTTTTTGTCGCGTCTGGGTTCAAGCGCAACTTCAAGTATTGGTCCATTATTTCTGTTTTGAAAAACAAATGGTATTGTGGTGTTGTGCCCTGATAGTGCAACTGCAAGCCTCAAATCATCGAATGTAGGATTTTTGACATCTCCTAATTGGGCTATTGATGAGCCCGTTTTAATTCCTGCCTGCCATGCGGGCGAACCAGAGTCTACGCGCCATACCACTGCGGGCGGGCGGGGCACTCCGTGGAGCCTGTACACGATGATGAAGCAGATCCCGCCTAGGATTACATTCATGATCACGCCTGCAGAGATAATCATCATCCGCTGGCCCACAGTTTTATTCTTATATGATCTTGGGTATTCTTCGCCTTCGTCTGCTTCGCTGCCTTCGCCCACCATGGATACATATCCGCCTAGGGGTAATGCGCCGATCATGTATTGGGTTTCGCCTCGTTTAAAGCTGCACCCCGGAAGTGCGGGGCCAAAGCCGATGCTAAAGGTTTTGACATGAACATCGCAAAGTTTTGCAGCAACAAAGTGGCCGAGCTCGTGAATGAAAATAACAAATCCAAGGCCTAGCGCAACCAAGCCAGCTTTAATCACCCCTTCAAACCCAAAGTTCGAATAAAGGTAATAAACTGCGAATATCAGCATGAAAACGAACACAGCATTGGCCTTTAGCCAAGCCATTGGGGTCATATCCGGCGGTGCAGGAGCATCAGCGATAGCGCGCTGAGTTTTATTTTGTGCTTCTACTTGGCTTGCATTGTCTGGTTTTTCTTGCTGGTCCAACGAATTATCTCCTGTCGGGCCCACCGATCGCACTGGAATAAATCTGCCAGTGAAGGCGTTGGGCTAAAATTATGGTGATCCAAAGCGGTTCGTGCCGCCCTGGCAATATCTAGAAACGCAAGCTCGCCCTTTAAGAATCGTTCTACTGCAACCTCGTTGGCTGCGTTAAGCACTGCCCCACAAGTACCACCCATCCTTGCAACTTCCAGCCCAATTTTCAATGCGGGAAAGGTTTCCAAGTCGGGTTGCTCGAAATGCCACGCTTTTAGCGACTGCCAATCCAGCCTTCGCGTGGGCCCCGGAACCCTTTCCGGATAGGTTAAAGCATACTGGATTGGAAGCCTCATGTCCGGTGGTGAAGCTTGCGCCATCACCGAGCCATCTGCGAATTCAACAAAGCTATGGATCATGCTTTCTGGGTGCAAAATAACTTCTATTTGCGATGCATCCAGATCAAAGAGCCAGCGGGCTTCGATGACTTCCAGTGCTTTGTTCATCAAAGTTGCGGAATCGATCGAAATTTTAGGCCCCATCTGCCAAGTCGGGTGCTTTAGCGCTTCTTCTACTGTTACTTGTTCAAGCTGAAAAGCTTTCTTGCCTCGGAAAGGCCCTCCGCTCCCTGTCAGCACTATTTTTGTAATCGATTCTTTTGGCCCACTTTGCATGGCCTGAAATATGGCGCTATGCTCGCTATCGATCGGCAATATTGCGACGCCTTTTTTGCGGGCCAGTTCCATCACCAACGGCCCAGCGACTACAAGCGTTTCTTTGTTTGCAAGCCCGACCGGTTTGCCGGCTTCTAACGCAGCCCAGGTTCCTTCTATCCCTGCTGCACCCACAATTGCAGAAACCACCATATCCACTTCCGCCATTTGAACCAGCTTTATTACTGCATCCGCACCGCTTAATAGCTGGCAACCTTGGGGCAGTTCTGAAGATTCGATTTTTGCAGCGCTTTCAGCATCGGTAACAGCAATGAACTTTGCTTTGTGCTTTTTTGCCTGTTCCAGAAGTTCCTTAACTTTGCGATGGGCGCATAATCCGAACACTTCCAGTTTCGCCGGAAGCGACTCGATTACATCAAGGGTGCTTATTCCGATCGAGCCTGTAGAACCAAGCACGACAATTCGCTTTGGGCTATTCAAATTTGTATGAGAATGATTTGCTTGCAAATGTTCACCAACGGGTAACTGCTAATCCTATTTTTGTTGCCGTGGCCATCCGGGCCCGGCAGTCACCACTCTTCATTATTTAATGATATTCTTGCCATTACCGCAAGCTTTACCTTTTAATCACTTGCAAGATTGCTTAATCTTCATGAGAATAAGAAAGATTGATTTCTTGAATGTATTTTAGATAGAGGAGTAGTCCGTGGCCAAAGCGCGAGGCGATTACGGTGACATTTTAGTTAAAAATCAGGTTATTAGCAGCGAACAGTTGCAAGAATCTCGAGATGTCATGAAGAATGGTGGCAATCTACAAGAAGCTTTGCTGAAGCTCGAATATGCCAATACTCTCCAAATTGCCAAAGCTGTTGCGGAATTTAATCATTACGAATTTATTGATTTAACTGATATCGAAGTGCCCGATGAAGCCATCAAGCTGATGACCGCTGGCACCGCCCGCGAAAGCAATGTTGTGCCGATCTCCACCGATGGCCTCAGTGTAAAGCTTGCAGTAGCAGACCCAAGCGATTTTGGCATGATTCAAAAGCTTTCCTTCATTATGAATAAGGAAATCGTTCCGGTTGTTGCTTCATTAGAGCAGATCCGCGAACTCATCAACAAGGTTTACCCTCAGGAAGATGTCGATGATACCGCGCCCCTGATCGATTTTTCCGAAATCGAAAACGAATTCGCCCAAGCCGATGCTGGCAGAGTGGGCGATGATGGTGGCGAAGGTGGTGTTATCAAGCTGGTTAATAAAATCCTTTCTGAAGGGGTCGAGCTTCGCGCCAGCGATATTCATATCGAGCCTTTTGCAACCCGCGTGCGCATTCGTTATCGGGTCGATGGGGTGCTGGTTGAAAAAGAGAACCCCCCTTATAAATATTTGATGCCCATTCTTTCGCGTTTAAAAATCATGGCGGGTATTGATATCTCTGAAAAGCGCAGGCCTCAAGATGGTCGTATCAAAACCTCGCTTAAGGGCAGGGATTTTGATCTTCGACTTAGTCTTTTACCCACGGTTTACGGCCAATCTGCGGTTATGCGTATTCTCGATCGTAGCAATATTAAGGTGAATATTCGCGATCTGGGATTTGCTGAAGACGATTTTGCCCGCTTCCTCAATCTGATTAAACGCCCTAACGGTATTTTTCTTGTTACCGGCCCCACCGGTTCGGGTAAAACCACAACCTTGTACTCCGCAATTAACGAGCTTAATACCACCGAACGAAAAATCATCACCGCAGAAGATCCTGTCGAGTATTATTTGCCTGGCATTAACCAGTGCGAAGTTAAGCACACTATCGGGCTCGATTTCGCCCGTATCATTCGAGCCATGCTTAGGCAGGCGCCCAATGTTATTCTCGTTGGGGAAATCCGCGATGCCGAAACTGCCAAGATTGCCATCGAAGCTTCTCTCACTGGACACTTGGT
>Ga0209829_10002570_pt1 | contig 13702 bp, 10 predicted proteins | sample C_140205_EF_Meta_FD_187311 | JGI IMG/M metagenome (GOLD analysis project Ga0209829, IMG submission 187311) | Freshwater microbial communities from Lake Croche, Canada to study carbon cycling - C_140205_EF_MetaG (SPAdes) (version 2) | ecosystem: Environmental > Aquatic > Freshwater > Lake...
GTTGTTGGCGAATATATTCCACAAGACAAAGGAAAGGCAGGTACATATTTGTTTGCTGCTAGCTATACGGATAAAGGAGCGGGAAAATTAGCACCTGCCACGGGTCAAAAGGTCGTTGCTCTTCGCAATCCAACAATCAAAGCAGTAGATTTTGACCAAGTTTCAAAAGGATCCAAATATAAAGCAGAAGGCCTAGGCGAAATTCTAGCTGCAACTGGCGATAAGGGTTTTGCTAAATATAGTGGGATCGATCTAACAGGAATTAAAAATATTTCATTTATGGGATTGTATATGCAGGGTCAAACGATTGGAGGAATTCTTGAGTTAAGAACGGGAAGTCCGACGGGCAATTTAGTAGGTTCTGCAGAAATCAATGCGTCTAAGAAGTTCACAATACCTGTCAATGTTTCGGGCGTTCAAGATTTGTATTTTGTCTTTGTAAATCCAAAAGGAGGAGACGGAGCATTATTTGGGGTGAAGGATTTCTTATTTGAAAACTAAATTTCAAACATAACTCAAACAAAAAATGGCCCTAAATTTAGGGCCATTTTTTGTTCATTTACCTTTCTGATAATTCGAGCCATCGGGCTTCTTTTTCTTCCTGAGCGTTTTTAATTTCCTCAATTTGAGTAGCCCACTGGCTTAAAATTTGAAAGTCCTCATGACCGGTATTTAATTGCTCGATCAATGCTAGTTTTCTTTGGTCAAGATCTTGTATTTCTTTTTCTAATGTGTCAAATTCCTTTTGTTCTTTGAAACTTAATTTACTCACTTTCATGGATGAATTTTCCGTGGAAGGCGCTTTGACGGGGCTGGGCTTATTGGCCCCCGCATTATTTTCTGATTGATTTTCCAAGGAAATCCGATAATCAGTATAATTTCCGTTAAAGAATTTCACTTCCCCTTCTCCTTCCACGAGGATTAATTGGTCCACCAAATTATCCATGAAATAGCGATCATGTGAAACTAGCAATAAGCAGCCTTGGAACTCCGACAAAAAGTCTTCTAAGAGTTGGAGTGTATCTAAATCAAGGTCGTTCGTCGGCTCATCCAAAATCAAAAAATTTGGATTTTTAACTAGAACCCGCATAAGCTGTAGTCGCTTTTTTTCCCCTCCCGAAAGCTTCTCGACAGGCGTGTATTGCTGGGCAGTGGGGAACAAAAATTTGCTTAAAAATTGGCTCGGACTTAAAGATTCATTTTTACCATAGGGGATAACTTCCGCTATTTCAGTGATGGTATCGATGACCCTTTGCTCAGGTTTAAAATCAAATGGAATCTGTGTGTAATACCCTATAACCAAAGTTTCACCTGGGTCGATAGTTCCCGCATCGGGTTTTTCTAAGCCAGTGAGGAGTTGGAGAAACGTGGTTTTCCCTGCCCCATTTTTGCCAACGATCCCAATCCGATCTTTTTTCTTGAACGTATAGGTGAATTCATTGATGATTTTTTTGTCACCCCAAGCTTTTTTTAGTCCATTGATTTCAATGATTTTATTTCCTAATCGGGACATTTGAATATTAAGCTCCAATTTGCTGTCATCCAGTTTTTTATGAGCCATTTCATCGATCTCGGTAAATGCATCGATTCGGTATTGCGCTTTGGTTCCCCGGGCTTTGGGTTGCTTGCGCATCCATTCAAGTTCCTTGCGGTATAGGTTTTTTGCCTTGGATATGCTGCTTGCTTCGGATGCTTCTCTTTCTGCTTTCTTTTCTAAAAAATAGGCGTAATTACCCTCGTAAGTATATAAAGCTCCTAGGGCAAGTTCAAACATTTTATTGCATATTTTATCTAAAAAATAGCGATCGTGGGAGACGACTAAAACGGTCACATTGGGGCCTGAAAGTATGCCTTCGAGCCATTCAATGGTCTCGATATCCAAATGGTTCGTTGGCTCATCCAAGATCATAATGTCTGGACTTTCAATCAGTAATTTAGCTAGCGAGAGTCGTTTCTTTTGACCTCCTGAAAGCGTACTAACTTTTTGGTCGCCATCTGGAATACCTAATCTGGTAATGATTTGCTTGGCTCTCGCCTCATAATCCCAGGCGTTATGCATTTCCATGAGCGCAAAAGATTCTTCTAATTCCTTTGGGTCGCCTGAAAGCATGGCTTTTTCATAGGATTTAATGGCAACGGCTGAGGGTAAATCGTCTGAAAAAAGATAATTTAAGACTTCTTCTTTTTCGGAAAAAATGGGGTTTTGAGGTAAATAGCCAACACGAATGCCTTTCCGGATCGATATTTTTCCATCGTCAGGAGTTTGCATGCCCATTAATGTTTCCATCAATGTCGTTTTACCGGTTCCATTTTTGCCGATTAAGGCCACTTTTTCACCTTTTTGTAGGCCAAAGAACAGACTTTTAAAGATCCATCTTTCTCCGATGTTGCGTGAAATATTTTCCGCCGATAAGTAATTCATACAATTGTGTTAGTTGAATTCAATTAAGAATTCGATTCAAGGGCTTCATCCCTCATTTTACGTCTTAGGACTCTTCCAGATACGATTATACTTATTTCATATAATCCTACTAGCGGAAACGCTACTAAGAGTTGGGAAATAACATCTGGTGAAGGGGTGATAATTGCAGCTACAATTAAGATGACAATCATCGCATGCTTTCTATACTCCCTCATGAATGAGGGTGTTAAAATACCTACTTGAGATAACACAAAAGCCACCATAGGTAGTTGGAATGTTAATCCACAGGCAAGCGTTAGCATGGATAATAATGAAATATAATCGTTTACGTCAAATTGATTTTGAATGGTTGCATCCAATTTAAAGTTGGCCAAAAAATTAATCGCCATTGGAGCAACGACAAAATAACCAAAAGAAACACCTAAGAAAAACAAAGTGGACACCCAGAAAACGGCTCCCTTCGCTGCTTTTAATTCTTTGTTTTTTAAACCTGGTTTAATGAATCTCCAAAGCTCATAAAAAGCATAAGGAAATGAAAACAACAATCCCACAATGATGGATTGAGTCAATGCCATCATAAACTGGCCAGAGACCTCTCTACTTTGCAAAATAAAGTCAGCTTTTTGCATGCATAAGCTGGTCCAACCCGTGATGTCAGCTAAATGACAAAGGACTAAATTAGTGGCAAAATCGACTTTGGTGGGCCCCATTATAATGATGCCAAAAATCTCATTTCTGAAAATCCACGCGGCAATAGTGAATACCAAAATAGCTGCGATGGATCGCATAATATGCCAACGTAATTCTTCTAAATGGTCAAGAAACGACATTTCAGTCCCATCCTTTTCCTCTACATCATCATCATCAAAATCGTCCCAATCTTGGTCTGTTGCCATAATATTATCTTATAAATAAAGTGGGAACTGTTTAACCCACTCGTTAACTTCTCCTTTAATCTGTTTTAAAACAGATTCATTATCATGATGCATGAGGGCTTTGTCGATCATGTCAACTATCTGGACCATGTCATTTTCTTTTAAACCACGTGTGGTCATTGCAGCTGTACCCACTCGCATTCCTGAAGTCACAAAAGGCGATTTGTCGTCAAATGGAACCATATTTTTATTGATAGTAATGTCCGCTTGGATTAAGGTATTCTCAGCTAACTTGCCACTTAAGCCTTTGGGTCTTAAATCAATCAGCATCAAGTGATTGTCTGTTCCTCCTGAAATAATATCATATCCTTTGCTTAGGAAAGCTTTAGCCATAGCTTGCGCATTGGACTTAACTTGTTGGGCATATTGACCAAATTCCGGTGTCAATGCCTCTCCAAATGCAATCGCTTTTGCGGCAATCACATGCTCTAGTGGCCCTCCTTGTGTTCCTGGAAATACAGCTCCATCTAAACAGGCCGACATCATTTTTAATTCACCCTTTAACGTTTTGAACCCAAATGGATTTTCAAAATCATTGCCCATCATAATCAAACCGCCTCGTGGTCCACGCAATGTTTTATGTGTGGTCGTCGTTACAATATGGCAATGTTGCATGGGGTCATTTAATAAACCTGTAGCAATTAAGGCGGATGGATGAGAAATATCCGCTAATAAAATGGCTCCTATTTTGTCTGCAATGGCTCTTAATCGCGCATAATCCCAATCACGAGAATAGGCTGAGGCCCCACAAATTAATAACCTTGGATTTTCTTTCAAGGCAGTAGCCTCTACTTTATCCCAATCAATTAAACCAGTTTCTTTTTCAACACCATAAAAGAAAGCCTGAAAATATTTTCCTGAGAAGTTGACAGGCGAACCATGAGAAAGATGTCCTCCATGCGATAAATCAAACCCTAATATCTTATCCCCTGGATTTAAAAACGATAAAAAAACAGCTGCGTTCGCTTGCGCACCTGAGTGTGGTTGCACATTAGCCCACGTGGCACCAAATAATTTTTTGGCACGCTCAATGGCAATTGTTTCCACCACGTCCACGACTTCACAACCTCCATAATATCTTTTTCCAGGCAGGCCCTCTGCATATTTATTCGTTAAAACACTTCCTTGAGCCTCCATTACCTGAGGGGATGTGAAGTTTTCAGAGGCAATCAATTCGATTCCGAATTCTTGCCGATGCGCTTCTTGGCTTATTAATGAAAAAATCTCTACGTCTCGCTGGGTGGGAAATGTGCTAGCAGCCATGTAATAAATGTGGATTGAATTTCGTTTTAAAGAGTTTAAAATTACGAATATTTAACGGAATAGAAAAACGATCATTCCCCATTTTTGAATAAATATCCGATGAGGTTCCGCTATTTTTTGTTAATTTTGGTTCATTAAAAATGGGGTATAGTCGTTTTTAAAAATATAGAGAATGAAACTAAAATTGATCATTTTGCTTTTCTTGGTTTTTTGGGGATTTACTGGCATGGCCCAAAAAATCACTCCCGCTAAATGGTCATGGTCGTTGGAGCCAGCGAATCCAACCATGGGCCAGACCGCTGAAATTATATTTAAAGTTAAAATAGACAAAGGTTGGTACTTATATTCATCTGATTTCGATAAGGAATTAGGCCCGGTTGTCACGACCATTAAGATTAAAGAGGGTCTTGGCGTGACTCTTGACGGTTCACTTCGGGCTATAAACCCACATTCAAAATTTGATAAAGAGATTTGGAATGGTACCTACACCTATTTCACAGAAGCGGCGGAATTCCGACAAACGCTGAAAATAACATCTGACTCCTGGAAAATTGATGGTACTTATGATGCTCAAACCTGTTCGAATGAAAGTGGTTTGTGTGTGCCAATCAAAGGTCCTTTTTTGATAAATTCCAAGCTTAGTGCATCTTCACCATCTGAAGATTCAAAAAAAAAAATCTCTAGTGCTTCCGTAAATTTAGTTGCACCTGTGGAAGATCAGTCTTTATGGCAGTTTTTTTGGGTAGCGATGGGTGCTGGTTTGTTGGCCTTACTGACTCCTTGTGTGTACCCCCTCATCCCCATGACGGTTAGTTTTTTCACTAAACAGCAAGGAGGTAAAAAATTGGCTTTTCTGTATGGTTTCTTTATTGTACTTATCTATGTGTTTTTTGGGACCATTTTAGCTTTTTTTGCCGGTGCTAGCTTTGCTAATTTTTTAAGTACGCATTGGATTCCGAACCTGTTGTTTTTTGTCATTTTTATACTTTTTGGGATTTCATTTCTAGGGGCTTTTGAAATTGTTCTGCCTTCAGGCCTGGTCAATAAAGTAGATGCGAAATCGGATAAAGGCGGATTATTAGGGGTATTTTTCATGGCATTCACGCTGGTATTAGTTTCATTTTCTTGCACTGGACCTTTGGCAGGTTCGATTTTGATTGCCTCGTCTCAGGGAGTATTTTTGAAGCCTATTATTGGGATGCTAGGATTTTCATTAGCCTTTGCCATCCCGTTCACGCTCTTTGCTATTTTTCCTGGGTTTATGCAAAAAATGCCTAAGTCGGGGACTTGGATGAACGAGGTAAAAGTGGTTTTAGGCTTTTTGGAAATAGCCTTAGCCTTTAAGTTTTTAAGTGTCGCAGACCAAGTGTATCATTGGCATTTATTGGATCGTGAAATATTTTTAGCCATTTGGATTGCTATTTTTACGGCCCTAACCTTGTATCTATTTGGAAAAATTTCTTTACCTCATGATGGACCGATAGGGAAATTATCGGTTCCAAGGGCACTTTTTGCTACAGTAATTTTGTCTTTTGTAATTTACCTCTTGCCTGGAATGTTTGGTGCTCCATTAAAAGGTTTATCAGGCTGGTTGCCTCCGATGGCAAGTCAGGATTTTAAAGGATCATTGCAGGTAAATGATCCAGGCAACAACCCTTCGCGCATTACTTCTTCAGTTAAATACAGCGAATTTTTGAAACTACCTTTAGGACTTACGGGCTTTTTTGACTTTGAGGAGGCCAAGGCCTATGCCCAACAAGTAGGCAAGCCTCTTTTTATAGATTTTACGGGTCATGGGTGTGTAAACTGCCGAAAAATGGAAGAATATGTATGGTCTGATCCTTCAGTTTTATCGATTCTTAAAAATGATTACGTCATCGTGGCGCTTTATTGTGATGATAAAACAGAGCTTCCAGCGAACAAATGGTATGTTTCTAAAGCTGATGGCCAAGATAAAAAAACATTAGGGGATCAAAATTTAGATTTTCAAATCTCGCGTTTCAATTCCAATGCCCAACCTCACTATGTCCTTTTGGATCCGAGGAAGGACGGCGCGCCGATGGTTTCTCCAGTCGCTTTTGATTCAGACGTAAATCACTTTATTGCGTTTCTCAAAAAAGGAATTGACGTCTATAAATCAAAGTAAGTATGTCTTGGGGAGCCTATTCGGGAGTGATGATTGCCACGGGATTAAAGTTTATCGCCGGACCCATTACGGGATTTAGTCTTGGGTTGACCTGGTATGAAACCGTTATTTTCACTTGGTTTGGTGCGATGTTGACGATTTCACTATCCTTAAGCATGGGTAAACTAGTGATTGATTTGATCGGTCGATTCAGAAAAAAGAAACCCCTGATATTTTCAAAAAGAATTCGCTACGCCGTTCAGATTTGGCAAAAATTTGGCATTAAAGGCATTGCAGCCTTAACCCCTCTGATATTCACACCCATTGGCGGTAGTTTATTAGCCCTGTCGTTTAAAGTACCCTTGCCACGTGTACTCTTTTTCATGTCGATATCATCCTTAATTTGGGCCTTATTTTATACGGGGGCAATCTATCAGCTTACCTTTATCCGTACATGGATTGGGCAATAAAAAAGCCGGATAAACCGGCTTTCAAATATGTATTAGGAAAGATTAATTTCCTTGGTTGATGCTCTTTCCATTAAACATTTTTTCCCGAAGGGCATTCGCTTTTAACTCTAATTCTGGCTTGGCGTCATATTTATTTTTTAACTGAACCGCCGCACTATCGGGATGGACACCATACACATAAGCATTACCGGCATTTAAATCTTTTTGCTTGATGGTGTTGTTTTTTTGATAGTCACAAGCTGTTGCCATAAAGGCTAAAGCGACAATCGGGAGTAGTTTTTCTAATTTCATTCTCTTGTTAGGACAAATTGTTGGAACAAAAATAAGGCCAAATTTTGTATTAAAAAAGTCTCAAAGCCTCTAAGCGCTAGCTTTCCTCTAAATTTTTGATTTTCTCTGATAAAAATGACATTAATTCGGCGATGTAACCCTCACTGAAATTAAATTCAATACCGGCTTTTGCATAAATGGATTTGATGGGTTCCGTATATCCTATCGACAAAGCATCTAAATAATTAGCTAATGCAAGTTTAGGGTTTTGGCAATAATTTCTCCAAACTGCCAATGCCCCTAATTGGGCTATCGCATATTCAATGTAATAAAAGGGGACTTCATACAAGTGTAATTGCTTTTGCCAAACATGTGATTTTATTTCTTCCAAACCGTTCCAATCAGTTGTTTGGTCTGAAAATCTGGCCAATATTTCATTCCATTTCGCTTCTCTTTGGCTTAACGTATGTTCAGGATTTTCATAGATCCAATGTTGGAATGCATCAATTGTCGCCACCCAAGGCAAGGTTTCTAAAATATCCTCCAAATGTTTTATTTTCGCCCTTTTAGCATCTTCAGGATTTTCAAAGTAGATATCCCATTCATCCATTGTAATTAATTCCATGCTCATGGAGGCAAGTTCTGCTACTTCTGAGGGAAAATTTCGGAAAGCGTTCAAGGAAAGTTCCTTGGTCAAAATGGAATGGACGGCATGTCCACCCTCGTGCAATAAAGTGACCATGTCACGCACTTGACCTGCGGCATTCATAAAAATAAATGGAAATCCAGTTTCTTCCAGTGGGTAATTATATCCCCCTGGATTTTTCCCTTTTCTGGAGTCTAAATCAAAGCGATCCAGTTTCACCATCTCCCTGAGGCAATCACCTAAAAATGGGTCTAAATGGTCAAAAACTCGAATTGTTTTTTCCAATAATTCTTCTCCTGTTTTGAAGGGTTTTAATGGCTTACGACCCAATGGGTCCACGGATTTATCCCAGGGTCTAAGCGAATCTACTCCTAAGTTTTGTTTCCTTTTGGAGGCTAATTCATTCAATATGGGCTTAATGGTTTTTTCAACCGCCGCATGAAATTCAAAACAATCTGCAGGGGAGTAGTCAAAACGACCTAAACTCGCAAAAGAAAAATCTCTAAAGTTTTCAAACCCTGCTTGTAAGGCTACTTTATTTCTTTTACCTATTAGATCACTGTAAAGCGTATTTAAATCCTCTTTGATGCTAAGTCTTTTGGAGGCAACTTTCCGGTAAACCGCCTCTCTTAGCTCTCGATCGGTCGATTCTAAATAGGCGCTGGCTTGTTGGAGCGTCTTTTCCACCCCGTCGATTTCCACCATGAGCGCTCCGGTTAACGCACCATATTGAGATTCTAAGTTTTGTAATTCAGTAAAAATGGGAATGTTTTCTTCTCTAAAAATTTCAATGGATTTCTTAATGCTTCTCAGCATAATTGAAAAACCCTTCGTATGTACTTGGTCTGACAACCCGGAATTAATTACTTTTTTATTCCAAGCATCATCAAATACAGAAGCATTGGGCATAATTTCGTTGACAAATTGTTGGTAGCTTTTTTGCAAATTTTCGTTTTGATTGTCACAAGACATTTTGATATATCGCCAAGCAAAATTTTCTGATAGATAGCTTTCAAGCTCAGATCGATTTTTGCAAAAATCTTCGAGCGCTTGTAAATCAGTTATTTCTTGCGCACTTAATTTTTCAAAATATGGCAAAACACTTTCCCAAGTACTTAATGAAAAGTCTTGTGGAAGTAAAGTGCGATGGATTATTTGCGGGGTGACCGTACGTTTTATCATTTGTTTTTTAATCTAAATTAATAATTACTCCTTCGCTCATCGGATGGGCCACACAGGTTAAAATATAACCTTTTTTAATTTCATTATCTGTTAGTCCATCTTCTTCATCCATGATTACTTTCCCTTGGGTACATAAACCCATGCAGGCTGTACACATTCCGGCTTGGCAGGAATAGGGGATATCAATATCTGCTTCTAAGGCTGCCTCTAAAATGGTTTCACTAGGTAATACTGTCACAGTATGAGATTTTCCCTCAAAAATTAAAGTTACTTCTTGAGCTTTCAGACTTCCATCTTCCTCTGCCTTTGTCGTTTCTTCGCTCACAGTAGATAAAAATAATTCTTTTAATACGTGTGTGTTGGGAACATTAAACATGGCCAAAGATTTTTCAACCTCACTCATCATTCCAGCTGGGCCGCATAAATAATAAAAGGCTTTAGCAATGTCAATTCCAAACTCTTGTTTTAAATAAAAAACGACGGATGCTTGGTTAATTCGGCCCTTAAAACCAGGCCATGTATGCGAAGGCTGGCTGATGACATGAACCAGGTTGAATCGGGAGGCATGTTGGTTCTCAAGCGATTCTAATTCTTTTTTGAAAATGATTTGCTGTTCATTTCTTGATCCATAGATCAAATAAACGCGAGATTTTGGCTCCGAATGCAACACGGTTTTAATCATGGAGAATAGGGGAGTAATCCCAGATCCAGCGGCAATAAATACATAGGTTTTGGCCGAGTCAGCTTGGGGATCGATCCAGAAATTACCCATGGGTTCGATGACTTCGAGGCTATCACCAACCTTCATGTGATCACATAAATAGTTAGAAACAAGGCCGCCTTCAATCCTTTTGACTGTTATGGCCGGTGAGGTATCTGTTTTCGGGGATGAGGAAAGGGAGTAACTTCTCCTGATTTTCTGACCGTCAATCTCAGGAATTAAGGTAAAAAACTGACCTGATAGGTACGAAATGGTATTGTGAATGGGATGCCAAAAGTGAATGGTTTTGGTATCATTGGTCTCCTCCGTAATTTCCTTGATGGTCAAATGTAATCTCTGATTCATGTTATTCTTTTTTTGTCGGGATGAGCCATTGGATCGTTCCGGGTAGGGACTCATTATGTAATCGGTCTAATGCCGTTACTGCAAAACCATATCCTGGCCTTATCCAATTTTTATCTAAAATTAATTGATTCGTTTTACCTTTAAAAATGATATTTTCTGAGTGGTCCAAGGGATCAAATTCACCTTTTTTGATCCGATAAACGACATAATAGGCCGGTGGGTCCTGATCCTCATTAAGCTCTCCAGGTTTCCAGCTTAATAACCAATCGTCGCTATTTTTCAACAAAGTTACTTGGCGTGGGGGGGTGGGTGCAATGCTATCTTTCCATAACATGGTGGGAATTAAGGCTATAGACGAAAATTGGTTTTGCCTTAAGGTATCTCGCCAACCTTTTACATTTCGGATGATTAAATTTGAGCTAAAATATATGGATCCCTGCACATTGGCTAAACTACGAGCGACCTTCAATTGTTTACTTAATTCGCCTGGCCCCCAAGTATCAGTTAAGTGATATGCCGCATGACCAATATAAATAGGCCGGCCATAATTATGAGTGCTCCACCAAGTTGCTAATGGCTCAAAAGCTGCCACTTGATGCGTTGTTTCCCAGTATAATTGAGGAGCTAAATAATCTACCCAGCCATCTTTTATCCATTTTTCTGTATCTGCAAATAAGTCATCATATGACTGCAATCCTCTCCGAGTAGGAGATCCGTCTAAAACTGATTCGCTCTGATGCCGCCAAATTCCAAAGGGGCTAATGCCAAATTTCACTTTTGGCCTAGTGGATTTAATAGCTTCCGAAATGTCTTTTATGAGGTTATTGGTATTTCTTCTTCGCCAATCACCCAAGCTCTCCTCCGCCCACTTATATTTTTCAAAGGCCTCCTGGTCATTAATTTGTTCCCCTTTTATGGGGTATGGATAGAAATAATCATCAAAATGAATTCCATCTACGTCATACTGTTCGATAATATTTTTGACTAAATTCACCAAATAAAGTCGGACTTCTGGAAGTCCAAAGTTAAGGATCAAAGTTCCATGGTATTTGATAATCCAATCTGGGTGTTTTCTGACCACATGATTTACGCCAAGAAGCGAATTTTCGGAAATACTTGCTCTATTTAAATTTAACCAGGCATGAAATTCAATTCCTCGGGCATGACTTTCTTCGATCATGAAGGCTAATGGATCGTAGTAAGGACTTGGTGGCTGACCTTGTAATCCAGATAAAAAAGTAGACCAGGGTTCAGGACTTTTTGCATAAAGCGCGTCAGCTGCGGTCCTTATTTGAACAAAAACAGCGTTAATTCCTGTTTTTTGATGGGAATTTAATAAGTCTATAAACTCGTTTTGTTGCTTAATGCCATTGTAGTTTTTGGCACTGGGCCAATCGATATTGGAGACCGTAGCAACCCAAACCCCTCTTAATTCTCTTTTAGGCCCAAAAGAGAAAAGAGTAAAGTGAAAAGATACGAAAAAAATAAACGTGTAGATTAGCCTCATTCAAGGCGCAATTTACCTAATATGACCGAAGATTTAGAATTTTAAAGCGTATCAATAGAAAATAAATATCCAACGCCCTTCAATGTTTTAATATAATATTCAGGAATTTTCTCCCTTAATTTTCTAATGTGTACATCAACTGTCCGCTCGACCACATAGACATCGGTTCCCCAAACTTTTTCCAATAATTCATCACGGTTAAAAACCTTATTGGGGTTCCTCGCTAAAAATGAAAGTAGTTCAAATTCCTTTTTAGGCAAAACTAAAAGTCTGCCTTGAAAGCTGGCCGAATATTGAGTACGGTTGATAAGTAAGTCGCCTATTTGAATGATTTCCTGAACATGATCAGTACTTCCGCCACCTTCGCGATTTAACATAGATTTAATCCGACTCACTAAGGCTCTTGGCTTGATCGGTTTTACCACATAATCAGTTCCTCCTGCCTCAAAAGCAGCTATTTCTGTATATTCTTCTCCACGAGCTGTCAAAAATAAAAGGAGGGTCGATTTTAATTCGGGCATCAATTTCATTTGTCTAGCCGTTTCAATCCCATCTAAAACAGGCATCATGACATCCAAAATGACTAAATTGGGCTTGAAAGTTTTTGCTATTTCTAACGCTTGTTGTCCATTAGCCGCTTTTGCTAAAACGTAGTTTTCTTTCGCTAAATTGTATTCTAATAATTCAAGAATATCAGGATCATCGTCAACCAATAAGATTTTGGTACTTTGTTTTACTTGACTCATGGTTAGAACTGACAGTTTTTGATGAACTTATGACACAAATATAGAAAGCTATATGTTACCAAATTGTTAATTTTTATCGACATTTATACTATCAAATATACAATTTATGTTTAAAGATTCGCCTTATTCTGTCCGATTAGCTTCCGTACTAATCTCCATTTACTTGGTGTTGCTGGGCTTGTATTATTTGCAGGATTTGTTGATTTTAATTGCATTTGCGCTCATACTGGCGATGGTGCTTCTCCCACTTTGTCGGGGTCTTGAGAATAAAGGATTTCCGAGATCTGTCGCGATCTTCGTTTGTCTGCTTTTTTCAGTTGCGATTATTGCAGGTCTAATTGCGATGTTAGCTTTTCAAATAATCGAATTTTCAAATGATTGGCCCATGTTTATTAAGAAGGCTGAAAAATGGATTTCCGGATTACAAACTTTTCTCTCAAGAAATTTAAATATTTCAAGGAAAAAACAAATGCTAGAGCTTAGTAATCAAACGATTGGATTATTGAAAAATTCAGGAAGTATTTTGACCGCCACCTTTTCAACGATCGTTCATTCGCTTACGATTTTGATTTTGATTCCCATTTTTATGTTTTTTATGCTGTTTTACCGAAGTTTCTTTTTTACTTTTTTGGCGATGGTTTTCCCTACAACTGAAAAAGAAACGCTGCGTGGCATCATGGGCAAAACGGGTTCTGTTGTTCAGGGGTATTTAGTTGGATTACTTTTTGTCATGTTTACAGTAGCCGGGGCTAATAGTATTGGTTTTTGGTGGATAGGTGTTGATTATCCAATTTTCTTTGGGATTACCACGGGCTTATTGCTTTTGATCCCTTATATAGGAATTTGGATTGGTGCGAGTTTACCTATCATTTTATCGTTGGCCACTTTAAGTCCTTCTCATGCCTTAGCTATTGTCGCATGGATTGCCGCAGTCCAATTTATTGAGGCGAATTTTATTACGCCTATGGTCATCGGTTCCAAAGTCAGTATAAATCCCCTAGTGGCTATGTTGGCCCTTTTGGGAGGAGAAATGCTTTGGGGAATACCAGGATTGATATTGGCTTTACCCT
>Ga0209829_10002571_pt1 | contig 13701 bp, 14 predicted proteins | sample C_140205_EF_Meta_FD_187311 | JGI IMG/M metagenome (GOLD analysis project Ga0209829, IMG submission 187311) | Freshwater microbial communities from Lake Croche, Canada to study carbon cycling - C_140205_EF_MetaG (SPAdes) (version 2) | ecosystem: Environmental > Aquatic > Freshwater > Lake...
CGTGGGTTCATTAGTTGCTCCACAGCAACTTATCGGTTGTAAATTAATGGGTGTTGCTTCAACCTTAACTCACGAAGAGGCGTGGTGTAATGATGGGGGTGCTATACCGGTGTTTGGAACAGTGGGAATAGACACTGGAAATAATACAGTGAAATTAGACCCACTTCATAATGCGATTACGGGGACGGTGTCCTTGACTGACCCTACATCAGTTCGTATTCGGGATAGTTATGGAGATGTAATAACCACGACCAGCGGGAATCTGATGGTAGGAATATCAAATATCTACACAGCCAATCCATTACATACAATTTTAGACAGCGGAACGGTGGATCTTTCTACGAGTGCAAATACAGTTAAGATAGACCAGACTAGCGTATCAACCAATGGTGTTAGAACGATTGCCCCCGATATTTCTTCCGTGAGAGTGACGACGGCATCTTCTACTGGAGTTAAAGTCATTGAAGGAGGACATTTGCTGTCTTTTCTCGCAGTCAATTTAAGTGCGACAGCAGATACTTATGTGAAACTATATGATAGTGTAGCTGCTCCCGTTCCAGCAAGTGATGCGCCGCTTCTCATAGCACACGTATCTCGTGATGCCGCCGCAAGACTTCCCTCTACACAAGTGGATACATCTAATTTAAAGATAACGAACAAACTTTGGGTGAGAGCAGTGACGGGGTCGGCGGATAACAATACGGACGTGACGGGGTTGAGTATGGATATTTGCTTTTTTGTCACAGCGACTTAATAAAAAGGGGGAATAATATCCTCCAATAGTATACATGGAACTAGTAAGCATAAAAAAAGATGACAACGGTAAAAATAAAATGGTTGCTGTCTTTGAAGATAAAGAAACAGGAAAAACTAAAACAACGCACTTTGGAATGTTAGGATACACAGATTACACTATTTCTAAAGATAAGGAGAATAGAAAACTGTATCTAGTACGACACAAGCCGAGAGAAGATTGGAATGATTATACCAGTGCAGGCTCATTGAGCAAACATATATTGTGGGGTCCTACAACTAGCATAGAGAAGAACATAAAAGCATTCAAAAAAAGATTTAATCTCTGATTATATCAAATGAAAGATAAAAATCACGTCAAACAATTATCTCCTGAATTAACCATTAATGAAATAAAAGTAGAGTTGAGAAAGCGGCGAGAGGGTGGAAAACCAAACTATAACTTCTTTGAAGTAAAACGGAAAACCCTGAAGAAACCTAAAAAATAAATTATTATTCTATCCTAGTAATATAATAATAAATGTCGAAAGCTCATTTGGAAATCCTGAAGGTGAAAGATGTGAAAAATCCTATTCATAAATTAGATAAACATTTAGACCCTGTATTGCCTCGTCACCCATTTATGGAATGTATCATTGCACCACCGAGAAGTGGTAAAACATGTTTCTTAATGAACAAAATCTTCCGCCTATATCCTGATGATTATTTTGATGAAATAATTTACGTAAGTCCTAGTCAACTCCAAGATAATACCTGTAAAGAACTCTTACCAAAGAAAGAAAATCTTATTCAGATAAGTGAAACAGAAGACATTTTAAATTTAGATACTTTAATATCAGAACTTATTAAGTCACAAAAAAAGTTAGTCAAAGAAGAAGAACCGATGAAAAGAATATGGTTGATACTGGACGATGCGGTATCTTTTTTGAAACCTGTTGCCGTTTTAGCAACTCGTTATCGGCATGCTGGATTGAGCATAAGCGTAGTGAGTCAGTCCTTTAGAGCAATTCCTCTTCTTATTCGGAATTGTGCTAACGCAGTAATATTTTTTCACCTCAATAGTATGAAAGAACTTATTAAAATCCAAGAAGAATACGGAGATCAGTTTTGTGAAGATTTTATTGAACTAGCAGAAAAATATACCCGTGAAAAATATGATTTTATTTATTTGAACATGGATAAGTTAATTATGTATCATAAATTTACTGATGTCATCAAAGACTGCTCGTAATATGATAATAAATTGATTTAAACATTTTGTTATGATATATGATAATAAATGAAAGGATTTATTTATAAAATAAGTAGTCCATCTACTGATAAAATATATATCGGTTCTACTATAGTTTCACTTAAAAAAAGATTTAAGCATCATAGATGCACAAATACCTGTTCTTCGTATGAAATCATATCTTGTGGTGATGCTATTTGCGAATTAGTAGAAGAATATGAATACGAAGATATTTTAAATCTCCGAAAAAGAGAACGCTATTATATTGAATTAAACCGAGATAAATGTGTGAATATAACAACGCCTACAATGGGGTTAGTAGAGAGTAAAGCAAAGTATTATTTAAAACATATTGATGCAGTAAAACAATATAGAGATGAAAATGCCGATAAAATAGCAGACGTAAAAAAAATATGGTATGCTAAAAATCGAGAGCGTATTGAAGGATATAAAGAGCAACGCAATAGAAGTATTCAATGTGAATGTGGTGGTATTTATACTTATTCCAATAAGAAACGGCATATTAATTCCACGTTACACAAAAATTTTCTAAAAGTATAATGTATATGTCTTCCCTTCAGCAGTATATGAGTAATGCTTTATCAGTAGATAATCAAGAATCTAGTGAAGAGCAAAATTATAAAGCTACGAAAGACCAACTGAAAGCAATGGGAGAAGGATTGCGAGAACAGGCATTAGGTTCATTGCCCTTTAGTATTGCCGAAGTTTCACGCGGTGTATCTGGTTTATACAGAACGTTTAAACAGGCGCAAGATTTAGTTCAACGAAAAGGCGGACTAGGTGATTTACTTGAGGGAATCACTAAAGGTTCTGATGAGCCTTTTGACATTGGTAAATTAGCGAGTAGAGTAGCAGGTGCAGCAGGTGATCAGATTGTAGCACGATATGGGGCGGAAGCCAAAAGATATGGTGTCGATTTAGGTGCTATTCGAGAAGCGTCTAAAAGTGGTGGCATAGATGGTGCGATTGCCCAAACCAAAACACAACTGGGATCTATAGCGGATAAAAATATTGCGAGAGCATCTACAGAAATAAATAAAGGAGTAGGTCAATTCACAGGGGCAGTAACGGGAAAAGCAGAAGAATTACAAAACGCAGTTCAAGAGTTCAGCGGGAAAAGCTTGGACGAATTAAAAACCATACAATCACGATTTGGAGAAACACTACGTGCTTATTCCCCAGCTGATATAAGTAATCTTTCAGAAGCAGGTAAAGCACAATATAAACAATTAACGGAAATAGTAGGTAGAGGTGATGCTACGCCAGAGGGATTAGCTAGACTCAAGGCAGGAACACAATCATTCACTCAAAGAGTGGGATTAGAACAAGAAGTCGGAAGATTAACAAGAGCTAAAGATATATTATCTGAACAGGCTAGCCAAGCCAGACAAGCAATATCACAAAAAACCAGAGCTTTAACTGATGAACATGAAGCTAAATTAAGTGTGGCAGATGAACGATTAAATAAATTACAAACACAGAAAAAAGCGTCGGAAGATATTGTGACCAAAACAAGAGCTAGATTGACACAACAATCGGAAGATATTTTTAAAGCACAACCGACAGAAGAGAATTTAGGCGGCACATCAAGTTATAGAACTGGCGGAAGTATGAATATTGGTAGACAAGTCAGACAAAGCCAATCTTCCGTTGATGAAGCTTTAATTGCGAAACATCAAAACATCGCCGAAGGTTTGGGTAAGACAATTGCTGAAACACAAGCTGGTAAACAAGAATTAATTTCACAATTTAATTCCAAGGTGGAAGAAGCAACCGCACCCATCAAAGCACAACTGGCGCAGATAGCCCCTAAAATTCAGTCTGCTACAGAGGTGGCGGAATCTTTTGGAGAACAAGCGAGTAGATTGGGCGGAGCAGCATTGGAAGGTTTAGGACATGTAGCAGCAGTTGGTGGTCTAGGCATGGGCTTATATCAAGCAGGATCGGGAAAGCTGCAAACCGCGGATCAGAAAGTAAGTGCTAGTTTAAATATCACAGCTGGAAGCAAACAAGTAGGAGAAACAGTAGCATCAAAATTAGCACCAAAAACAGAAGCACCAGCAGCAGAAGCAGGCGGTTTATCCACGGAAGAAGCAGCGGCGAAAGCAGCAGAACAAGCATCAGAAAAAACGATAGAATCTACGGCAACAAAGGGAGCAGTGACAACTGGAGCAGAACTAGGAACAGAGGCTGCTGTTGAAGCAGGATCTTCAGTTTTACCTGTTGTGGGGGAGGCAGTAGATATTGGATTGGGTTTAGCAATGGGTATTCAAGCTTTAGTGGATATATTCGGAGGACATCATGATCAGGCCCCGCCACCACCACCAAGTCAAGTTGTAAGTTATCAGCATCAACAAGGAATATTTTAAAAGCAATATAATAACTTTATTTTTTTATAAAACTATTATATATAATAATGGCCGCCTCTGCCCCGATGCCTATGGTAAATTATAATCCCGCAAATTTTGTGAGAACTGTCAAGTTGCGATCGGATTTGGATGCAACTTTCAAACCGAGTTACAACAGAATGCAATTTTCCATTCCGAGTGATGACTTGAGCACGGATTTGTCGCAATCGTATCTTGCCCTTCGTATGTATTTGACTCATGCTTCAACGGGTCTTCAGTATACCAAAGCTGATTTAATCGCAATGGCGGCAGTGAATACGTATGTCAGTTTTGGGCAAAATGGTCAATCGTATTCGCCAGCTTGTTTAGTCAAATTGTGTCGCTTGTTCAATGGTAATATGCAAATTTTAGAGGAAACCAACTTTAACAACGTCTTGGCTGAAACATTGGCACAAATTACGGGTGATTTCGAATCCGTTGGGTCGTCTTCGTTGACTTCCAATACGTCCGTCGTGTTTGGTCAACCCCAATCTTTAGGAGCTTCGTTTGCGAATATTTTGCCCGATGCTGTCGGCACGGGTGAGCAAGTGCCGATTGAAGTTCATCTGCCCCTTCACAAATTATTTGGTTTTTTCAAAAATAAGAATTGCTACCTGAATGATCCAGCCTTGTCAGGTTCGGGTGGAACAGCACTCCACATACATTTGGAGTTGGAAGATAGAGCCCCGCTTTTACAATCTATCACCATGTTTGATTCGTTTCCGTGTCCGAGAAAACAGACTGGCGGAATAGGTGGTTTGGAATATTCTCTGGCGGCAAATCCTTACTGCTCATTGACTGCTCAAAATAGCAATGGTCAGGCGACAGAGTTGAGCGATGTGTCTGGTGCTCAACCTTTAGTGCCTACCAATGCTACACTAGATCCTAGTGGAAATCAATACATCTTCCCGCCCCCTGCTCTGATAATCCAGAATAACCAAATCAATTCGTTTTTTGATGCTAATCCCGCAACACCCACTGACACACTCGTGATTGGTGGAACATGGAACGCACAGACTGTTGAATACTTTGGAATAGAACCTGATTCTTGGATTAAACTCAATTTCAGATTGTCGGCAATTGGTTCTCTCGTCAATCAACGTCAAGATCAGATTGTGAGTCGTTTTGCTCAAATTGATGCTAGTGGTGGTGTAATTAGTGGTGCGGGTTTGACTATAACGTTACAGAATACATTTGTTCAAACTGTTTCAACCCTTTATGCGACAACTTTAGATACTGTGGAATTTTTCACTGTAGCCCGCTCTATTGAACTAGAACCAATTGATACAGCTGGTATGGCGAATTTTAGACAGAAAAATCAGATGATAGTTGGAACTGCAACACTGAATGAATTGAAAGTTGCTGGTTTGGTGACTACAACCAATGGACCAACCAATTCGCCTTTTGTTCTCAATGTGCAAACAGTTGGTACTGTTAATGGTGTTGCCGTTCCGGTTGAGCCTTTCTTTGACCAATTTTTGAATCCGGACGTGCCGAGTGTTCGTCAAATGATCAGTAACAATGCTCAGAAATTACCCATTCAAGGTTCATCGTGTAGAATTATTGATGTAGCAGATATAGGTGGTGGTGATTTCAGACTGACATTCAACAATTTAGGTCTGTTTAATGACAATTCTTTACAAGCGGCATTTATTGAAGGAGGACAAATTCTTTATGACGATACTTTATCGGGTGGAGATCCTGTCACAGCTAATTATCAGTTAATCATTACAAATATGTCGCTCTCGGGTAATACCGTATTGGAAGATGATTTTTCGTATGCGATTGACAAAGCCGAGCTGGTGCTGGTTCAGCAGGCGAAGGATAAAAGTATTCCAATGAGTCGTGTTTATTCCACTTGGCGTGTGGAAGTGGCGACGATTGAAACGCAGTTGCCTATTTATCAGCGGCAATTTCTTGTGACTGAACCCAATTGCTACAGTATTTTGATGTGTATGCCCCAGTATAGCACGGCGACGACACCGCTTGCTCCTGGAACAACGGCATTTCAACCGCAGTCGCTCATCAGTTTCAATCGTGGTTGTCAATCATATCGTTGGTCTATTAACAATATTGATGATACTAATCGTGATCTCGAAGTACAGACCAATTCATCCTACTATCCGTCTTCTTTACACGTGGAGAAACTCATGGATGCTATTGCGAATGATGGTCACAAAGTTAAATCATTATCGGGTCTGCTAACAGTTCCCCACAGTGCTAACCCTGTTGTTTGTCTGCCCCTGAAAGTGTATAATGCTCGGCAAGGGGCTAATTTTGTAATGAAGCCCGAAGGTTATCAGGCACAGATTACGCTGATTGGAGATGTCAATCACAATCAACCCATCACGCCTGGTCCTATTTTTCTCTTTAAGCATTGTTTACGTATGATATAAATTATAATATTAAGACGATGTATGCTCACACTTTTTTTGATAATATTTTTCTTTTTCTCTCTGTAATATTATCTCTTTATTTTCATCGTAATATTTTTTAGAATGTATTATAATATCTTCTTTATTGTCCTCATAATATTTCGCATTGTATTTTTTCATATATATTTTTCTTTTTTCCTTATTTTCATCACGCCATTTTTTATTCTCTTTTAACTTACGAACTCTTATTTCTTCAGTTGATATTATAGGATTTATTTTATTGACACACAACTCTTTATTTAATTCAATGTAATGACGTTCTCTGTATCTCAAATCTTTTTTATTTTCAAAATCAACAGATTCAATTAATTCAATTATAGCATCGCCATATTTCATTATTTCAGACGAAGAACAAGTGCGCATATGTTTATGATCACTGAATCTATTATTGATGGAATTAATCGTTGAACCTATGTAAATTTTACTCGTTGATGGACTGCTAATTTTATAAACGTATCCGACATTCATCTCGTATATGATTTAAATTTTTGTATTTAAATCATTTTTATTTAAACAATTCATAAAAAATATTTAGAAAATCACCAGAAAATAAGTATTTTATAATATATTTGTATATTATATAATGCCCAAAAAATCCAAAATAGTTGAATATGAAATTGCGATGAGCGACGATGAAGAGAACATAAAAGTAAATTTGCCCGAAAAAAAACCTGCCCGTAAAAAAATAGAGCGTAGCGAAGAAGCCAAACAAGCAATGTTAAAACGTTTAGCCGCTGGTAGAGAAAAAGCATTTAAGGTGCGAATGGAGAATAAAGCAAATCGTGAAAAAGTTAAAGTAGAAGAGCAGGAGAAAACAGAGAAGGTATCTACTTATTTAAAGCATGAAGACATATTTGAAAAAAAGTATTCCAGCAAGTTTGAGAAGCTAGAAGAAATTTTGTCGGGTATAGATAACAATTTTAGAGAGATTAAGGAGTATAAAAAACAAAAGAGGGAAAGACAGGCGAAGGTTGTCGAGAAAGAAAAACCCGAACCTCCAGAGCAGCAGTCCAAATTACCAACAGTATATCCACTACCACCTGAATTAATCACGCCAAAACAAGAACCAGCAGATATAGTGACAATGGCAAAAGGATTGCCGAACTATAGCTTAATGAAATTTGGTAGAAGAAACTATTAAAATATTTTAGATTTATATAATATAGCAATGCCGATCTATTATAACAGTGCCTTCCCGCAAAATCAGAAAGATTCGTATTCGCAGTATTCGCAGGTAGATTTTCTCATTAAGACGCAAGCAGGCCGCGAGGTCGAAGCGGGATCGATGAGAATCACAGGCGTATTGAATGTGACTAAAGCACTGCGAGCAAACCCAACTACGTTTGTAGCAATTTCAGCAGATGATAAAATATTCGTGAATCCATATGCTGGAGCTCATGTTCTCATTCAAAATGCCAGTGTGTCTGTGAATGAACGTACAATCGAATCAATCGGATTTTATCCCAGACCCGTAATTATGGATACTATGGCTAGAAATACTTTAGAAGAATTGACAGCATGCTCTGATAGTGCGGTGGAAATGAAAGGTAACAATGGCAACATTATCATCAGCACACAGAGTGCACCAACCCAGACGGCAGGACTTTTCGGTGCCCCTTTTCGCATTGTTCCTAATGTAGCCATCAATAAATCGAGTGCCAATATTCCGTCGTCCAAATATCCAATGATGAAAATGATGCTGACTTTATCTTCCGCTCTCAATGCTTTTTACGTTTCTACACCTGAACCAGTAGCTCCCGGTGCGGCTGACATTGTTGCTTTAGATTATACTATTTCGCAACTTCAACTTCATTGGATTGAACGCCCCGAGGCAAAGCTTCAGCCGAAAGAGATTGTCTTCAACACCAATTATTTGACTACTTCCAGCGTGGTGTCGCTCAATACTACCGTTGTTGTTGTTGCGCCAAACCCCTATGATGCTGTGACCTGTTCTTTCATTCAACAGGGGAATCGCAATAGTCTTTATGCTGATTCGAATATGTGCGAGTACTTAAGGGATATTGACCGAGTAGAATTTACCCTCAACAATCAGGTGTACGGTCCGATTACGTACATTTGCGGTGCAGGGTCATCGCCGATTTACCAGGATTTAAGTCTTTTGGCCCTGAAGAGTTTAAATGGCGATCCCGATAAAAATTGTATCGTAAACCGCATTCTCCAGGAGAATGGTTGTTTCCTCATCGGTATGAAATACGCAGCAAGTCAGTCAGACCGCCTGGGTATAACCATGCAAATTAATTCGCAAACTACCTTTCAGTATTCGGAAAATCCCTATGACGCTTTGGTCTATGTCAACGGATTTGCTTCGGTTTAGAACGGAGAAGAACCCTTTAGATGAAAGAATATCTGATTAAAAATATCATTTAGAATAATAATATTTTTTTAAAAACATAATATATAAAATGTCATACGCACAGGATACGCAAACATTTCTATTAGATCCTCAATCCAGTACAACCAGTCGTTCAGTGTTTCGGATTGAGGCAGGACGCAAGTTTCTTACCCGAAAACTTCGCCTGTGTAATTTTGGTTTAAGTAACAGCAGTGGTAATACTACTAATGGTGGTGATGGTGTTTATTTTGGACACAAAGGCGTATATTCTCTCATCTCAAAAATTTCTATCAATTCGCTGGAGGGGGTGGAAATAGATCGTCTTCAGGGCAATGGTTTAGAAATAATGGCCATTCGTTTGGCGCAAATGCAAAATTCGGCAGAATTCGCAGTGGGTCGCCAACTCTCGCAGCAGATGTGTAATAGTATTTTTGTACAATCTTTTTCTCAAACCACTCTGACTGAAACTGCCCGTAAAGATGACGCAACTCTGATGGGCAATTCTCTCTACATTGATCTGTCGGCAATGTTGACATATTTAATGGCTCGTAACATCAGCGATGAAGGTTTAGTTATTCAAGTGGAATGGACAAATCCCTCTGCTTTAGGCTATTCCTATTCTTTTACGCGTCCACCAGTTCTTGCCGTTGATTACGTGTTGAATCCGGCCATGATGGTTGACGAAGGTGATGAGTTTGGTTTTATTTCTATCGTTGATGACCGTATTTTGCTCACTACACCAAGCATTGACAGACGCTTACAGAGTTACTTCAACCAATATTTAAACAATCTCTACTACTTTAACATTGGAAGAAGTGAAAATCTTTTGGGTCTGCCTTTGAGTAGACCATCAGAACGATTTGAGCTCACAGTCAACGGCAGAAAAATTTTAACATTAAATGGGGTGGATAGTGATTCAAAGAAATTAGATTTTCTGAACATGATGAGTGGTAAAACAAACATTACGCATTATGCTTCTTATGTTAATGGCGTAACACAGTATGGTTTATATAATCCTAATTTGGGTTTGGACTACAGTTTTGCTAAAAATCTGGGAGTACCATCAGCAGTATTTTCTTATGGATGCGTCCAAGTTGACCAGCTCATAGGTCAGGATTTAGTTGTTCAATACAGCACAACTCTTGCTCAAGGTGGAACGGGAACTGCTGACTCTGATACTCTGGTATTTTTAGCAGAAATTCTTCGGTCTTACAATAAACGCACGGGATTAGTTCGCTACATCGGCGTATAACTATGACGATATATGCTCTAAATATTTTAAATGTTTTTTAGTTTTATGATGGTCGCTATTGTTCTCAAGTAAAATTGTTTATATATTAAAATAAAAATCACTTTAATATATAGTAAATATGACTACGGCTACCATCATTCAATCGGCAAGATTTAATTCAACCGATTCAGCTTCTAATGCTGAATGGGTAACTAATTTAAAAGTTCCCGTAATTTTGAACCAGGGAGATTCAGTTGCCGTCAGCCAAGCATACGTAGATAGTCGGTTAAACAGTTCGGGCAACATAGTGATTCCCGTGGATACGCCTATATCATTAACCTACTATTTTTACTATATGTTCCCGTGCGATGGTGCGAATACTGTAAGTCCTGCAAAGACGGCACAGACAGGAGATGAAGGAGTATATCTGAATAATAGTTTTGAAGATAACCCAAACAATTTGGTAGTATTGATTGGAACACCTGGTTCAATTTTAGTTCCATTTCAAGGGACGGATTTAAATGCGGCAGCATCAGGAATACCTTTAGCCCCCTATACGAATATTCCGTATGATATTCAGCCATATATAGCAATCAATCAAAGTTATGCGTGTGATATGCCATTGTTATTAGTAGAAAATAAAACTATCGCAAATGGTTCAAGACCTTATACAAAAACTTGGAATTATACCATAAAAGCAGGCTCATATAGTCCAGCAAATTTAGCAGATATTTTGACTAAAAATATGGCATCTATAAATCCAAATCCAACAACTATGAACTTTACACCCTATGAACAATTTGGTGGAGAACAACTTAATCCAATGTCACAAAATGCAACAGATTTAAATCCTTTTTTAGCAAAGGGAATGAACTATGCTCAATTTGCATATCAGTATAATCCAACATATGACGATAGTATTCCAACAATCATACCTTATGAGGATGGAATTGTCCAAAATAATGGATTAGCATTCGCTACAAATAGTCCAGAGTTTCAAAATGATCCACAAGAATTCGCTGGTGTTTTTGCGGATTTTTTAACCGATACTATGTTTGATGCAAATTTTTTAGGTGAGTATCCAGCGGCTATAGTTACTGAAGGAGCTCCGGTTTCAATACTTCCGTGTAAATATGTAGCTCAATATAACGTCCTTCGGGGTGATGCACAACAACCAAGTCCAAACTATGATGGTATGATTTCTTATACAAGTCCATTAGTTGGAGCATCTGAAATATCATTAGAGTTTAATACAGATACTAATGTATTTCAATTTACATATCTGCATACTCCTTTGTTACAATTACCGACAACCGCGGGTTCAACTGAACCTATTGAAGTAGTTAAAGTTATAAAAACAATAAACTTAACAGGGTCTAATTTTACTGATCAGCAAGTGCCAAGAGGAAAAGTTAATATTTCCACAAACACACGACATTCTGGCGTATTCTTTCAATCAATGGAGCCAAAGTCATTTTGGCAAGATATTATGGGTTTTGATGTAGACAATATAACATTTGACGCAGATTATGTATGGGGTGCGAATAGACAAATGAATTATGAAGAGTTTAATAAAATTACCACCAGCTCTTACGTAGGTATATTGAATAATTTTAATTTTACAAAGGGTGGTTCCAATTACAATAATCCAGCCTATACAACTGCTTTTTCTCTTGATGGACTAGAAGCTGAACTTACATATAGCAATTTATTAAATAGTGCGAGATGGTGGACAGAGCATTATCTACTTGGAGAGAATGGTGGTGGTCAGTTTGCAGCCCCCGCTGGTTTTAATTTTAATTTTCATTTAGTATTCAGTAAATATTATGAAGAATATTCTTCCGCATCAATAGCAACCAATCCATTAAGTGCCATTCAAGCACCATTAAGCAACATAGCATCGTCAGGTCATTATCTAGTCAGCATTGATGGATACCAAAACACGAAAAATGATTTTATTAACGACAATGATATTTTTAATATCAAATCAATAATTTCCAACTATTATTTGTCAGTAGGTTCATTCGCTACACAACCTTTTAGTTCAACTGCTATTTATGTGCATAATAGTCCAATTCCAAAACTAATTAATTCACTGCGGATTAGATTGATTGAACCAACAACCATGAAAGAAATAGCTGGATTAGGTCCGTCGAGCAGTGTATATCTACAAATAAATAAGATTGTCAGTGACTTGTCAGTATCTCAACCGGGTTGATATTTTTTATAGCAATACTATAAGATGTGTAAACCCAACTCAACGATAAAAACAGATTTTTTTGAAAATAGTTTCGTGATGATGAATTTAAAAGGTCTATTAAAAGAATCGCTTGAAGAAATAGAGTTATTAAAAAAAGAAATAAAAAGATTAGAAGAGGAAATAAAAATTATATCAGCAATAAATAAAGAATGCCGTATGAAATTCAAGTAGCGATAATTAAAAAAGAAGTAGGTTTAGAAAAAGCAAAGAAGATAGCAGAAGAGATATTAAAAAAAGATAACGCATTTATGCGTGAAACAGAAGATAGTTATAGATTCCGAAATCTACCTAAAACTAAATTTAAAAGTGATACATTCAGAACGAAAAAAATTAATGATAAAGTATCATTGGTGTTCGCCGAACGAAAGTAATTGAATAAATAATAAAATATATTTATTATTTATAATGAATAAAGTTTGGGGCTGGGATCTCGCACTCGATGCTGGTTGTTGTAACAGACTAAAAATATGTGATGCTGAAAATATCAAATCATTCAGCAAAGAATTAGTAGAGGCAATAGACATGGAAGCCTATGGCGAACCTATAATTGTACATTTTGGAAAAGATGACAAGTGTGGTTTTACACTGGTTCAGTTAATCACGACATCAAATATAGTTTGTCACTACAGTGAAGATACGAGTAGTTTATTTTTAAATGTATTCAGTTGTAAGCCTTTTGATAAATATATAGTAAAGGAAGTAGTGAAGAAGTATTTTGAATGTGAATATACTGCGACCAATATGCTAGAGAGAATTATTTTATAAATTTAAGTAAAAAAGAAAGTAAAAATAAGGCGTGAATGTAGAGAGTAAAAAATATCATAAAGTAGGAGTCTAAATTATGATGTGAAATGGAGCGAGGTTAGTAGAGTCAGTATAGGGAGAGCGTACGCATGGTGAGTTAACGCGACGTGTGGCGTGTATATGTGACGATATAAAATAAATGAGAGCATATATGGTAAGGAATAAAAAATAAAATTATATGTAATACTTTATGCGCTATGCGAGTGGCGTGTATATGCGACGATAT
>Ga0209829_10002572_pt1 | contig 13699 bp, 5 predicted proteins | sample C_140205_EF_Meta_FD_187311 | JGI IMG/M metagenome (GOLD analysis project Ga0209829, IMG submission 187311) | Freshwater microbial communities from Lake Croche, Canada to study carbon cycling - C_140205_EF_MetaG (SPAdes) (version 2) | ecosystem: Environmental > Aquatic > Freshwater > Lake...
GGCCGCCCTGGTGGCCGGCGTGAAGGTCGATGGGGTGAACGTGATGGCGATGGACTACGGCGACGGCGCCGCGCCTCCGAAGCTCAAGTCGATGGGGGAATACGCCATCGACGCGGCCAACGCCACCTTCGCGCAGCTGACGAGCCTGTTCGCCGGCCAGGGCCAGTCTTTTGGCTGGAACCAGCTCGGCGTGACGCCGATGCTGGGCGTCAACGACATCACGACGGAGGTGTTTACACTGGCGGACGCGGATCGCCTCGAGACATTTGCCCGCGCCAAGGGGCTGGGAATGCTCTCCATGTGGTCGCTCAACCGCGACAACCCGGGGGCCGCGGGCCAGTTGTCCAACTTCCATACCGGCATTCCGACGATGACCAAGGGTGGCTTCAGCACCACGTGGGGCGACTACGGCAGTGATCCGGTGATCGCGAGCGCAGCGGTCGTCACTCCGCCCGTCACCCCCCCCGTCACCACGCTCCCCGGGATCAGCATCGGCGACGTCTCCGTCACCGAGGGCAATCCGCAGGCCGCCGTGGCCTCGGGCTACCTCCACACCTCCGGCAGCCAGATCCTCGATGCCAACAACAACCCGGTGCGGATCGCCGGCGTGAACTGGTTTGGCTTTGAGACGACGAACTTCGCCCCCCACGGCCTCTGGACCCGCGGCTACCAGGAGATGATGGATCAGATGAAGTCGCTCGGCTTCAACACGATCCGCCTGCCGTACTGCGATCAGCTCTTCGACGCTGGCAGCACGCCCAACAGCATCGACTTCTTCAAGAATCCCGATCTCCAAGGGCTCAATGGCCAGCAACTGATGGACAAGATCGTCGGCTATGCCGGGCAGATCGGCATGAAGATCATCCTCGACCACCACCGCTCCGACGCCGGCAACAGCGCCAACGCCTCCGGCCTGTGGTCGACGACGGCCTATCCCGAAAGCACGTGGATCAAAAATCTCTCGATGCTCGCCTCGCGCTACGCCGGCAATGCGACGGTCATCGGCATCGACCTCCACAACGAGCCGCACGGCCCCGCCACCTGGGGCGACGGCAGCGCCAACGACTGGCGGCTGGCCGCGGAGCGCGGCGGGAACGCCGTGCTCGCTGCCAACCCTGCCTTGCTTGTGATCGTGGAGGGGATCGAGACCGCCTCTTCGGGAAGCACCTGGTGGGGAGGGAATCTCTCCAATGCCGGCGCGGCTCCAGTGCGGCTGACCACGCCCGGCCGGCTCGTCTATTCAGCGCACGACTACCCAGCAAGCGTCTTCGCACAGACCTACTTCAGCGACCCGACCTATCCCAACAACCTGCCGGCAGTGTGGGACAAGAACTGGGGGTCTCTGTTCCGCACCGGCGCGGCGCCGGTGCTCCTCGGTGAGTTCGGCAGCACCCTTGCCACGGCGAGCGATCAGGCCTGGTACACGAAGATGGTGAGCTATCTCAAGGGGGATCTCGACGGCAACGGCACCAATGACTTGGCCGCCGGCCAGCAAGGGATCAGCTGGACCTATTGGTCGTGGAATCCCGACTCGGGTGACACCGGCGGGATCCTCGCCAACGACTGGAAGACCGTAAACACGGCCAAGACCGATCCGCTCAAGGCCGTGCAGTTTCAGTTTCCGGCCGTGGCAGCCACGGGGGGCACGATCGCCACGACGCCGCTGACGTTCACCGCCTCGCTCTCGGCGGCAAGCCAGCAGCCGGTCACCGTCTCCTACGCCACCGCCGACGGCACGGCGCTGGTGGGGAGCGACTACACCGCCGCCGCCGGCACACTCACCTTCGCCCCTGGCGAAACGCAGAAGACGGTGACCGTGCTCGTCAGCCGCGACACGACGGCCGAAACAAACGAGACGATGACGCTGCGCTTGAGCACCCCGACGAATGCCACGCTCATCAAGGCAGCTGCCACGGGGACGATTCTGGACGACGACACGACACCAACGACACCAACGACACCAACGACACCAACGGCACCAACGACACCAACACCACCCCTCACGCCCGCGCTGCCGACGCTGAGCGTCTCAAGCGCCCGGGTGAACGAGGGGAACACCGGCACAACGCTGCTGCCGTTCACGGTCCGCCTCTCCGCTGCCTCCACCACACCGGTCACGGTGCAGTACTCGACCGCCAATGGCACCGCGACCGCCGGCACGGACTACACGGCCACCAGCGGCACGCTTACCTTCGCCCCCGGCGAGTTGACCAAGACGATCTCCGTTGTCGTTACCAGCGACACGACGGTCGAGTCGGATGAGACGCTGATCGTGAGGCTCGGCACGGCACTTGCCGCGACGATCCTCGCTGGCAGTGACACGGGCACCGGCACGATCGTCAATGACGACGCCGCCAAGGCCGGCACCTACAACTACGCCGACGTGCTCCAGAAGTCGCTGCTGTTCTACGACGCCCAGCGCTCCGGCGATCTGCCCACCAACTTCCCGCTCAACTGGCGGGGCGACTCGGCGCTCACCGACGGCGCGGATGTGGGGGTCGATCTCAGCGGCGGCTATTACGACGCCGGCGACCATGTGAAGTTTGCCCTGCCGATGGCGTCGTCGATGACGCTCCTCGGCCTCGGCGTCGTGCAGTACCGCGATGCCTACGCCACCAGCGGCCTGCTGCCGCAAATGCTCGATGCGCTCAAGTGGGGCACCGACTGGCTCATCAAGGCGCACCCATCGGCCAACGTGTTCTACGCCCAGGTCGGCACCGGCAGTGCCGACCATGCGTTTTGGGGGGCGCCCGAGGTGATGACGATGGGGCGGCCGTCCTTCAAGCTCGACGCCACCCACCCCGGCTCGGATGTGGCAGGCGAGGCGGCGGCGGCACTCGCCGCGGCCTCGATCGTGTTCCGGCCGACGGATGGAGTCTATGCCGACCTGCTCCTCCGGCACGCCCGCGAGCTGTTCACGTTTGCCGACACCTATCGGGGGAAGTATTCCGACAGCATTCCCGACGCGGCTGCCTATTACAACTCCTTCAGCGGCTTCAACGACGAGCTGGCTTGGGGGGCGACGTGGCTCTACAAGGCGACCGGCGAGGCCACGTATCTGGCCAAGGCGGAGTCGATCTATGCCGCCAGTCTCGCCGGCCAGCAACTGCAATGGACGCAGTCGTGGGACGACAAGACCTACGGCACCGCCGTGCTCCTCGCGCAGGTGACGGGCAAGGCGGTCTACAAGGCCGACGCCGAGCGCTGGCTCGACTACTGGACGGTCGGCAACGCGAGTGGACGAGTCAAATACACTCCCGGCGGCCTGGCGTTCCTCGACACCTGGGGCTCGCTGCGCTACTCGGCAGACACGTCGTTTCTCGCGCTCGTCTACAGCGACACCGTCGGCGACAAGGCCGGCCGCTATCACGACTTTGCCGTCCGGCAGATCAATTACATGCTCGGCGACAATCCACAGGGGCGGAGCTACGTCGTCGGCTTCGGCACCAATCCACCGCTCAACCCGCATCATCGCGGGGCCAGCGGCGTGGTCGACGGCAACGTCAACGCCCCGGGCAACAACCGGCACATCCTCTACGGCGCGCTCGTCGGCGGCCCGCAGTCCGCCAGCGACAGCGACTACATCGATTCGCGGGGCAACTACATCTGCAACGAGGTCGCCCTCGACTACAACGCCGCCTTCCAGGGAGCCGTGGCCCGGCTCTACACGGAGTTCGGCGGGAAAATGGTGGCCACGATGCCACCGGTAGAGACGCCGACCGACGAGTTTTTCGTCCAGGCAGCGGTAAACACGGCCGGGAGCGGCTTCACCGAGATCCGGGCGATCCTCAACAACCAGTCGGCCTGGCCGGCGCGGATGTCGTCGAATCTTTCGTTCCGGTACTTCCTCGACATCTCCGAGGTGAAAGCCGCGGGCCTCACGGCCGCCGATGTGTTGGTAGCGAGCAACTACGCACAGGGTGCCACGGTCAGCGGCCTTCAGGCGTGGGATGCCGCCAAGGGGATTTACGTTGTCACGGTCGACTTCACCGGCACGGCGATCGGCCCAGGGACGGGAAGCTCCTTCTGGCGGGAGGCACAATTCCGCGTCGGCCTGCGGCCCGGCCTGCCGGCCTCCGCCTGGAGCGCTTTGAACGACTGGTCGTACCAGGGGATCGGCACCGATCGGAATGCCCCAGCGAAGACGGCCTTCATGCCGGTCTACGAGGTCGGCAAGCTCGTCTTCGGCCAGGTGCCGGCCGGATCCCTGACGCCCATCACGCCCATCACGCCTGTCACGCCTGTCACGCCTGTCACGCCCGCGCCCATGAGCGGCATCACCGTGGCGTACACGGCGTACACGCAGACCAGTGCCTGGGGAACAGGCTTCAATGGTGACCTAAAGATCAAGAACACCGGCACCGCGGCGATCAACGGCTGGACGATGGAGTTCGACATGAAGGCAAACATCGTCAACCTCTGGAACGCGGTGATCGTCAGCCACGTTGGCACGCACTACGTGATCCGGAATGCAGCCTGGAACGGGACGATCGCCGCCGGCGCCGAGATCTCGTTCGGCTTCCAGGCCGACGGCATCGCCGGTGAATTGCCGTCGAACAAGAAGGTCAACGGCCTGCTCGTCGCGTAGGCGGCGGCCCGCCCTCTGAAAGCTCGCTCCCCGCGGCGGCGCTCCGCCGCGGGGAGTGGAGCGGGCCAGCCCTCGCGCAGACGCATTCGCCCCGGCAAGCTACGGAAGCTGGGGCGGATACACGAGCGATGGCTGCGTCCCTCGTGCGCCTCCAAAGTCCGCCTCGTCTCTGCCGATCCTGAAGAAAAGATCCTCTGCCATCGGGCTGGGTGACTTTTTTCCAGGAGGGTGTCATGAGCAAGAAGCAGACAATGGCCCAGCGGGCCGTGGGGCTCGCCTCGCCGGTGCTTCCGGCGCCGGTCGCCAAGGTCATCGGCACGCGCTGGGGCTCGCGGCTGTTCATCCTCCTCGTGCCGTTTCTCCTCGCGACGGGCGTCCTCACGATCAGTTGGAACAACGGCGTTCCGTCGGTGAACTTCGACCGGGCCCGGGCGATGGTCGTCGGCCAGCAGGTGGGCCAGCAGGTCGAGGACCAAGCGCTCCGCGCGGCGGAGGAGTTCAAAAACCGGCAACAGGACGGGACCTCCCAGCAGCCGGCCTCCGAGCAGCAACCGCAGTCGTGGCAGCAGGCGCCGCAGCAACAGTACCAGCCGCAATACCAACCGCAGCCGCAGTACCAGCCCCAATACCAGCCCCAGGCCCAGGGCTATCAACAGCCGGCCCCTCCGCAGCAGGCCGCCCAGCCCTACGGCCCGCGGGCCTATCGCTAGGGCAGGACTCGCAGCAAAGCTGCTTATCGCCGCCTCAGCGCCCCGACGCCGCACCACGCCCAACGCCGCTAAGCGAGGGGTCGCCCGTGCTCCGAGAGCCGGCCTCGCCGGTCAGCGCAGCCCGGAGGGCGAAAGCGCAAGCGGCGTGGAGAGAGCCGCGGCCATGGATGGCCGAGGCGAACGTCCGGCGACGGGGCACCGGCGACCCCGAAGCGTACGTTTGACGCCATAGTTCCCAGTAGCGGGCCTATGAGTCATCCATCGTCCGACGCCGGCGACAGACGCCCACCCCGGCGGGTACGATTTTCTCTCCCCCGCGCCGAGTCCGGCGCGGGCGCGACACGCCCGAGGAAAAGCCATGCGGCACGCACCGATCGACAACGCCCTTTTCGTCTCCCACCGCCGTGGGCTCGTGGCCCAACTCCCGCCGCGCTCGATCGCCATCATCCACGCCGCCGACATCCTTCCGCAGACTGGCGACGGCACCTTCCCGATCTATCCGGCCGCCGACCTCTTCCATCTAGCCGGGATCGAGCAGGAGGAAAGCGTGCTCGTCCTCGCGCCGCAGGCCACCGATCCGGCGCAGCGCGAGATCCTCTTTCTGCGTCAGCCGAATGAACATCTCGCCACCTGGGAAGGGGAGAAGCTCACGAAGGAACGGGCCGAGCAGATCTCCGGGATCCCGCGGGTGCGCTGGCTCTCGGAGCTGCCTGGCGTCCTCCATATTCTGATGTGCGAGAGCGAACGGGTGTTTCTCAACTCAAACGAACACGAGCGCAATGCCACCGAGACCGATCCCCGCGACGTCCGCCACGCGCGCCTCCTCATGGCCCGCTATCCGCTCCACCGCTACGAGCGGCTGGCGCCGATCATGCGGAGCTTGCGCGCGGTGAAGGACGCCACCGAGATCGAGCTCCTCCGCCGGGCGATCGACATCACCGACGTCGGCCTGCGGCGGATGCTCTCCTGCCTCAAGCCGGGGGTGATGGAATACGAACTCGAGGCGGAGCTGATCTACGAGTTCACGAAACACCGGGCGAAGATGGCCTACGAGCCGATCATCGCCTCGGGCAAAAGTGCTTGTGTCCTTCACTACAACACCAACGACCGGGTCTGCCAAGACGGCGACCTGCTCCTCGTCGACGTCGGCGCCTGCTACGCCAACTACAACGCCGACCTGACCCGCACCTATCCGGTCAATGGCCGCTTCACCCCCCGTCAGCGGGCCGTGTACGACGCGGTCCACCGTGTCCTCGAGGCTTCGATCAGTCGAGCGACCGTCGGCACGACTCCGCGCGACTGGCGCCGGGCGGCCCAGCTTCAGATGAATGACGAGCTCCTTGGGCTCGGCCTGATCACGCCGGAGCAGGTCGCCAAGGACACTCCCGAGGAGCCGGCCTGCCGGAAGTATTTCATGCACGGCCTAGGGCATTCGCTCGGCTTGGGTGTCCACGACCTCGCGCCGCTCAATGGCCCCTTCCAACCCGGCTGGGTGATCACCGTCGAGCCCGGAATCTACATTCCGGAGGAGGGGATCGGGGTGCGCTTGGAAAATGACGTCGTCGTCACCACCGCCGGCCCGGTCGATCTCTCCGCCCACGTGCCGATCCGCGCCGACGACGTAGAGCAACTCGTCGGCCGCAGCGCCAGCGCGCGGAGCTGACGGCCCGTGCTGGAACTGACGCAGCCCCCTCACTCGCCCCCGCGCAACTCCCGGAGCTTGGTGGCCGCGGCGCGCCCGACCGGGAGGATTTCGGCGCTGCCGCTGAATGAAAGGACCGTCTCCTCTCGCGACTTCCAGGTCACGAGCGAGAGCCTGGCGAGGCGGACGATCTGCGAGCGGCCGAGCCGGGGGAACAGATCCGCGGGGAGGATCTCGGCCCATTCCGCCAGACTGCGCCGGACTGTCGCGGGCTTCCGTTCCCCCGCGAGACAGAGGCGCGAGTATTTGCCGAGCCCCTCGATCCAGAGGATGTCGTTTCGGCGGAGGATCGCCTTCTTTCCCCCCCGGAGCGTGACCGCGACGGTCGACTCCCCCTCCGCGCTCCCCTCCAGAGGCGACGTCGAATCGGCAGCCGGGCCTGTCGCGGGTAGCAGTTGGGCCACCCGGATCGCCCGCAGTAGACGCCCCACGGCCACGGCTAGGCGCATCCGATCAATCGGCTTGAGAAGGTAATCGACGGCACCGACCTCGAATGCGGTGACGGCGTATTGCGGATGGGCCGTGATGAAGCAGACGTGCGTCCGTTCGGTGAGTTCGGCGAGGAGTTTGAGGCCCGAGCCTCCGGGCAACTCGACATCGAGAAAGAGGATGTCGGGGGCATGCTCCTGGAGGAGTTTGCTTGCCTGCGCGACGCTCCGCGCGGCGCCGAGCACCTCGATCTCCCTGTGGGCTGCGAGGAGGTCGGTGAGGCGACGGCTCGAAGATTGCTCGTTGTCGACGAGGAGTGCCGTGGGCATCGAGGGAATCTCTCGGGACGCGGCGATCAAGGACACCTTCGGGCGTGGGCCGGTTGACCACCGAAGCGACGTTCAGCGTCAACTCCCCACCGGGCCGCATCACCCGGGGGGAGCCAAACAAGTGTTCCACACGCCCGGGCGCCTGTCGGGCCGCCATTGAGGTTTGCCCGGCGCTGCGGGGTGTGGCAGAATTAGGGAAGTTTACCGGCTGCACAGGCGGCCTGGGGGGAGATGCACGATCTGCCCGCCCCTGCCTGCGCGGCCCCGCTGATCGACCCTCGTCAACGACGAGGGTCCGCGATCCTGGGCCTTCCGGCGGGATCGGCGACGCGGTTCAATCCGCAGGAGACCTGTTTCATGCGTGGTTTCATGGTCGGTCGCCGTGGGATGTCGAAGTCGTGGCCCGGTCTCGGCATGATTCTGGCTGTGGGGATCCTCCCGGCAACCGTGGCGAAGGGGGCCGAGAAGCCGATCCGTTTCGACCGCGACATCCGGCCGCTTCTCTCCGAGCATTGCTTCGCCTGCCATGGTCCCGGCAAGCAAGAAGCGGGCTTGAGGCTCGATGACGGCCCCGCGGCGCTCGCCCCCTTGGAGAGCGGTGATCGGGCGATCGTCCCGGGTGACACCGCCGCCAGCGCCCTGATCGCCAGGATCGCTGCCACCGATCCCGACACCGTCATGCCCCCGCCCCACTTCCACAAGGAGCTTTCGGCGGCCCAAAAGGATCTCCTCACGCGCTGGATCGCGGCCGGGGCCCCCTACGAACAGCACTGGTCGTTTCGGAAGATCGTCCGCCCCGAGGTGCCGGCCGCACCGGGCGACCCCGGCAACCCGATCGATCGTTTCCTCGAGGCGCGCGTGGCGGCCGAGGGACTGCCGCTCAACGCCGAGGCCGACCGGCCGACGCTCATCCGCCGTGTCACCTTCGCGCTCACCGGCCTGCCGCCGACCCCGGAAGAGGTGGCGGCGTTCGTCGCCGATCCCGCTCCGGATGCCTACGAGAAGGTTGTCGATCGGCTGCTTGCGAGCCCGCACCATGGCGAGGAAATGGCCCGCCATTGGCTCGACGTTTCTCGCTACGCCGACACCCACGGCCTCCACCTCGACAACGAGCGCCACATGTGGGCCTACCGCGACTGGGTCGTGAAGGCCTTCAACGACAACCTCCCCTTCGACCAATTCACGATTCTTCAACTCGCCGGCGATCTTCTCCCCGGCGCGACTCGCGAGCAGCAGACGGCGACCGGCTTCTCCCGCTGCAACGTAACAACAAGCGAGGGGGGATCGATCAACGAGGAGCTCCTCTTCCGCTACGCCGTCGACCGCACGGCGACGACGCTCAACGCCTGGATGGGGCTGACGGGGCAGTGCGCTGTCTGCCACGATCACAAGTTCGACCCGATCTCGGCCAAAGATTTCTATTCGCTCTATGCCTTCTTCAACTCGGCGGCCGACCCGGGCTTCGATGGCAACATCGAGCAGACGGCGCCGGTCATCAAGCTCCCTACCCCCGAGCAGGAGACGGAGCTGGCGGCCCTCGACGCGAAGCTGCCGGAGCTCGAAAAGCGGATCGAAGAGGCGGTCGCGCAGGTCGTCTATCTCGACCCGGCCACGGCCGACCCCAAGCCTGCCCCAGTGACAAGCGAAACGGTCTGGCTCGACGACGATCTCCCCGCCGGCGCCTCCCCCCAGAGCAGCCCCGGTGGACCGACCTGGTTCACGGGAAGCGAGCCTGGCGCGGTGGTTTCCGGGGCCCGGTGCCTCGACCGCACTGCCACCGGCATCGGCCAGGATGTCTTCATGCCCGGCGGTGAGATTCAGGCTGGGCCCGCCGGCGGCGAGCTGTTTGCCCATGTCTGGATTGACCCAGCGGCGCCGCCGAAGGCGGTGATGATCCAGCTCCACACCGACGGCTGGGAACACCGGGCCGTCTGGGGCGAAGGGGGCGTGATTCCGTGGGGGGCGGTCGGCCAGGCGTCGCAACTGGTGCTCGGGCCCCTCCCCGAAGCGGGGAAGTGGGTGCGCGTGGCGTTCAAGCCGGAGAGCATTGGCGTGCCCCCCGGCACGAAGATCGGTGGCTTCGCTTTGACACAATTCGACGGCCATGTCCGTTGGGACAAGGTCGGCCTGTCGAGCACCGACGACCCGACGGCCGATCCGGCCCGCTCATTCGCCGCTTGGTGGAAGGCCCGGGTGGGAGTCGAAAAGCTCGACGACATCCCGGAGGGGCTGCGGGCCCCGGTTCGGGAAGGCCCCGAGAAAACAACCACTGCCGACGACGTCACACGGATCCGCCGCCACTGGCTGCGCACCGTGTGGCGCGAGAAGCCGGAAGAGATCGCGGTGCCCGACCGCGAGCTCGTCGAAACGCGGCGCAAGCGCGACGACCTCGAGAAGGCACTCGTGCGGACGTTCGTGTTCAACGACCTCCCGCAGATGCGCGACAGCTTCATCATGCTGCGCGGGGCCTACAACAAGCCGGGGGAGAAGGTGACAAGGGCCACGCCCGCCTTCCTGCCACCGCTGGCAGCGTCCGAGGGGGCGACCCCCAATCGGCTCGATCTCGCCAAGTGGATTCTCCTCCCGGAGCAGCCGCTCGTGGCGCGCGTCGCCGCCAACCGGCTCTGGCAGCAGTTCTTCGGGATGGGGCTGGTGAAGACGAGCGAAGACTTCGGCCAGCAGGGGGAGTCGCCGAGCCATCCGGAGCTCCTCGATTGGCTCGCCGTCGAATACCGCGAGTGCGGCTGGAACACGCGCCACCTCGTCAAGCTCCTTGTCACGAGCCGGGCGTTTGGCCGTCAGGCCTCGCTGGCGCCGGAGCACCTCGCGGCCGATCCGGAAAACAGACTCCTCGCCCGTGGCCCGCGGATCCGCCTCGACGCCGAACAGATCCGGGACAACGCCCTGGCCGTCTCGGGGCTCCTCGTCCCCACGCTCGGTGGCCGGGGCGTTCGCCCCTACCAGCCGGACAACATCTGGGAGCCGGTCGGCTTTGCCGGCTCGAACACCCAGATCTACAAACGCGACACCGGTCCCGCCCTCTGGCGGCGGAGCCTTTATACGTTCGTGAAGCGGACGGCGCCGCCGCCGTTTATGGTCAACTTCGATGCCCCCAATCGGGAGCAGTTCTGTGGCCGCCGCGAGCGGAGCAACACCCCGCTCCAGGCTCTCCAGCTGATGAACGACGTTCAGCATGTCGAGGCGGCCCGGGCGCTCGCCACGCGGGCCCTCGCCTCCGGCCCCGCCGATGACGCGGCCCGGATCGACTGGCTGTTCCGCACGGTGATCGCGCGGGCGGCCGACTCGGCAGAGATGGCGGTGGTGGCCGAAGAACTCGCCACCCACCGCGGCCGCTACGCCGCCGATCCCGAGGCCGCCAAGCGGCTCGTGGCGGTGGGGGAATCGAAGGCCCCGGAAACCATCCCGGCGGAGGAATTGGCCGCCTGGACGCTCCTTTCGAACATGCTTCTCAATCTGGACGAGACCCTCTCGAGGAACTGAAGCCATGGCCCATCATCTCCCCTCCGGCCAAGACCTGCAGCTCCAGGCCTGCCGCCGCGCGTTTCTCCGCCGCTCCGGCGTCGGGGCTGGCGCTGCGGCGCTGGCGCTTCTCGAGAGCCGCCGTGGCGGCGGGCTGTTTGCCCAGGCCGGTGCCGCGGGAACAGATCCGGCGGCGGTTCGCTCCGCCGCTGCCCGAGTCCACCCGCCCCTCCCGGGATTGCCCCACCACGCGCCGCGGGCGCGGAGCGTGATCTACATCCATCCCAACGGCGGGCCGTCGCAGATCGACCTCTGGGACCACAAGCCGAAGCTCAAGGAATACTTCGACAAGGATCTCCCCCCGAGCGTCCGCGGCGACCAGCGGCTCTCGACGATGACCAGCGGCCAGCAGCGTTTCCCGGTGGCACCGTCGAAGTTCAAGTTCGAGCAGCGCGGTGCCTGCGGCCGCTGGATCAACGCCGAACTGCTCCCGCACACCGCAGGGATCGTCGACGACCTGGCGCTCGTCAAGAGCGTGTTCACCAACGCCATCAACCACGACCCGGCTTGCACCTACGTGATGACCGGCAGCGAAGTGCCGGGGAAGGGGAGCCTGGGGAGCTGGCTCGCCTACGGCTTAGGAAGTGAGAACGACGATCTCCCGGCTTTCGTCGTGTTCACGCCGCAGCCCGACATCAATCCCTCGCAGGCGCTGTTCTCGCGGATGTGGTCGAGCGGCTTCCTCCCCACGCGCTTCACCGGTGTCGCGATGCGTGGCTCGGGGGATCCGGTCCTCTATCTCCCCAACCCCGACGGCGTCACGCGGGCCGACCGGCGCGTGATGCTCGATGCCCTCAGCACGCTCAACGCCCGCGGCCACGACCGCTTCCACGACCCCGAGACGCAAACCCGGATCGCGCAATATGAAATGGCCTTCCGGATGCAGGCGAGCGTGCCCGATCTGGTCGACCTCAGCGGTGAAACGGCCCAGACGCTCGCCATGTACGGCGACGACGTCAGCAAGCCCGGCTCCTTCACCCACAGCCTGATCCTCGCCCGGCGACTCGTCGAGCGCGGCGTTCGCGTCGTGCAGATCCTCCACCGCGGTTGGGACCACCATGGCAATCTCCCCAACGATCTCAAGGCCCAGTGCCTCGACACCGATCAGGCGACGGCGGCACTCGTCAAGGACCTGAAGGCCCGCGGAATGCTCGACGACACCCTCGTCGTCTGGGGAGGGGAGTTCGGCCGCACCGTCTATTCGCAGGGGACGCTCACCGCCGACACCTACGGCCGCGACCACCACCCGCGTAACTTCTGCATGTGGATGGCCGGCGGCGGCAGCAAGGGGGGGACGGTCCTCGGGGAGACCGACGACTTCAGCTACAACATCGTCGAAAACCCCGTTGATGTGAACTCGTTCAACGCCACGCTCCTCCATCTGATGGGGATCGACCACGAACGGTTCACGTTCAAGTTCCAGGGACTCGACCAGCGGCTCACGGGCGTCGAAGAGCAGCACGTCCTCAAGTCGCTGCTGGCGTAGACGCGGGCCACGAAGTAACGCGGTTACCGAGCGACTCCGCAGCCACGTTGGAGCCACGTTGGAGCCACGTTGGAGCCAGAGCAGGGGTGGCGAACTGGGTGCGCACTGGGGGCTCGCAACAGGGGGATCAAAAGATGGCGAGAGTCTTGACGGGACCCGTGGCTGGGATTGTCGCGGCGTGGGCGCTGCTTGTGGGAGTGTGCGGCGCCGATCCGGAGGATGCGAGGCTCATGCCGGGCGATAAGGTCGAGATTGAGTGGGTTGGGAGGCGTGTAGAAGCGGAGTTTGTCGAGTATTCGATCACGGGCTGGATCACGGTCAAGTTCTTCTCCAACGGCATCGAACACTCGCCGACGTTCCCGCCGGACAAGGTTCGGGCCCTTGGCGGAGGGAAGCGAGCGAAAGGGCCGAAGCGCCCGCTCCGCACCTGGACCGACACGACGGGGACGTTCAAGACGAAGGCCCGCTTCATGGCGCTCGAGGGGGACGAGCTCACACTCGAGACGGAAGATGGCGAACAGATCTCCTTGGCGCTCGAGAAGTTGAGCGCGGCCGATCAGGCGATGGCCCGGAAGATCGCTGCGAAGGTGGGCCCCGCGGCCCCCAAGGCGGACGCGAAAGGAGACAATCCGTTCGCCGCCAAGCCCACGCCTCCCATGCGGCCTCGCAGCCAGCCTGAACCTGCCGACGAGCCCAATGATGAGCCAGCCGACGACGCGCCGGAGCCTGTTGAAGTTGCCATAGGCGAGTGGCGCCGTTGCCGGACAATCACCGTCGATCCTCCTGCCGACTGGACGGTGCCGGTCGACGGTGGCGTGTTTCCGGAAAAACTGGCCTCGGCACCGATCCCCCTCCCTGGCCCACCGCAGGGCTCGGATGGTTTCTTCGAGAAGATCGATGGGCTTCACATGGCGC
>Ga0209829_10002573_pt1 | contig 13684 bp, 17 predicted proteins | sample C_140205_EF_Meta_FD_187311 | JGI IMG/M metagenome (GOLD analysis project Ga0209829, IMG submission 187311) | Freshwater microbial communities from Lake Croche, Canada to study carbon cycling - C_140205_EF_MetaG (SPAdes) (version 2) | ecosystem: Environmental > Aquatic > Freshwater > Lake...
GTCTGCCACAAGAAGCTAGGCCTATGCAGCCATTCACCCCTTGCGGCGCAACGTCGCAATTGCCCACATGACTTGAGTCGCCTCAAGCCATTTAGCCCCTGTCACCGGTTCCGATAGAATGCGCCTCGCCCTTTTTCAACCAGACATTCCGCAAAACCTTGGCGCAGGCATCAGACTTTGTGCCTGTTTAGGCGTGGAAATGGACATTATCGAGCCTTGCGGTTTCCCGTTATCCGATAAAAGTTTAGGACGCGCGGCGATGGACTATGGAAAAATCGCACAAATTCAAAGACATAATTCTTGGTCAGATTTTCAGTCTGCGCCGGAACGACGGGATGGCCGCCTGATTTTGCTGACCACAAGGGCGGCCATATCTTTGTACGATTTTTCCTTCACTGCGGGCGATACCCTGCTGCTGGGCCGCGAAAGTGCCGGTGTGCCCGACGAAGTCCATGCTGCAGCTGCTGGCCGGTTATTTGTGCCACTGGTACCGCAGGCCCGATCCTTGAACGTTATTGTCGCTGGTGCCATGGCTTTGGGCGAAGCGATGCGTCAAACGCGGCTAGGCGACAAGCCCGGCGGCTTGGCCTAAGAAAAGCTCCATCATGACCGACACAACCGTCCTCGACGCCCGCAAGTCCCAAGCCCGCGACTGGTTCGAAACCCTTCGCGACCACATCTGTGCGACCCTCGAGGCGCTCGAGCAGGCCGCTCCGGCAGACCTCTATCCGGGCGAGCCTGCCACCTTCGTGCGCACGCCGTGGCAAAGGCCCGCTGGCGGCGGCGGCGTCATGTCCATGATGCACGGGCGCCTGTTCGAAAAGGTTGGGGTCCATGTCTCGACCGTCCACGGCACCTTCCCGCCGGACTTTGCCAAGACCATGCCCGGCGCCGAAGAGGACCCGCGCTTCTTTGCGACCGGCATCAGCCTGATCGCCCACATGCGCAGCCCACGGGTTCCCGCCGTCCATATGAACACCCGCTTTATTGCGACGACCAAGAGCTGGTTTGGCGGCGGCGGCGACCTGACCCCCCTTCTGGCCTATCAGCGCGAGCAGAGCTTCGAAGACGCCATCGACTTCCACGCCGCCTATAAGGCGGCTTGCGACAAGCATGATCCCGCTTGGCACGCCAAATATAAGGCCTGGTGCGACGAATATTTCTTCTTGCCTCACCGCAACGAGCCGCGCGGCATTGGCGGCATCTTCTATGATCACCATGATAGCGGCGACCATGGTCGCGACTTCGCCTTCACCCAAGATGTCGGCCAAGCCTTCTTGAACATCTATCCCAAGCTGGTCGAACGGCGCATGGGCGAGGCCTGGACCCCTGAAGAGCGCGATGAGCAACTGATCCGCCGGGGCCGCTATGTCGAGTTCAACCTGCTCTATGATCGCGGCACCATGTTCGGCCTCAAGACCGGCGGAAATGTCGAGTCTATCCTCAGTTCCATGCCGCCAGAGGTGAAGTGGCCCTAGGCACGACGGTAGATGCAAATCCGCGTTTCATGCTTTAAGCTGACCGGACCAGATCGCTCGAAGGCCCTATGACCAACCTAATCGCCCTTCCCCTCGGCAAACGCGAAGTCACCAAGGCGGCCAATCGGTTGGCCATTCTTGAGGCGGCGCGGGCGGTCTTTGGCGAGTTGGGCTATGAGGCCGCGACCGTGCGCGACATCATACGTCGGACCGGTTTGGCCTCTGGGACATTCTATAACTACTACCGCTCAAAAGAAGAGCTGTTCGAGGCTCTGTCCGACGATGCGGCACGGCGCCTGCGCCCCATCTTGCGGCATCAATATGAGACCGCGCCGGACTTCCAAGCCTACATCTATGGCGCAGTCCGAGCCTATTTCAGCTTCATGGCGCAAGAACATGAGACCTGGCAGGCCAAGCGCCCGGTCGGTGAACGTCAGCCGATCATGAATGCGGAAACGCCGGAAATGACCTTCATCTTTAACGAGGTGCGCGACTCTATCCACGCCGTGATCGACCGGGGTGACGTGCGACCAGTGGATGCCGACTATTTGGCGGGAGCGGCCATTGCGCTGGCCCGTGACATTGGCGAACAGATGCTTCGCCGCCGCCCCATCAATATCGATGAAGCGACCGACTTTGCGGTAAAGATGATCCTTGGCGGTATTCCCGCCCTGCCGACCCTGAAATCCTGACCCTCCCCCCTCCGATCTAGGAACCGCCCCATGGCCGATATCAAGGTCCAGAAGTTCATCCTCAAGACCCTGCTGTCCCTGCCAACGCCCATCTTGCGGGCTATGAGCGGCGGCGCCGTAGACTATCGGGCCGGTCGCACCCTTGATCCGCGCTTTCAGTTTCTCGCCCATGGTGCCAAGCGCATGCCGTCCATGACCACCCTGTCGCCCACAGCGGCGCGGGCGGCTAGCGCGACGGGCCTCGCCCTCATGTCGGGCCGCCGCGAACCGGGCGTCCGGTGCGAAGACCTGACCATGGAGGGCCCGGGCGGACTTCTGCCTTTGCGGCTCTATCGTCCAGAGCGGCAAGACCCGTCCCTGTCCCTGATCGTCTTTGCCCATTTTGGCGGCGGTGTGATCGGCGACCTTGAAACCTGCGACGCCTTCTGTTCGATCCTCGCCAAGGATGTGCGCACGGCGGTCCTGTCGGTCGACTACCGCCTCGCGCCAGAGCACAAGTTCCCGGCAGGTCTTGACGATGTGCTGGCCGCCTATCGCTGGGGCCGGGACAATGCCGGACGCTTCGGCACAGCGCCTGACCGCGCCGTCATTGGCGGAGACAGTATGGGGGGCAATTTCGCCGCGGTTATTCCCCATGAGTTGAGACGCCTCGGTGAAGCCCAGCCCGACCTGCAGCTCTTGATCTATCCCGCTGTTGATGTGGCCAGCGAAACCGCCTCCATGACCGTATTCGGGGACAGCTATCCCCTGTCACGCGACGTGATGGAATGGTTCATGGCTCACTATATGGCCTCCGATACAGACCCCACGGACCTGCGCCTGTCGCCAATCAAGGCCGAAAGCTTTGAGGGTCTCGCACCCGCCGTCATCGCCACGGCAGGCTTTGATCCTCTCGTCGATCAAGGCGGGGCCTATGCTAAGGTCCTGCGCGAGGCGGGCGTTTCCGTCACCTATCGCTGCTATGACAGCCTCGCCCATGGCTTTACAGCCTTCACCGGTGCCCTTCCTGCCGCTGACGCCGCCTGCCGCGAGATCGCAGCGCTGGTTCAAAAGGCCCTGCAAGAGACGTCCGCCCTATGACGATATCCATTCCCGATCAGATGCGGGCCCTCGTGGTCTCGTCGCTTGAGCCCAACTATGGCGGCGTGGCCGTCCAGCAGGTTCCCGTACCCCGTGCCCGCGCCGGTGAAGTCTTGGTCAAGGTCAAGGCCGCGTCAGTCAACTTCCCCGACCTCTTGATGACCAGAGGCGAATATCAGCTCAAGCCGCCCCTGCCCTTTGGTGTCGGTATGGAGTTGGCCGGAGAGGTCGTGGCCATCGGCGAAGGAATCGAGGGCCTTAGCCTTGGTGATCCGGTCGTTGGCGGTTCACGCCTCGGCGGCTTCGCCGAATATGCTGTGCTGGGTAAGGATAACGCCAAACCCAAGCCCGCCGCCCTAAGCTTTGCCCAAGCCTCGGCCTATGGCGTGGCCTATCTGACCGCCTATGTGGCGCTGGTTCGCCGCGCAAAGCTGGAGCCCGGCGAATGGGTGCTGGTCCATGGCGCGGCGGGCGGTGTTGGCCTCGCCGCCGTCGATCTGGCCAAAGTCATGGGGGCCAAGGTCATCGCCACCTCCGCCTCTGACGAGAAACTGGCCGTGGTCATGGCTGAATATGCCCCCGACGCCGTGCTCAATGTCTCCGGCGGCTTTCGTGAGCAGGTCAAGGCCATCACCGGCAGCGCCGGGGCTGATGTGATCTATGATCCGGTCGGCGGCGATGTGTTCGACGAGAGCGTGCGTTGCATCGGCTTTGACGGACGCCTGCTGATCATCGGCTTCACCTCTGGCCGCATCCCCAATGTTTCGGTCAATATGCCCCTGATCAAGGGCTTCTCGGTCATGGGCGTGCGGGCCGGAGAATATGGCCGCCAGTTTCCGCAAAAGGGCCTCGAAAACACCCAAGCGGTTTGGGACCTCGCCAATAGCGGAGCCATCACCCCGCGCGTCCATGCTGAATATGCCCTAGAGGATTGGCGCGAAGCCTTCGACATGCTGGCCAACCGCAAGGTCGTCGGTAAGGTCGTGATTGTGCCTTAGTGGGCGAGTAGGACCTTCAGGCCGCCGTCGACAGGGGCTTAGCCCGCGCTACCCGTTCGCACTCAACCGGATCATTTTGAGCAAGCCAAAGGTCTGTGCGCCGTTGGGTATTGAGCCAGAATTCCGGGCTATTGCCAAAGACCCGCGCCAAGATCAAAGCGGTCGGAACCGTGACCACGCGGCGAGACCGGCACAGCTCATTGACGTGCTTGCGCGGCACACCCATGGCCTGAGCAAGGGCCGTTTGGGTCAGGCCCAAAGGCTCCATAAACTCTTCCACCAAAATTTCAGCCACCGAGGCTGGTTTGCGAAGGGTCGTCAACATGGCTCACCTCACCTGTAGCTATGGTCGTCAAGATAGAGGCCGCTGGCCTCACCGCGTTCGGCATTCCACTGAAAGATCAACCGCCATTGCCTGTTGATCCGGATGGAGCAGAACCCTTCGAGTCGTCCTTGCAGCTTTTCAAAATGGTTGCTCGGCGGTACCCGCAAATCCTGATCTGTGACAGCATCATCGATCATCTGGATCTTACGAAACAGCCGAGATTTCACATCGGCAGGTATCGATTTGGCGTGGGCATCTTCAGCAAAGAACCGCCGTAGCCAATCATCCCGAAAACTGATGATCATTGCAGACCTCTTTTATGGTCTCCATGTACCACTCAACGGTACAATGGACAAGTCCTTATGGGTGCCCTAAACAGGCCTCGTCCTCTTAAAGACCCTGGATCGTTCCTCAGCCTTTTGAATCGGTTGACAGGACGGCTCTCGCCCCTTATCAACCGCCCCTCATTCGCAGGTGGAGACACTTGCGGACACTGACCTATTATCGACTGGAGCCTAATCGTGAAGCGGACATTCCAACCCAGCCAACTCGTGCGCGCGCGCCGTCACGGCTTCCGCACGCGTATGGCCACCAAGAACGGCCAAAAGATTGTTGCGCGTCGTCGCGCCAAGGGCCGTAAGCGCCTCACGGCCTAAGGCGTCTAGCGACCTCCTTATCCCGGCATCTCGCCGACCCGTTGAGCAACTCAAAAGGGGTGCGGTCTTGTGATCGAAGTCCCTTCAGAGCCAACGGTGGCAGGTTCCCAGCCTATCCTAAAGCGCCTGACCAAGCGGCCCGAGTTTCTCGCGGCTGCTAAAGGTCGTTCTAGCGCCAAGGGTGCCGTCGTGGTTCAGGCCCTGGCGCGGGCGACCACAGACCCTGAAACCGCCGCGCCAGACCTTGCCATTCGCATCGGATTTACCGCCACGCGCAAGATTGGTGGGGCTGTCGAGCGAAATCGCGCAAAAAGACGCCTGAGAGAGGCTGCCAGACAGATTCTCCCCCTGCACGGACGCCCCGGTTTCGACTATGTCTTTGTCGCCAGAGGTGGGACTATCGCCCGGCCTTGGGCCCGCTTGCTTGACGATGTTAAAACCGCACTGATAAGCCTTTCCGCTCCTTCTGGTTCCAACGGCGATCGCCCGTCGGCCGCCTCCTCCCGGTAACAGTCTCCCATGAAAAATGAGTCCAGCCGCAATACGATCATCTTCATCGTCTGCGCCGTCGCCATTCTGGTCCTCTATCAGATCTTCGTGCTCGACCCCGCCGCCAAGCGCCGTCAGCTCGATCGCGCGCAAGCGGTTGCCATGGCTCAAGCGACAGCCATCAAGGCGGGCGTGCCGATCCTGCCCAATGGTCAGGTTAGGGAGACCTATGTGCCGCGCGCCGAGGCCGCCGCAGCCAGCCCCCGCATCGCCATCGACAGTCCCGGCCTGACTGGCTCGCTGGCCCTGAAGGGTGCGCGGATCGATGACCTGTTCCTCAAGGGCTATCGTCAGACCATCGAGAAGGACAGCCCGCTGGTCGAGCTGTTCCGTCCCGAAGGCGCTCAGAACGCCTATTTCGCAGAATTTGGATGGGCCGGAGCCAATGTCGCCGACCTGCCGAATGCGGACACGCTCTGGACGGCAGCGCCCGGTGCCAAGCTGACCCCCGCAAGGCCCGTTACCCTGACCTATGTCAGCGCCACGGGCCTGACCTTTAACCGTAAGATCAGCATTGATGACCGCTTCATGTTTACGGTCACAGACAGCGTCGCCAATGCCAGCGCCATGCCAATCCAACTGGCAGCCTATGGCTCGGTCCAGCGCCAAGGCATTCCCACCGATCACGCCTCTAGCGCAGTCGTGCATGAGGGCGCCGTCGGGGTCGTCGATGGCAAGCTGACCACCCTAAAATATAAGGCCTGGAAAAAGGACGGCGGCTCAGAGGCCACCTCGACCGGCGGCTGGATGGGTATCACCGATAAATATTGGCTGGCCGCCCTGATCCCAGCTCAGAACGAGGCCAATAAGAGCCAGTTCCGCGTCGTTCAAACCGGCCTCGCCGATGTCTATGAAGCAAACTTCGTTGGACCGGTTCACAAGATCGCGCCTGGCACCGCTGTGTCCGAAACCCAGCACCTGTTCGCCGGTGCCAAGATCGTACCGATGTTGCAGGACTATCAAAAGTCGCTCGGCATCGTGCGCTTTGATCAGGCCGTTGACTGGGGGAACTTCTGGTTCTTCACCCGCCCGATCTTCACGGTTCTAGAGTTCTTCTATCATCAGGTCGGCAATGTCGGCGTGGCGATCCTGCTGCTGACCATCGTGGTCAAGCTGCTATTTTTCCCGCTGGCCAATAAGAGCTACGAGTCCATGAGCATGATGCGCAAGGTCGCGCCGCAAATGGAGGAGATCAAAAAGAAGTACGAAAAGGACCCCCAGAAGCTCCAGCAGGAGACCATGGCCCTCTATCAACGTGAGAAGATCAATCCGCTTATGGGCTGTCTGCCCATGCTGGCCCAGATTCCGGTCTTCTATGCCCTGTTCAAGGTGCTGTCGGTGACCATCGAGATGCGCCATGCGCCGTTCTTCGGCTGGGTGCACGACCTGTCTTCACGCGACCCGACGACCTTTATGAACCTGTTCGGGCTCATCCCTTGGGATCCATCGGTCGTGCCCCTGATCGGGGCCTTCCTCAGCGGACCGCTGCATATTGGCGTCTGGCCGCTGATCTATGGCCTATCGATGTGGCTGTCACAGGCCATGAACCCACCGGCGCCCGACCCTGTGCAGCAGCAGATCTTCCAGCTGTTCCCGATCATCTTTACCTTCACCATGTCGCAATTTGCGGTCGGCCTGGTGATCTATTGGTTCTGGCAGAACATCCTGACCATCCTGCAGCAGTATGTGATCATGCACCGCCTGAAGGTCGAAAACCCGATCGACAGCTTCTTTGCCCGCATGAGCGGTAAGCAGCAGGCCACAGGGTGAGCTTTACCGAAGAGACGATTGAGAGCGCGCGGGTTCTTTTTGCACAGCCCGTCGCGTTTCTGATGGGGGCAGCCGCCATTGCGCAGTTGCCACCCGCAGACCTGCCAGAAGTCGCTTTTGCCGGTCGCTCCAATGTCGGCAAGTCGTCGCTGATCAATGCGCTCGTCAATCAAAAGTATCTCGCCCGCGCCTCGAACGAACCCGGCCGGACCCGCGAAGTCAATTTCTTCGTGCTCGATGAGCAACTGCGGCTCGTCGACCTTCCGGGCTACGGCTTTGCACGGGCCTCCAAGACCACGACCGCCAAGTTCCAGAACCTGGGCCGCGACTATCTGCGCGGTCGTCCCAACCTCAAGCGCGTCTTTTTGCTGATCGATGCGCGCCATGGCCTGAAGGCGGTGGATGCCGAGGCGATGGATGCACTGGACCTGGCCGCTGTTTCCTATCAGATCGTCCTGACCAAGGCCGATAAGATCAAGCCCCACGAACTGGCCGTGACCGTAGAAAAGACCCTCAAGGGTATTGCCAAACGACCCGCCGCCTTCCCCCGTGTTGTGGCCACCTCTTCGGCCAAGGGTGACGGCATTCCTGAACTGCGCGCTGAAATCATGGAGGTCTGCGCGCTGATTTGAGCGCCAGACCCTTACCAAGAACCGTGACATTTGCCCCGGTCTTCGTTATCGAAACGCGCTCTCTCCATTCGGCGGACCCTAGATGGCTGATACTCCCAAGACCCCAGAGATAGCCCCGGAAGAAAGCGGCTGGGCCACGGCCAAGACGCTGGCTGAGGCGCTGCCCTATATCCAGATCTATGATCGTGAAACCGTGGTCATCAAATATGGCGGCCATGCCATGGGCGAAGAGAGCGTCGCCAAGCTGTTTGCCGCCGATGCCGTCCTTCTAAAGCTCTTGGGTGTCCATCCGGTCATCGTCCATGGCGGCGGTCCGCAGATCAGCCGCATGCTCGACAAGGCTGGCGTCAAGTCGACCTTCATCGACGGCCTGCGCGTCACCGATCAAGCCACGATGGAAGTGGCTGAAATGGTCCTGTCTGGCGCGATCAACAAAGAGATCGTCCACTGGATCAACCGCGCCGGAACCGAAGCCGATGTGCGCGGCGTCGGCCTATCGGGCAAGGATGCCCGTCTGATCACCGTCGAGCGGGCCCGCAAGTCTCGCCGCGATCCCGATAGCAATATTGAGCGGATCGTCGATCTTGGTTTTGTGGGTGAACCCAAAAAGGTTGATCCCAAGATCATCGAGGCCCTGATCTATGCGGACGAGGACTATATCCCCGTCATCGCGCCCATCGGCGTGTCCGAAGAGGGTCAGACCTACAATATCAATGCCGACACGGTGGCAGGGGCTCTGGCTGGGTCACTGAAGGCCAAGCGTATGCTGCTCCTGACCGATGTAGCTGGGGTGCTCGATGCTGACGGCAAGCTGATCCGTCAGATGTCGGTTAGCGAAGCCAAGGCCGCCATTCAGAGCGGTGTGGCCACCGGCGGCATGATCCCCAAGCTGGAAACCGCCATTGCCGCGGTTGAGCAGGGCGTGGATGCTGTGGTCATTCTCGATGGTCGTCGCCCGCACGCCATGTTGGTCGAGCTGTTCAGCGAACATGGCGCCGGGACCCTGATCCGCGCATGACCGCCGATCTGAGGCATGTGGACAGCTGGATCTTCGATCTGGACGACACGCTCTATCCGCGCGAATCGGAGGTCATGGCGCTGGTCTCTGACCGGATGACCGAGTTCATGGTCCAATTCACCGGCTTGCCGAGGGACGAGGCCTGGACCCTGCAGAAGAAATATTTCCACGAGCATGGCACCACCTTGGCCGGACTGATGGCCCATCACGGCCTACCGCCGGAAGAATTCCTCACCTTCGTGCACAATGTCTCACTCGATGGTCTCAGCGCCGACGCCGAATTGCGTCAGGGGCTGGAGCGACTGCCCGGTCGGCGTTTGGTCTTCACCAATGGCTCGGGTGAGCATGCCGAGCGGGTGCTGGCCAAGCTGGGGGTCGCAGATCTTTTCGAGGATATTTTCCACATCGCCTCGGCCGACTATCTGCCCAAGCCTGCGGTCTCGACCTTTGACAAGATGGCCAAGGCCTTTGGCCTGACCCCCAAAAGCGCTGTGTTCTTCGAGGACAGCGAGCGCAACCTTGAACCGGCTGCGGCCATGGGCATGACGACCGTTATGGTCGGCCAACATGCCCTAGACTCCACCGCCGATTTCGTCCACCACCGCACCTCGCGTCTGCCGCCCTTCCTGATCGGCGCACGCCTTCAGGAGAGTTAAGCCATGACTGCGCCCTTCGCCGACCTGCAAGCTGCCATCGAAGCCGCCTGGGACGCCCGTACCGAGATCAGTGACACCACGACGGGCCTCTCGCGTGAGGCCGTCGAAGAGTGCATCTCGCTGCTGGACAGTGGTGCCGCACGGGTGGCCGAAAAGATCGACGGCGAATGGCAGGTTCACCAGTGGCTGAAGAAGGCCGTGCTCCTGTCTTTCCGCCTGCACGCCAATCAGATCATGACCAGCGCCGAGAGCCTGAACCACCCTATGGGCATGGGGCCTTGGTGGGATAAGGTCCCGGGCAAGTTTGCGAACTGGACGGACAAGGATTTCGCCGCTGCCGGTCTTCGCGCTGTTCCTGGCGCTGTCGCCCGCCGCGGGGCCTTTATTGGCCGAAACGTCATCCTGATGCCGAGCTTTGTGAATATCGGCGCCTATGTCGATGAGGGCACGATGGTCGATGGCTGGGCCACGGTCGGATCCTGCGCCCAGATCGGCAAGAATGTGCACATTTCCGGCGGTGCAGGTATTGGCGGCGTTCTTGAGCCGCTTCAGGCCGCTCCAACCATCATCGAGGATGGCTGTTTCATCGGCGCACGCTCCGAAGTGGCCGAAGGCGTCATTGTTGGCGAGGGCGCAGTCCTGTCGATGGGCGTATTCCTTGGCGCCTCAACCAAGATCGTCGATCGGGCGACCGGCGAAATCCATATGGGCAAGGTTCCGCCCTACAGCGTTCTGGTCCCCGGCTCTCTTCCCGGCCCCAATGGCGGTCCAGGCCTCTATTGCGCGGTCATCGTCAAGCGCGTCGATGCCCAGACCCGCTCCAAGACCAGCATCAACGAGCTTCTGCGCGACTAGAAACAGCCAGAACCGTTTGGAGGTTGCCCCATGCAGTACGAAATCAACGGCACTGTCATGCAGACCCTGGCCATCGATCTGGCTCCGGGTGAGACGGTCTATAGCCAGACCCACGCCATGGCTTGGATGAACGACCGCGTGCGCATGGACACCAACACCGGCGGCGGTTTCTTTGCAGGCATCAAGCGCAGCCTGACCGGTGGCAGCTTCTTCGTCACCGAGTTCACCGCTGAGCAGGGCACCGGCCATGTCGCCTTCGCACCGCGCTTTCCGGGCACGATCTTGGCGCGCAACCTCGCAGCGGGCGAAAGCCTGATCTGTCGCAAGGAAACCTTCCTCTGTGCCCAGAAATCGGTGTCGCTCGAACTGGCCTTTCAGAAGCGTTTCGGCGCCGGTCTGTTCGGGGGTGAGGGCTTTATCCTGCAACGGGTCACAGGCCCGGGTATGGTCTGGCTGGACCTCTCCGGCGAGGTGGTGACCAAGCAGCTGGCTCCGGGCGAGCGCCTGCTGGTCCATGCCGGCCATGTCGGGATCCAGTCCCCGTCTATTGATTTTGATATTCAGATGATGCGCGGGTTTCGCAACATCCTGTTCGGCGGTGAGGGCCTGTTCTTGGCCAGTCTAACCGGTCCGGGGGAGGTTCATCTCCAGTCGATGCCGATCATGAATCTCGCTGAAGAGATCGCGCGCTATATGCCCGCTGGAAGTGAAGGCGGCGGCGGAGCGGTGGGCAATATGGCCGTCGGCGGCATTATCGGAGGCGTACTGGGCGGCCTGCTTGGCGGCGGCAATGGCGGCGACGGCAACGACTGGAGCTAATCGGCCACAGTTCTGCCGCGCTTGGCGACGAGAATGATGGCTTGAACATAGAGGTTTGAGGGGCAATTTCCGTGAGCTTGGACATCGACACGCCGGAAAGCAAAGACGCCCGACTGAACCGCGCCGTGGCCATGACCGTGGTCGCCCTCTCGGTTTTTCTGGGCCTCGCCCACGTCAAGGACGACAATCTGGTTCAGGCGATGCAGCAGGCCAAGGCTGACGCCGTCGACACTTGGGGCGAATATCAGGCCACCAAGACCAAGCTCCACATCACAGAAGGTCAGGCTGCTGATCTCGGCATCTTAGCCACTATGGCCAAGGACCCAGCCCCGGCCTTAAAGCTTCAAGCCACCGCCGAGGCGAAGATTGCAAAATATAAGGCCGAAGTGCCCGAGCTGATGGCGAAGGCCAAGGGACTTGAGACTGAATATGACCGGCTCAACATCCATGACGATCAGTTCGATGCCGCAGACGCCCTGATCTCAATCGCCATTAGCGCGGCTGCCGTCGCTGCCCTCGCCGAAAGCCCGTGGGTCCTTGCGGTCGCTTGGGTCTTTGGCGGCTTTGGGATAGTGATGGGAATCGCAGGCTTCGCCGGATGGGGCCTCCATCCGGACTTCTTAGCCAAATTCCTGAGCTAGGAAAGTCGGTTGCTCATAAATGCTGCGTATAGGCATTTCGGCATTTGACGGCGGTTTGTAAAGTAATTCCGCTAAGGTGATTAGCCACGTAATTTTAAGACTACTTCGTATGCGGGCGCTCGGCAGATTGGAGATTTATGCGATCCGATAGATTATCGAGTTTCGCTGAAATTTTTGCGTCCATCGTGTCCAGTTTACCATTCATACTGGCTTGGCTCTTCTCAACGCTCCAGATATGTTCCGCGACATCGTGCGTCTGCGAAGACAGAGTGAGGTATGAGATCGCAAGCGCCCCGCATAATATTACGAAAGCGACACACCCACCTTTCAATAGATTTCGAAGGTCCTGCTTGATTTCTTCGATTGGGTCGGACCCAGAATTTGACATTTCACCACCTCCATGGCCACCGCCGGTAATCATAGCCTCAACACCGTCTGGCACGGAACCAGTATTAACATAAGGGGACCCATCGATCCTAACCACCGGTTGGTAACTATAATCCTCTTTGGAAGGGATCACAGGTGCCCCTTTTTTGTCATATCATCCATCAAGGCCGACAAGTTGTTATAAAATTTCTTGAGCGAGACTGTTGTCATGGCAAGGGAGAGAGTGTGCACGCCGACCGGACCGCCCGATTTGCTATCAAGCCTAGCCTGAAAGAAGGATAATCTGGCCGCGCCGTCGAGAACAATCACATCACGCATCCCGTCCACAAAAACAATTTCTGCATCGAGTGGGCTTGTGGAAAATGGCATTTCAGTACCGATGGGTGTACGGCTTTCGACAGTTTCGACTTGTTGCCTTTCCCCCTCAGCATTTGAGACTTTAACCATTTCCCCTCCAGATTACGGCGCAATCACATCCTAACCGGGAACAAGTTGGAGTCAATCACTACCTATGCGTAAAAGCGGTCACCTCATCAAAGTTTACAGCGCGCTCGCATGGGCAATAGAGAATAGCGCTAGCCTACTTGTGAAGACGCACAGGCAGGTTGAAGTAGCCCTTGACGAAGGATGAGGGCACGTAGTCCGGGTCGCCCATCACCTCGACGAAGCTCCAACGCTTGAGGATCTCTTCCCAGACGATCTTGAGCTGCATCTCGGCCAAACGGTTGCCCACGCAGCGGTGAATGCCGAAGCCGAAGGACAGGTGCTGACGGGCGCGGGCGCGGTCGATAATGAAGCTGTCAGCATTCTCGATCACCTCATCGTCGCGGTTGCCCGAGACGTACCACATGATGACCTTGTCACCCTTTTTGATGGTCTTGCCGCCCAGCTCGACGTCCTGCAGCGCGTTGCGGCGCATGTGGGCCAGAGGGGTCTGCCAGCGGATGATTTCTGAGACCATGTTCGGGATCAAAGACGGATCGGCCCGCAGCTTCTCATATTCCGCTGGGTTCTGATTGAGCGCCAAGACACCGCCGGTCAGGGAGTTACGGGTGGTGTCATTGCCGCCGACGATGAGCAGCAAGAGGTTCCCGAGGAACTCCATACGGTCCATGTTCCGCGTCGACT
>Ga0209829_10002577_pt1 | contig 13668 bp, 13 predicted proteins | sample C_140205_EF_Meta_FD_187311 | JGI IMG/M metagenome (GOLD analysis project Ga0209829, IMG submission 187311) | Freshwater microbial communities from Lake Croche, Canada to study carbon cycling - C_140205_EF_MetaG (SPAdes) (version 2) | ecosystem: Environmental > Aquatic > Freshwater > Lake...
GCGAGTTGTTCGGGGCGGATGAAATGCAGGGGTGGCAACACCCGGCGCTTGTCGTGGGAGACTTTGTGCGTCTCAGAGTGGCGGGCAGTGTGGCAACGTGGGTTCGCGTCGACGCGGTGCTAAGCAGCAACTTAATGCTGGTGTGTTTGAACACATACCCCATTTTTGTTCCGGTGCGACGCGACGTTGTGTCGGGCGTTATGTTTGCGTGCGGTAGCACGCCACTGAACACGGACCTGACTCCAGAAGACTTGGCGGACGTCGAAGTGTACGCACAGCATTCAATAACCTATGGAAAGCGACGTTCTGGTTCTGGTTCTGGTTCTGGGTCTGGGTCTGGTTCTGGTTCTGGTTCTGGTTCTGGTTCTGGTTCTGGTTCTGGTTCTGGTTCTGGTACTGGTTCTGGTTCTGGTTCTGGTTCTGGTTCTGGTTCTGGTTCTGGTTCTGGTTCTGGTTCTGCCAGAGACCGCGGAAGCGAAAGCGACAGCGACGTCGTTCACTACCAGCTCTGCAACACGAGATCGGCTATCAGAGAGTGCTTGCCCAAAAGTGGCAGCAGTGGCATTACGTCCGACTTTTCGTGGGTCCGAGTAACGCATCCAGTGGCCAGAAACGAGTACAGCATTCTGTACGGCCGAAACGAACCCGTGTACGAAAGCATTCAAAGCTTGCACGCGGCGCTGCAGGCAACGCACGAACTGCTGCCAACCATGCTTCCCAGCTCCTGTGCGTGCGTTCACGCCAGGGGCTTTCATCTCGGGCGTCAGGTGTGCATGCGGTGCCGACGGATCGTGTGCACCACGTGCTTTGGCAGCGTGTCGTCGGTGTGCGTGTTTTGCAAGGCGTGCGACGCCATTGGGCCAGATGTGCTTGAAAAGTACACCGCGTTGCCTTCCAGAGTGGTTTGAAACCGCCTCCCGTACACACGCGTAGTTTGGTGGTAAACGGGCCTCTCTAATGGGAGGCGCCACAAAACGTTTAGTGCACAAAAATTTGCGACATACGTCGACACTCGAAGGTTTTATTTATCTTACCAAATATAAATAAACCTAACCTTGAAAATGTCAGGACAACAGGGACCCACAAAAGGACCATCTTCCGCCGACGACGACACGCACCAGAGCTTTTGGAAGGCTCACCAAAAATATATTATTGTCGGTGCTGTCGCGTTTGTAGTAATTTCGGTTGCTGTACTGCTTACGCTTCGGTGGAAACACAAAACCCAAAACCTCGTTGGATCGCCCCAACAATCCTAATAACCGAGGCCTGGCTGTCGCGTATTTCTTAGAGGCACAAATGTAAATTATACGTTCTCGTCCGTTTTACAAAAATAAACGACCAAACACACTGTTTTGCCACGGCTGGTGCCACGGCTGGTGCCACGGCTGGTGCCACGGCTGGTGCCACGGCTGGTGCCACGGCTGGTGCGTCTAACAGTAAATTCTTTGACCCGTCTCCAGAAAAATAAGAATTGGTTTCGTCGTATACAAGATAAAAATCTGCGCATATTGAGATAAGAAATAAAAATAAATAAGAAAATGGCTACACAAACTTTGAATGAACTGTTGCAACATTACGAGAAGTTTTCGGTTGCACTTGTACTGAATTTTAAACGGGCGACATCGATGGGTGATGGCCACGAATTGTCTATGCTTGAAACAGATGCTAATTACAACCACTCCAGTAATGAAGGATTAAAAAGAATTGCTTCTACAGCCGCAGCAAGTCCTATTAGAATTGCAAAAACAAAAGCTCATAGAATGGCATCTATATTTTCGTCAAAGAATTATCTGCCACTGCCAGAATCTGCAACACTTAAACGGATGCCGGAAAGCACTGCATTAATGCTGCGTTTTGAAATTTTCACTTCGAAACCCATGATTGCGTCTCAGGTTGCAACACACATACTTTTAAAAATTAAACAAGTAATATCAAACGAAATTAAAGCAACCGATTACTACACGGCGGATGCCATCAGGGCTTGGACATTTCCAACCAAAGATAACACGTATATTTACGGCTTCTGGAAAATAAATCCCAATTTCTCAACAATTACCGGGCAAGCGGTGGTCGAGGAAGCATCTCGTTCGCATTCCAAAGATGGTGGCGGTCGGTGAGTATGTGTCTGCATGTGGCAAGCTGAGGAAAATAAATCCATACACAAATTTATATACCTTTACCAGTTTTACTTTACCAGTTATAGAAACGACTATTTATCTACGTCACAAAAAAAACCAAACCGTCGCTCCAATGGGAAACCTACTGTCTGCCCCTGCCCCTGCCCCTGTCACCGTCGCTACTGTGCCCGTGCTCGTATCAGACGGCGCCGCTTGCATTCCTGCCCCTTTCTGCCGCGTCATTGATAGCAGCGGCAGAACGACCTCGTCGAACAACCGAGGGGTTTGTGCTACCCCGCCCCCTCACCTGGTTCCCATCGTACCTCGTGCACACCCCTCTCCTCTCGCCCCTGCTTTGTCTTAGTTAGTGCCTTCATAAGGACTGCATTGTGCGGCGCTTGCGGCGTGCGTTGTTTCTTGCGGTTGACCGCGTGTCGGGCCGCTCTCGTGCTATCAATGGGACAGGAGTTGAGAACCTTCTTGTGTGCGTGTGTGGTGCTCTTGTTTGTCGTGTGCGTGTGCGCGCGCCACCCATTCCCTCCGGCCCCTGCTTTGTCATCGTGTTTTTTTAAGGTCTGCATTGTGTCGCTCTTGAGGCGTGCGTTGTTTTCCCGTGGCTGACCGTGTGTTGGGCCACCTCCTACTATCGGGGGACAAGCACTTTGCCCACTGCTTTTTTTTCACGCGCGCTTGCACCGCCCATTCCCTCCCGCCCCTGAGGTTTCACTGTGTCGTTATAAGGACTGCATTGTGTCGCGGTTAAGGCGTGCGTCGTTTCCCCGTGGTCGACCGTGTGTTGGGCTACCTCCTACTATCGAGGGACAAGGCTTGCACTTGTCTTGTGCCCACTGCTTTTTTGTGCACGCGCGCTTGCACCACCCATTCCCTCCCGCCCCTGAGGTTTCACTGTGTCTTTATAAGGACTGCATTGCGTCGCGCTGAACGCGTGCGTCGTTTCTCCGCAGTTTACCGTGTGCCGGGCGAACTCCTACTATCGAGGGACAAGGCTTGCACTTGTCTTGTTCCCACTGCTTTTTTTTGCACGTGCGCTTGCACCTGTGTCTTTATAAGGAGGACTGCATTGCGTCGCGCTGAAGGCGTGCGTTGTTTCCCCGTGGCCGACCGTGTGTCGGGCCAACACCTACTATCAATGTGACAAGCACTGTGCTCGTGCATGCGCCACCCATTTCCTCTCGCCCCATTTATTTCTGTGCTGTTGATCTGTGCCTCGATTAGATTCCCTGCCCCCGCCATTGCGAAAACTGTGCCAAAGGTGGTAAGTTTAACATCGCCGCCGAACGCGCACGCCTGTACGGTTCCGGGCACGCGTTCCGAGTTGCCTCTCGTGACGCGTTGGCGTTTGAAATGCTCAACCCAGCTTTCCAAACGAAAGGTACGGCTGGCAGTGTTTCTACGAAGAAGCGCGAGCGTGGGTGGAGTTGTGAGCAAGATCATCGAAGTACTGGGGATATCGCTGACGTCAGTGCGGATGTGTCGGTGCTCCGCCCGTCCACGGAAGCATTTGCTGCCGTTCAGCCGGAAGTGGAAGGAAAGCACGTGGCTGTCCCGGCTTTTGGAGCAGTGGTCAAGGTTGAGGCCGTGGATGTGCTTGCGAACAAGCGTATGCGCAATAGCTACGGCTTGGTGCACCAATTGAAGGTGTGCGAATTGGCGTACTCGAACGCTTTTCATGCATCACAGAAGTCTGTTGGTTACGACAGCAACCTCCACGAAGCGTACTTGGCTGCCCTGGAAGTGCGGCGAGGACTGGAAGAATATACCGCCGATCGGTCTCTTCGTGGTCCCAGCTGTGATTCGAAACCGTCTCCGTCTCCGTTTGCGTTTGCGCCTGCGCCTGCGCCTGCGCCTGCATTTGCACTCGCGCATTTGACAACTGCTGAGCCTGAAAGTGCGCCGTTTACAACTACTGTGCCTGCTATCGTAGAAGAGAACAGCGAGGACGAGGAAGTAACGCAGCAGATGAAGGTTGCGGCTTCTAGAGGCTGCGCATCTTTTACGGCTTCGACCTCGGGCGTTTCTAATGCCAATGGTTCCTTCCCAAAAGAAGGTAAGAAGGGAGTGTAAATCCTGAGCCTATGTGTATGTGTATGGCAATTTATCTCTTGCCTTGTGTGCTGCAGGTTCCGTGGTCAACAGCAACGACATTGATATAGACAACATAGAAGGTGGAGACGCCAGCAATGACGACGCCAGCAATGTAGCTGGAGCTGGCGTTGGAGCGTATACTGCTGATGCCAGCTCCAGCTCCAGCTCCAGCTCCAGCTCCAGCTCCAGCTCCAGCTCTAGCTCCAGCTCCAGCTCCAGCTCCAGCAGCGAAGACGACAGCGGCAACATAGCTGGTGTTGGAGCGGGTACTGCTGATGCTAGGGACGTGGCCAGCTTCAGTTCATGCTATAGCTCCAGCAGCAGCGAAGCCGAGAACAGCTCGAGCGACGATGAAGCCGAGAACAGCTCGAGCGACGATGAAGCCGGTTACGACACCGACAATATAGAAGCTTGCCGGGCGAAACTAAAAACTGCCGCGGATGATCAGCGTTTCGAGAAATTGTACCGCAACTGCGCGGCCAAAACTGCGCATGAGTCCGGCGTGCTTGTGCTTAGACTGAAGGACAGCACCGCAGCGTCGTCTACAGTGCAGCTGGTGCCATACTCGTCGCTTCTGGTGAAATCGGAGTTTGGCGCATCGGCGACTGGCTTGGCTACTGACGGCGTTAAGACTGCTTCCGTCGCAGGTTATTCGTTGCCCCATTCTCTGCTTGATTTGCTGGATGAGTTTACCCCTTCTCCCGTTTCAGCACACCTGCAATCTTTGCGGGGCTTGTGTACCGTATCGGATGCTCCTGCGTTTGCCGGCGCGGCGCCTGACGTTGCCTTTTGCGATCCGTTTGCCGTGGCGGCACCTGTCGTCGACTCGCCAATCAGACCCATCAACTTCACTTTTACCACTCGTCTCGTCGACTCCGATCTGTTTGACATTTACACGGTTGCGCCTGCCTGCAGCTCCGTGTCTGGCCCAACTTGGACAGCTGGCGCTGGCGCTGGCGCTGGCGATGGCGATGGCGTGGCGATTGACATTGAAGACGTTGTTGATCCAGATCGACACAGACACTTACGGGACGTGAGTGCCTTTATTCGGCAGCGAGGCGGCGACGTGTCCGCGTCTTTTATGGTGTCTATGCTGGCATTTTCGCTCTTTGACGGCAACGAAGGGCTGGCCAGCGCTCGGTACCACGAGTGCCTGAGACTTGGGCTTATTTCGCCCGCCGTGGTTCCAGATTCCCCCCCCGATTCGGTGCATGACGCGACTGGTGCCTTGTTCCCGCGCGGAAACAGGATTCCATTTGCATTGCGAGTCCCAGCGCTGCCTTTTGCGTCTCCTGTGGCCGTAACCAGCGTTCCGTCGCCAGTGTCGCTTGCTCCATCGCCATTTGAGGCCGCGGCACCGCGGCTGCGCACGCCTACACCCACGCGTACGCCACCGACGGCCTTAGATATGTCCACCTTTACACTTTCGTTTGATGTTATTTGATGTTTTTCCGTTTTTGTTTTGTATCCCCTGCATCTTGTGCGCTTTTGTTTTCTTGTTGGTGTGCCGTTCCTTTTGACTTTTTGGAACGCGCAAATAAACCCGGCTTTTCTACCTGAAAGCCTGCACGTTACGTGCTGCAGGTATATTGGCATTACCGAAAAAAGTAAAGCCGAGGCACTTGAAGGGAAAGGAGAAACCTGTAAAAATGAAAAAAGAAGGCAGCAAGGCCCGTCCGACCAACCCAAAAAATAAAAGACTTCTATTTTAAAAATTGCCAAAAAGTTTTCATAACCAAACACGAAAATGAGCTACGTAAGCGACTACGAGGACTATGAAGCGGAGCTTGGCGGGTACGGTGGCTACGACGACGACGACTTTGATCCGGAGTACGCCGTTGAAATGGGCGCCTTCAGTGTGCAGGACGCTCAAAGTTACGCAAGCTATGCCCTAGGCGGGTACGGCGGGTACGGCGGGTACGGCTCGTACGGCTCGTCTGACCCCAAGCCTGTCATGGGCGGCTACGGCGGATACTTTGACGAAGACGACGACGGCGAAGAGGACGACGGTGACATGGGGCTCGGCGGGGGCGGGTATTTCGACGACGACGACGAAGACGACGACGGCGCCGACGACGGCGGATACTGGTTTGGCGGCAGAGGAGACGCCGCCAGTTACGCGTCCCAGTCACTGGGTGGCAGCGTGGGCTTTGGCTTCGGCGGCCAGGGAGACGCGGCCAGCTACGCGTCCCGGTCCATGGCGGGCAACAGCATTGGCTTTGGCGGAGGCGAATCCGTGGCCAGCGACACCTTCTCTAAATTCGAGTTAGGCGGCGGAGGCGGCGGAGGCGGAGGAGGCGGAGGCGGAGGCGCCCCAAAGTGGTTTGTGTCCAAAGCAAATGTGCTTAAAAGAACCGGAAGCCGTTTCAAACGTGTTGCGCTTCGCAAAGCCGGCAGTAAACCCATTGAACGGGAGTTTTACCGCGCCGTTGTCGCCGAGCACTGCAACCGGTACAAGACTTACAACAAGGCGGTGCCAGCCCGGTACCTAGAGTTTCTCAAGAAAAACAAGCAGGGTGGCGCACGCGCGAAAAGCAGCACCATCATGGGAGTTGTAGGGGGCAGACGTCCTGCGGGAGCTGTCAGAAAAACGGCGCCCAAGCGCAAAAGTGGTCGCAGAGTGAAGAAAGGAGTAAGGACAGGGGGAGCTGGCGGCGGAGATTCAGATGACGAGTAAACAAGCACACAAAGAAAGAAATGAATGCCCTTTCCGTTTCAGTTTCAGTTTCGGTTTCGGTTTCGGTTTCGGTCTTTGTATGTAAATTTGCAATAAAAATACATTTTTCATTTCAAAGTTCTACGCACTACGGGTTTATTTTTATAAGTACGGTTTATTTTGCAGAGAATTTTGCCTTCTTCATGCGCTGCTGCTCCTCGTACTTCAAAATGTTCAGGCCCAGCCGTCGGATAACCACGGCGTGCTTGGCCATGGCGTGCAGCATGGACGTCCGCAGCGCGTCCAGCTGCGTCGCAAACTTGTTGGACGCCCACTTTTTCACGTACTTGTTGCCCGTGCGCTCAAAGGCGTCCAGTCTCCGGACCCGTCGGCGGTGCGTGGCCATGGGCACGCCGCGGGCCAGCGGCGTTTTGCCAGACGTGCGAGACATGAACACGCGCCAGCTCCGGTTGCCTTTGGAGCTGTTGCACGTAATGCAGCACGGAACCATGTTCCACATGTCGTTGCGAAACCCGGACGGGCGGCCGTGCGACTGCATGAACGCACGGAAGTGGTCCATGGCAGTCGCAGCGTCTCCGCAGTACACGCAATTGTCGTCGTTTCGAATGAAAGATCGGTACAGCTTTACTTGCGCAGGGTTGCAGCAACCTGGATTGCCGTTGTTGTTGTTGTTGTCGTTGTCGTTGTCGTTGTCGTTGTCGTTGTCTTTGCGTTTGCTGGTTTCGTTGTCACTGCGTTTGCTGGTTTCGTTGTCACTGCGTTTGCGTTTGCATTTGCCGTTGCCGTTGCCGTTGCCGTTGCCGTTGCCTGTTCCTTTTCCGTTGCTATAGCTGCTGCCGTTACCGTCGCATCTCCGTGCCTTGTAAGGGCCTGACAGCGCTTGTGATGCTCGACGGCGTGAGGTTGAAGCGACGGCCTTTACTCGTGCGTTTGTAGTTGCTGCTAAAGCGGTTTTATAAGACGCCGTTTGGGCAGCACTGGTTAGTGCTGCGGTTTCGGAAGGCATCATGGCATAGCAACTTGCGGACCATAAATTATACACGGCTTTGGAAAACACTGGACTTGGACTTGGACCGGCAGGCGGTCCAGGCATGAAGCATAAGCGTGAGCCTTGGCTCGAGCTAGGACGTGAGCGTGAGCGTGGACGTGAGCGTGAGCGTGGACGTGCACGTGAATATGGATACGGATGTGGATGTGGATTGCGTGAATTTGGATGTAGTTTGAGATTAGAATGAAGTTGTTGTGGCGGAGACGGTAGTGCCCCTGTTCCGGCTCCTGTCCCAGCTTCGGCCTCGGCTTCGGCTCTTGCTCCTGCCCTTGTTCGTAACCTTTCCCGTGAACTGTCGCGTGTACGTGCACTCGCACTGCGAAGCTGACATTGAAGTGTGTTAGAAACGCAAATGGGGGCCGAAACCAAGGAAACGGCAGTCGAAGACGCGGTTGCATTAGCACTCGCATTCGCACGTGACTTTAACAAAGCCGTGGATGACGCGAGGTTGTGCTTGGCGTCGGTATCTCGTGCATGTACACGTGACTTTAACAACGCCGTGGATGACGCGAGGTTGTGCTTGGCGTCGGTATCTCGTGCATGTACACGAAACAGTACACGCGGGGTCGAAGAAGTCGAGCGCCCACAGCCACTGACAGGGACATTGGTGTGGGCATCGAGATCAGCATTGGCACGCGCACGCGCACGCGCACGAGTGCATGGCTTTGTACTTGGACTTGGACTTTCGGTGCAAACGCGATGTCTTTTGGTGCCTTTGCTCTGCGACAACATAAGTCGGAACATGTGCCGGTCGGTCGGTGCTAAAGCGAGGACAGGAGAGGACAGGAAAGGACAGGAAAGCGTCAGAGTAGCACAGCGCCTTTTTAAGGCAGGCGCCGTGGCTTGCTTTAGTGCACGTCCAAATGTTTACCTATGTTTATTATATTTAAATAAAAAAGTGTTGCGGAAGTACTCGTACAAGTAGAAGTAAGTACAAGTAAGTACAACCGAGTACACCTAAGTACAACCGAGAGGTAAATTTATATCTACTCGATGGCATTGACAAGGTTTCCCATGCGTCTGTTGGCACTTTCTTCTATGGAAGACCTGGAAGACACGCAAGACCTGGAAGACACGCAAGACCTGGAAGATGCGCAAGATTTGGAAGCACCAGTGCCAATTCCGATTCAGATGCCGATGCCAATGCCAATGCCAACACCAACGCACATGCAAAAGAGTCTTCGACGACCCGGATATCAATCTCTTGGCAACGACAATGCCAAAATTATGGCAATGCTAGTTTTTATTTGGGGATGGTTAATGTATTACACCTTTCAAGCTTGCATGGAGTAAAATAGACGGTAGTAAAAAACATAAAAATAAAAATAAATCGTGACCCATTTATTTTTGCCAGTGAGGCGTAAACAGATGAAGGTTGTTTTTTAACTTTGAGACCAAACATAAAGTGCACAAACAGAATCGCGCCCAAAAAATGATTGCTTTACATGTTAGTGGTCTTCTTGCATCCCCTCCGGACGAGTTTTCGTGTGGCAGTGGGTTTTTAGAAAGACTGAAGCAACACGTTAAGCAAGAAAAGTACTTGGAGGCACTGCAGCGCCAGGACCCCGCCACACAGCTGCTTGAAGCCAACTTTTCAGATCGGGAGTTGCACGCCGACGGTGATTTCGAACGCCTTTCTGCACTCGTGGACTTTGATTCGCGGGGGAAACTGGGGCTCGGACGCCGCCCGGTTTACGGGAGATACGTGTTCGCAAAGGAGGCACTGAAACGCGGCCAAGTCGTTCTCATCGCCCCTGCCGTGCATTTCAAAAAGCCATCGGATATCGGAATCGTTTTAATGCTTCCGGCAATACTGGATCGCCTGCCAGACCTCTATCGCTTGACAGCCCGCGCGGTAGAACGCCTGCGGGACATCACCACGGCAAGACTTTTAAAAGACTGGCTTGGTCTCAACTACCCTGCCAGGGCTCTCAGCATTATTAAAAACAACTGCTTTGATACCTTGAACGACGAAAGGGTCCACGGCGTGTCTCTCAGCGTAACTGGCTCGATGTTTCAGCACAGCTGCAAAGCAAATATGTTCAACCACTTCCAGGACGACGGCAATGAAGTGTTTACGTGCCTGAGAGACATATCGGCCGGAGAAGAACTGTGTATCGCCTACACCATGGACTGCTCGGCTACACGCGGTCGATGGGGATTTGAGTGCGCTGAAACCTCGCATGCAGCAAACCAGCGCTGCATTTTGGTCGCTCTTATGGGAATTGAAGGCGCTCTTCAGAGAGCGCGCAGCAGCAAGGAATATAACATTCGCGTACCCGCAATCGACACGATTGAACTCCTGCATGCCGCAATGGACGTCGTTGTGCCAGGCATCGAGTTTTCTGTTACTAAAGAATTTGCAGAAGGCATGATGAAGTTGAAGTTCGCTAGCTCTTTCAGTGCGACGTCTATTTTGACGGAAGTCGGAAGCGCTTGCGAGGCATGTTCTGCGCCCAGCGCCTCGTATTGCGCGCAGTGCAAGACCGTCGCGTATTGTTCCAAGGCATGTCAACGCCGCCACTGGAAAGAAGGCGGGCATAAGGAGAAATGCCTGTGGGCGGTGTTTTTGCAGCGCATATACGACTCGCATGCACAATTTGGGGCGTATTAAGAAATTTGTCCTTGACTCGATTCGTGAGTAAACATTTTTTTATAAAAATAAACATTTGTATTTTTTGGAATTTATTCAAGGAACTCTTCTACCTTGTACGTACTACTAAAAACGTTCAAAATAAAAAAAAACTTCATGTTACTTTTCTTTTCTTGGAGGCACCAGTACCTGCAATCGCACCCGCTGGCAACTTTGACTTTGACTTTGGTTTCGAAACGGAGGCTGCAACTGCGACAGCTGGTGATTTACGACGAGCCAGAAGCACCGCAGCATGCTTAGAGTCTTCCTGCCGATGCAGCCACCGCAGCGCCTTGTCCTCAGACACCTTAATGCCAGCCGACTCGGCGGTCAGTCGACCAATTTCGTGCATTTCCTTAATGCGCGCCGCCTTTTCGTCGCAACTGCGTTTCTTGGCGGTCAAATCCTCCCACAGACCCAAAATGCAGCGCTTCAGCTCTCCTGGGTCGTTGCCGGACAAAACGCGCGCGGTTTCCGCGACGTGCGCCTTTTCGGCGTCGTTCCTCGTCTTCATGGCAAGCGTCTGCGCGCCTTTGCACAAAGGAGGGTTGGACGCGGCAACCATGGACGCAAACAACTTTACGTAGTCGGGACCGAGCGCGGGGGCAGGGGCAGGCGCGGATACGGGTACTGGTACTACTGGCACCGCCACCGCCACCGCAGGGGACTCGGAAACATTATCGGAGCCGGAACCAGACTCGGAAAGGGAGCTGGAATCAGAATCAGAAACAGAGCTGGAATCCGAAGCCGAAGCCGAATCGGAGGCATTGCTAGAAGAACCAACGACAGCAACGGCTTTAGCGTTGGAAGGGGCGCCAACGACAGCGACATCTTTAGCAGAAGAACCAACGACAGCAACGGCGTTAGCTTTGGAAGGGGCGCCAACGAAAGTAACGGCGTTAGCTTTGGAAGGGGCGCCAACGCCAGCAACAGCGACGGCGTTAACGTTAGAAGGGGCGCCAATGTCAGCAACAGCGACGGCGTTAACGTTGGAAGGGGCGCCATCGACAGCGACATCTTTAGCAGAAGCGCCAACACCAGCAACAGAGACGGCGTTGGAAGACGGGCCAGCACCAGCACCAGCACCAGCAACAGCACCGGCAACAGCAACAGCCACGGCAGCAGGTGCTCCTAGCAAAGCTGTGGCGGACACAATTGTTTTCATAACCCTCCGAACAGGATTGTTGGCAGGGAAAGAAGTTATCTTCAAATCAAGGATGATGGAGCACCACGCCATGACGTGGTACGCGGCCTTTCTGTTCGTGATGTCGGAAATTGCTACCGGAGTCCATACAGAAGAGCAGTGTCCAGACGCAGACGCAGACGCAGGCGCGGCGCTGTCCCGCACGCCACACGCCTCTTCCACGGCAAGCTCTTGCGTCTTACGGGTACAAATGCGGATGGAATTGGTGTCGTCTGCGTCGTCGACGACCACAAAAAAGGAAGACCTTTCTTGCACGGACAGCTTCTTGTCGGCTTCTGTGTTTAAGCCTTTCTTGCGGTGACGCACCATTGCGCTCAGCAGCAAGTCTTTGCCCTCGATGTTCTTGTACACACCCGTGGCGCCGTCCTCTTGTAAAACGCGTGCGCCAAACACATCCAGTGCGGCCTTAAAGCATGGGTCTTCGCACGCAGAGCTCATGGGTGTCGGAAGTCGTACAGGGGTCCTTGTTTTGTGCAGGTCGTGAAAAAAAAAAAAAAATTTTGACTAGATGAAGGTGGTTTTTTTATTTTTTTATTTTTTTATTAAACGTTTAAAATGCAACGGCAACGGCAACAGCAACAGCAGGAAGCTCGGCCGTAGTGCCAGAAAAAGCAGTTGTAGTATCAAAATATATATCGGCGTTGGCGTTGGCGTTGGCGTTGGCGTTGGCGTTGGAAGTTGAATTTGAAACGAGATTGGAGACAGCGCCAGCGCCCAGACTCAAATCTGAAACCGAACCTAAACTCGCACCCAAACCCAAACCCAAACCCAAACCCGAACCCGAGCCTAAATCAACGACTGCACTCGATTTAACACTAAGACGCTTCTGCCGCCGATCCTTTACTTTCTGGGCTTTAGACGCAACTGTTGCCTGCACGGCACGAGTACGGTTCCGTCGCTTCAGACGGTCCAAGCGCTGCCGATCATCGAGCTGCTTGGCTTCAGCCAGCTGCAACGCAGCGCGCGCCTGGGCAGCCTTGTAGCCCGCGTTGGTGTGGGTACGGGTTCGTCTTTTGGTAATGCCGCCTCCCCCCAGCGCAAAAGTAAGTGCCACCGTGGCAGTGCCAAGGACTTCGTTTACGGAATTAGATGTGGTAGTCACATCTGCAGCTGCAGCTGCAGCTGCCGCCACCACAGACACATTTTCCTCAATTGTATTTACGTCCATTTGTTTTGCCCGAAGCCTTTAACAGCTTCAAGGGGATTTACAGAAAACCCACGGAACAAACGCACGTGTCATCGCTATTGGAATTCGAAAGTTGTAAAAACACAAAGACACACAAAGACACACAAAGACACACAAAGACACACAAAGACACACAAAGACACACAAAGACACACAAAGACACACGAAGACACACAAAGACACACAAAGACACACGAAACACACGTCATTCCGCGTCCACCACACTGCCTACCACACTGCCCACCACACTGCCCACACTGCCGTAAGAAAACACAGGCGTGACAGCGGCGGCGTCCACCCGGGTGACTGTAGTCAACAAGTCGGTGCGTTCCTCGCGACGAAGCATGGCGCGGTTGTGCGTTCGAACCCGGGCAATGGCTTCCATGCCCTTAATGTACACGCGTCGCGCAGTCTTTTTGGCGGCCTTGTACTCAGACACGTCGCTGCAACTGCTGCGGGCGGCACGCTTAGAACACCGGTACACGTGCAGAGCTTCCTCGGACTTGCGGTACAAGTTTCGACTCATTTTTAGAAGCACGATGTCTTGCGCCTTGCTGTCGTCGTCCTCGTCGTCGTCCTTCGAGTTGGAATTCGAATTGGAATTGGAATTGGAATTCGAATTGGAACCACCATCGCCAGCTTCGTCGCCATTTGCAACTCTCGATTTAGACCCAGACCCAGACCCAGACCCAGACCCA
>Ga0209829_10002578_pt1 | contig 13667 bp, 11 predicted proteins | sample C_140205_EF_Meta_FD_187311 | JGI IMG/M metagenome (GOLD analysis project Ga0209829, IMG submission 187311) | Freshwater microbial communities from Lake Croche, Canada to study carbon cycling - C_140205_EF_MetaG (SPAdes) (version 2) | ecosystem: Environmental > Aquatic > Freshwater > Lake...
TCGCTGGGCTGCGTAGTGGAAGAAGCGGTGCCCGAGCATCCTTTCGAGCCGGTATGGCAGGCCTTCATGAAAATCCGCCAATGGCAAAGTGGCGGCGGCTTCCGCATTTTCTACAACGACCCGGCCAAACGCGCGCTGCTCAAGCCCGAAGCGGTGTGGGAAGTGGACCAGGGCGCGAAACTGTCGGCCTATGACGTGCTGAACGCTTCTGGGGTGCGCACTTCCTGGTCCAACGCGGTGCAGCGGCTGTTCACCAGATACGATTACCTGCTGATGCCGACCGCGCAGACCTTCCCTTTCGACATCACGGAAACCTGGCCGCACCAGGTCGCCGGCCAGACCATGCAGACCTATCATGAGTGGATGAAGGCGATCTGCCTGATCACCATGTCGGGCTGCCCGGCGCTGGCGGTGCCCGCCGGCTTCGGGCCGCAAGGCCTGCCGATGGGCCTGCAGGTCATCGCCCCCATCCATCATGAGATGGACTGCCTGAAGCTGGCACATGCCTATGAGATGGCGTCGCAACTCACCGCGCGCCACCTGCCGCCGCTGCTGCGGGCCTGATGACGCGGCGCAGCAATCTTTTCGCGGGATAGCTGCGCTATTGCGCTGGCCTTGGTCCGGAATCGCGGGGCACACTGCGGCGGGTTCGGGGATAACAATGGCAAAAACACTTCCCAAAAAAGACGTGGTCATCATGGGCCTGGGCTGGACCGGATCCATCCTGGCCCAGGAACTGACGCAGGCCGGGCTGAATGTGGTCGCCATCGAGCGCGGCCCCTGGCGCGACACCGCCACCGATTTCAACATCGGCTACATGCCCGACGAGCTGCGCTATGCGGTACGACGCGAGCTGTTCCTGCAGCCCAAGCAGGAAGCCATGACCATGCGCAACAGCGCCGACCAGACCGCGCTGCCGATGCGCGATTATGGCTCCTTCCTGCCCGGCCATGGCGTGGGCGGCGCCGGCGTGCACTGGAACGGTTTTACCTGGCGCTATTATCCATCCGATTTCGAGGCCAAGAGCCACCTGACCAGGCGCTATGGCGCCAAGAAGATCGCGGGCCTGCAACTTCAGGACTGGGGCGTAACCTATGACGAGGTCGAGCTTTGCTACGACCGTTTCGAATATCTGTGTGGCGTGTCGGGCAAGGCCGGCGTGATCAACGGCCAGGTCCAGCCGGGCGGCAATCCATTCGAAGGCAATCGCAGCCGCGAATATCCCAACCCGCCGCTGAAGATGCCCTATTCTTCGAGCCTGTTCGGGGAAGCGGCGCGCAACATGGGGCTGCACCCCTTCCCGGCCCCGTCGGCCAACCTGTCGCGCGCCTACATCAACCCCCTGGGCATCGCGATGGGCGAATGCACCTATTGCGGTTTCTGCGAGCGTTTCGGCTGCGGCAACTATTCGAAGGCCAGTCCCCAGACCACCATCCTTCCGGTGCTGATGAAGAAGCCGAACTTCGAGGTGCGCACCGAGTGCGAGGTCCTGAAGATCAACCTGCGCTCCGACGGCAAGACCGCCAAAAGCATCAGCTATGTCGACAAGGCCGGCGTGGAATATGAACAGCCGGGCGACATCATCATCCTGTGCGGCTATGGGCTGATGAATGTGCGCATGATGTTCCTGTCCAACATCGGAAAACCCTATGATCCCAAGACCGGTGAAGGCGTGGTGGGACGCAACTACTGTTACCAGACGGGCGGCGGCGGCGCTTCGATGATCTTTGACGACAAGCGTTTCAATCCCTTCGTCGGGGCGGGCGCGCTGTCCATGCAGGCGCATGATTTCAACGGCGACGCCTTCGACCATTCCAACCTGGATTTCGTGGGCGGCGCCACCATCGGCTCGGGCGAAAGCAATGGGCGACCAATCAATTCCCGCCCCACCCCGCCCGGCACGCCGCGCTGGGGCGCCAAATGGAAAGAGGCGACCGCCAAGACCTACGGCCGCGTGATGGGCATCGGCGGCTCCGGCTCCAGCTATGCCATCCGCGAGAATTACCTGGACCTGGACCCCACCTACACCGACAGCTATGGTCGGCCGTTGCTGCGCATCACCTTCGATTACCCCGAAAACGATCTCAAGATGCAGAATTACGTCAGCAAACAATGCGAGAAGATCGCCCGTTCGCTGAACCCCAAGATCCTGACCATCGGCAAGGTGCGCAGCGGCTGGAACGCGGTGCCGTATCAGACCACCCACAATACCGGCGGCGCGGTGATGGGCTCCGATCCCAGAACCAGCGCGCTGAACAAGTATCTGCAGAGCTGGGATGTCTCGAACCTGTTCGTGGTGGGTGCCAGCGCGTTCCCGCAGAACGCGGCGCAGAACCCCACCGGCACGGTGGGCGCGCTGGCCTTCTGGGCGGCGGAAGCCATCCGCGACCGCTACATCAAGGCGCCCGGTCCACTGAATTAAAGCCCGCTGAACTAGCGCACCGTCAGGTGGATTGCCGACCACACGGTGCCGTCGGCCGCGCTCCAGCTTTTGCCGTCAAAGGCGCGTACCTGCAGGACATCGCCCGTGCTGCCGGTAACGAAACTGGTCTGGGCCAGCGACGCCGCCGGCAGGGTGATTACCGTGTTGGCCGCCTGCGTCACGCCATTCACGACAAAATGGCCGCTGCTGGCGCCGGCCGTGCCGTCCCACAATTGATATTGGGTGATGGCATCGCCATCGGGATCACTGGCCGCGAACAGGGTCGATGCCGCCAGTGTCTTGTCGGCCTGCGCCGTGATGTCATGAACGGCCACCACGGGCGCATGGTTGGCGGGCACCGTCACTGTAAAGGGCGACCAGCTGCCGAAGTCCGGCGCGCTCCAGGCGGTGCCGTCAAAGGCGCGGATCTGCAGATTGTCGCCCACCGTACCGGTGACAAAGCTGGTCTGGGCCAGCTGTCCCGCCGTTATCTCGATCACCGCGCCCGCCGCCTGCGCCACTCCGCCCACCACAAAGTGGCCGCTGGCGGCGCTGGGCGTGGTGTCCTTCAACTGGTATTTCGTCATGGTATCGCCGTCGGCATCGCTGACCGCGAACAGGCTGGACAGCGCCAGGGTCTGGTTCTTCTTGGCAATGATGCCCGTGGTCGTGACGGTCGGCGCCCGGTTGATGCTGGCTGCCACTGAAACCGTGAAGGGCGACCATGGCGCATTGTCGGCCGCGCTCCAGGCGGCACCGTCAAAGGCGCGGATCTGCAGATTGTCACCGACCTTGCCGGTGAAAAAGCTGGTCTGGGCCAGTTGCGCCGCGGTGATCTCGATCACCGAGCCCGCGGCTTGCGCCACGCCGTTCACCACGAAACGCCCACTGGCCGGATCGGTGCTGGTATCGCGCAGCTGATATCGGGTGATCGTGTCGCCGTCCGGGTCGCTGACCGTGAACAGGCTGGACAGCGCAAATGACTGGTTCTTCCTGGCGCTGATGGGCCCGGTGGTCACCACGGGCGCTCGGTTGGCGGGCACCGAAACCGTAAACGGCGACCATTGCGCATTGTCTGCCGCGCTCCAGGTCGTGCCATCGAATGCGCGGACCTGGAGATTGTCGGCCGCCGTGCCGGTGACAAAGCTGGTCTGGGCCAGTTGCGCCGCGGTGATCTCGATCACCGTGCCGGCGGCCTGCGCCACGCCATTCACCACGAAATGGCCGCTGGCCGCATCGGTGCTGGTATCCTTGAGCTGGTATCTGGTGATCGTGTCACCGTCGGGGTCGGTGACCGTGAACAGGCTGGAGAGCGCCAGGGCCTGATTCTTCTGCGCGGTGATGGCCGCGGTGGTCACGACCGGCGCGCGGTTGGCGGCGATGCTGACATTGAACGGCGACCAGCTCGCCGTGTCGGCAGCGCTCCAGTTCACCCCGTCAAAGGCGCGTATCTCCAGCGCATCGCCGACACTACCGGTGACGAAGCTGGTCTGGGCCAGCTGCGCAGCCGTGATCTCGATCACGGTACCGGGAGCCTGCGCCACGCCGTTCACCACAAAATGTCCGCTGGCCGGATCGGCCGTGGTGTCGCGTATCTGATATTTGGTGATGGCCAGACCGGCCGGATCGCTGACCGTGAACAGGCTGGACAGCGCCATGATCTGGTTCTGCCGCGCCGTAATCGCCGCCGTAGTCACCACGGGATTTTGCGGCGCCACCAGGCTCATGCTCGTGCCGTCCGACCATTTCAGGCTCTCGACATCGGTCAGCACGTCGATCCCGTCCGGCGTCCCGGTACGCAAATCGCGAACCTGGAAAGAATTTGGCGAGAGGCGCGTCACCAGATAATTGACGACAAGCCCCGAATAAACCGCGGTGTCGGTGCCCGCGCCGCCATTCAAATTGTCGTTGCCGGCCCCACCGATCAGGACGTCATTGCCGATGCCGCCATACAGCGTGTCGGCGCCCTTGTCGCCATAGAGCGTGTCGTTGCCGTCCTCGCCATAGATCACCGAGCCACCGGCCACCGCATGGCCGATGTCGTTGCCGCCGCCCAGATGAAGGTCGGCGCCATACAGCGCCCATATTTCGTCATCACCGGCGGTCGGCTGGCGCACCGCCACGCCGATATCCTGCAGGATGCCCAGATCCAGCGCGGATATATGGACATTGGTACCGGACGTGATCGCGGTGGACATTAAGTCGCCGCCAAACGGACTGGTTTCGCTGATGTGCGACAGGCTTCCCGCTTCCAGCGGAACGCCCAGCGGCAAACCGGCCGCGGCTTCCGCATTGGCGCCGATGAACTTTCCGGCCTGCACGAAGGTGTCGTAGACGCCGACGCCCGGAAAGGAGGCGAAATCGGCGGTATCGATGATGCCCAGCCCGTGACCGATCTCGTGCAGGAAGACCGACAGGGCGTCGTAGCGGCCGGCCGGCACAGTCGCACTGTCATCGGCCTTGAACGACAGGAAATTGCGGATCGAATCCACCGTCAGCCCGACATCGATCTCGGGCGCGGCGCCGTTTATGTCGCCGCCGCCGCGCAGCTTGATGGCGGTGCCCGTGTCATAGACCGGCTTGCCGTTGAAGGTGGCGCCGGTCAGGGCATAGGCATCGGGACCGCCATCGGCCAGGACATTGCCGCTGAACAGCCGGTTGTCGATGGCGATCTTGATGTCGATGGTGACATTGCTGGGAGTGAGATAGTGCGACCAGATCTGGGCCGCCGCATTCATGGTCGCCAGAATGGCCTGCTGCTCGGCCGTGGTCAGCGTGCCCAGGTCAGGCGAATTGGCGGTGTCGAAGGAGACGTTAAACTGCATCGGTCACGCCCCCCGGCATGGCCAAAACTCTCGGCACGTCATACACATTGATCCAGCCCCGTTCGACGGTGAACGATGTCATCATTGACCAGGCCGGGCCACCGCTTGTTCCCGACAAGGTGAATGCACGTTTGGTTAATGGGCCTCGACCAGCTCGATGGCCTCGTGGCTGGGGCCCTGGATCATCACCGCGCGGGTGCTGCCGATGCGGTGAAGCGGCTTCAGGAAGACCACGCCCTCGGCTTTCAGCTTGAGGATCCAAGCATCCAGGTCGCCGACACTCAGGCTGACATGATCCATCAGATGGCCAACGGTGGGCGCCAGCGGCTTGTCCTTCTGGTTACTGTACCAGTTCATCGCCACGTCATCGAAGCTGACGCCGCCAGTGGGCGAACGATAGGTACCCTTCTTGTCCAGCGACGGCCAGGAAGGTTCGGCGCCGCGCGCAACCTTGCAACTGTCTTCGCTGATGGGTGCTGAGCCGCGCCGCGGCGTCGCCAGAAGATGGGTCATGTACCAGAACTGGGCGCAGTTGGGCTCGTCCTGCCACATATGCACATGGTCGAAGCGTTCCGGTGCATTGCCGGTGAACTCGATGATGGCGCGATCGGGACCGGCGATATAGCCGTTGCCACCGAGGCGGCGCGGCTCCAGCTTCTGCGCCGCGGCCTCTTCCAGCTGGGCACGGGTGCGCCCCGGCACGCCGGGCGGATAGGGATAGGTATCGCTGCTGATGCCGACAAAATCGCCGGCCTCACCGGTGTAGAAAGGCACCAGCAAATTCCGGGCGCGGAACGTTTCCAGCGAGACGCGCGAATCGGCGGCGCTCCAGCCGAAATGCCAATAGGCTGTCGCCTCGGGATCGGCGGGCGGAGCAACCCGCACCTTCTGGAACACGATCATCACATGGCTGGGCGACAGCAAAGCCGGCTGGCCTTCCCAGCTTGTGCGGGACGTGGTGGGAAACTGCTTCCCATAAAAGGCGATTGCCGCTTCCGGATCAGTGGAATTCAGCGCCAGGTGGTGGAAATGCGGCGGCACCAGCGCCGGCTGGCCGACGGCCGGCCACGTCAGCAAAACCAGGGCAGCCGCTGCGAGAAATCCTGCTTTCATAATCCCCTGTCCGGCCCTGTCCGGGGGTACCGCCGAGCCCTTTTTTGGAGTAAACAGCATCACGGCAAGACGGCAAAGCGACGGGCAACAGTCCCACTCAAATCGCGGCGGGAGACGTCATGGTCCTGAAACAGCGTCTGATGGTTTGCGCAGGCTTGGCGGGCCTCATGGCCGGCATCGCGATGCCAGCCACCGCGGCGCCCTGGACGCGCGGCTTTGTGGTCGGCGCCTACGAATATGCCTTCCGCTATGGCGGCCGCTCCGACTACAGCCGCGGCGCCGAAGTCGAGCCGGGCGTGGATTGCCCACATGGCAGCACCGTCTTCATGGCCAGTCCCGAACAGACCCGCGCCGCCATCGCGCGCCAGAAATGGCGCTCGCAGCAGGAGATTGACTGGGTCACCGCCCCGCCCGGCGTGGACAAGGTCAAGACACCCGGGCTCACTCGCCGCCACATCTGGGCGCGCGCCATGTCCTATCGCGGCTACAAGCGCGGTATCGAAACCTATGTGAATCCCTGGGCCACCGACGATCCGGGACTGCCGCAAGTGACCAGCCGCATCGGCGATGGGTTGAACCTGGACGGCAGGATCAAGGTGGGCGACTTCATCAGTCCCGACGGCGAAAAAGGCGTCGACAACAACCTTTATCGCGCCTGGGGCTGCGACGCGCCCTGGCGGGGCGGCGGCAATGCCACCCTGGACCTGCGCGCCAACGACAAGATGCAGGAAGGCCTCTACACCATGGTGGTGCGGATGTCCGGCAATCAGGACCCCCGCAACGACAGCGACGCGGTGCTGGAGATCGGTTTTTCGCCCGACACCATCGTCAAGGATGCGCGCGGCGGCGTCGCCGCCGATTATTCCTATCGCATCCTGCAATCGGCGCAGTACACCAGGCTGAAAGCGAAAATCCGCAACGGCGTGGTGGAAACCGAGCAGGTCGAACACCTGCATGCTCCGCGCATCGCATGGTTCTATGACCAGACCGGCGATGCCAATTTCAGCAATGGCAAGATCAGGCTGAACATGTCGGCCGACGGGCTCTCGGCAACGGGCCTGATCGCCGGTTACCGCAACTGGCGCGATCTCTATGCCGAAAACACGTTCGCCCAGGATGGTGGCCAGCAAGGCACCCGCGAGCATGAAGACGCCGTGGCGCTGTATTACGCCCTGCGCCGCAATGCCGACGGGATGCTCAATCCCAAAACCGGCCGCTATGACGGCATCTCGTCCGCCTATCGCATCCGGCTGTCATCGGCATATGTGGTGGATCCGGACAGGCCGATGGATATTCCGCTGCTGGCGCAGGAAGAAGCGCGCAAGGCCGCCTTCGAAGGCATCAAGCAGGCGGTGATCCGCGGCGCCGACAGCCGCGTGCCGCAGGATGTGCCGCCCGGCACCACCGAAGCGTCCTATCCCGCGCTGGAACATGAGATGGATGGTCTTCCCAGCCGGGAATACTTCATCCAGACACTCGACCGGCCGCATTACGCACCTAGGCCCAAGGCACAAAAGCCCGGCGGCCAGGTGCGCAATGGCGCGCCAGTGATTGTTGCGCAAGACCCATAATAAAACAGTCAACCAAGGAGAGGCACATGTCGACGCGTCGCAGAAACTTTCTGGGAGGGGCGGTCGGCCTGCCTGCATTCCTGACCGCACTGGCGGGCGGATCAGCCGCAGCGGCAGTGCCAAAGCGCGATCTGCTGGCCGAGCTCAAGGTCCGGCCTTTCATCAACGCCGCCGGCACCTACACCACCCATTCCGGTTCCCTGATGCGCCCGGAGGTGATGGAGACAATCAACTACGCCTCCCAATATTTTGTCGAGGTGGACGAGCTGCATGACGCGGTGGGCAAGCGCATCGCCGAACTGGTGGGCTCGCAGGCCGCCATGGTGACGGCCGGCGCCGCCTCCGCCCTTACCCTTGGCACCGCAGGCGTGCTGACCGGCACCGACCGCCAGAAGGTGAACCAGATCCCCGACCTGACGGGCATGAAGAACGAAGTCATCGTTCAGAAAAGCCACCGCTTCCCGTATGACCATGCCATCCGCAACACCGGGGTCAAGATGGTGGAAGTGACGACGCGCGCCGAACTGGAACGCGCCGTCAACGAAAAGACCGCCATGCTGTTCTTCCTGAATTACGCCAACAACCATGGCGAGATAAAGGATGCCGAATTCGTCGAGATCGGCAAGAAGGTCGGCATCCCCACCTTCAATGATTGCGCCGCCGACGTGCATCCGGTGGAGAATGTCTCCAAGTGGATCAAGATGGGCTTCGACCTGGTGTGCTTCTCAGGCGGCAAGGCGCTGATGGCGCCGCAATCCTCGGGCCTGCTTCTGGGCCGCGCCGACCTGATCGCCGGCGCCCGCGCCAACAACAGCCCGACCTCGGCCACCATCGGGCGCGGCATGAAGGTCAACAAGGAAGAGATGCTGGGCATCCTGGTCGCCCTAGAATCCTTCCTGAGCCGCGATCACGAAAAGGAATGGCAGGCGTGGGAACGGCGCGCCAACGTGATCATCGCCGCCGCCAACTCCGTGCCGGGGGTGAAGGCGGAGATGTACCTGCCGGAAATATTCAACCGCTGGCCCCATATCCGGGTGAGCTGGGACGAGGCCAAAAACGGCATCGCCAGGGCCGATGTCGTGCGAAAATTGCGGGCGGGAGAACCTTCGATCTTCATCCTGTCAAACGATCACGGGCTGGATCTGGGCGCCATCACCCTGCGGCCGGGCGAGGAACGCATCGTGGCGCGCCGGCTGAAGCAGGAATTGCAAGCGGTTTAGAAAGCCTCGCCATTCCCCTATGCTGCCGGGATTCCCGCCGGCTGAGGGCCCATCATGTCCAGAGTTCTGAACTCCGTCGTGGAGGCGATCGGCAATACGCCGCTGGTCCAGTTGGACCGGCTGACGCGGAAGGCCGGCGTGACGGGTACCATCCTGGCCAAGCTGGAATATCTCAATCCCGGCTTCTCCAAGAAAGACCGCGCCGCCCAGGGCATCATCGCCGAAGCCGAACGCGCCGGCATGCTCAAGCCCGGACAGACGGTGGTCGAGTTGACGTCCGGCAACACCGGCACGGGCCTTGCCATCATCTGCGCCGTACGGGGCTATCCCTTCGTGGCGGTGATGTCGAAAGGCAACTCACCCGAACGGGCAAGGATGATAAAGGCGCTTGGCGGCGAGGTCTTGCTGGTGGACCAGTTGCCGGATTCGCGGATGGGCGAAGTTTCCGGCGGCGACCTGGAACTGGTCGAACAGGCGGCGGCCGAACTGACGCGCGAGCGCGACGCCTTCCGCGCCGACCAGTTTCAGCGCGACGGCAACTGGCTGTCGCACTATCATGGCACCGGACCGGAGATATGGGATGCCACCGGCGGCACGCTGGACGTCTTCGTGGATTTCATCGGCACCGGCGGCACCTATGCCGGCGTTACCAGGGCGCTGAAAGAGCGTAACGCTGCCATCCGCTGTTATGTGGTGGAGCCACAAGGCGCCGCCGCCGCGGCCGGCGAAAAAATCACCAATCCGAACCATCCGATCCAGGGCGGCGGCTATGCGATGGCCGATCTCATTTTCCTGAAAGACGTGCCGGTGGACGGTTATCTGCAAGTGTCGGGCGATGCGGCGCGGGATGCGACGCGCCTGCTGGCGCGGAGCGAAGGCATTTTCGGCGGCTTTTCCTCCGGCGCCAATGTCGCCGCCGCATTGCAGTTGCTGGCCGGCGATCTGGCAGGCAAGACCATCGCGGTGGTGATCTGCGATTCCGGCCTGAAATATCTCTCCACCAACCTGTGGGACAGCTGATTACGGCTTGGCCTTCAGCGTCTGGTTCATCTGATAATCCAGTTCCCGGCGCTGACTGGCGAATGTGTTGGTGGTTGTTATCTTGTACAGCCCGCGCAGATACGCGGTGTCTGCGGAGGTCAGCACCGCATCGCCGCAGCCGGGCGCGAACAGGTTCAGAATGCTGGGCAAGGGCTGGCAGGCATCCGGCGGAACAATCTGCGCCAGCGCCAGCACGGCGATATAGTCATAGACATTCTCCGCGTCCCGTCCGACCAGCTTGCTGGTGTCCGCCACAATCATGACGTTGCTGAGGGCGCTGGAAAGGCCGTCGCCCAGCCGGCTGCCGGTGACATTGGTCAGCGCGGCGTCCGGCATGCTCATTTCCAGCACCTGCAGCGCCATGGGCGGCCCGCCATAAGCATAACCCGGAACCGGCATGGTGATCCGCACACCGCCGCCGCCCTTGCGCACACCATCCACCTGCGCATTGCCGCGCAGGTCCAACGTCTTGGTAATGTACCAGGACTGGATGGGACGCGTGGACGTGGCCAGCTTGTCGGCCTGGGCGCTGTTGTCGTAATAGCCCAGCAGCACCGGATACATGATGCGGACATAGTCCAGCAGCGCCTGGGGCTGGCCGGTGAAAATCACTTCCACATTGCCGGGACAGGAATCCTTGGGATTCACCGGTGCACCCACTTCGGCCGCAAGCGCACGGATCTTGCCGGCCATGCGCCTGGCTGCGTCGGCCGGCAGGCCGACCACAATCGGACATATGCCATCCTTCCAGCGCGCCATCTTGCCGGCCACCCGCGTCGGCACCGACATGCCTTCTACATACTTGGTGATTGCGGCCTCGCCATCCTTGATGACGCTGACCGTTACGTTTTCGGTGGGAGCCGCCAGTGACCTGGGCACCTCCTGCGCCGCAGCCGGCAGCGCCAGCAAGGCGCAGACCACAAAAATCCGTGGCGCGCTTAACGGCACACCGTCATGCCGGCGCCGCCGTTGGTGGCCCCGCCACCCGCGCTGGTGCAGGTCACGCTGGAGCCACCGCTTTTGGGATCGGCGATGATCTGGCTGCCGTCGGCACTGATGTCCTGGCCGTTCTTGCGCAGCAGCTTTCACTGGCTGTTGGTCTTGCACACTTTGGGACCCACCATGCGCGAGGACGGCAAGGGCTGGGGCGTCCGGCAAGTGGGTGGCGTCGGGATCGCCGCTGCCGTCGGGATGGTTGGAAGACGCATCCTGCGCCATCGCCAGGCTGGATGTGAAAAACAGCGCCGCCAGAAGGATTTTGCAGGACATGCGCACCCCTTGTCACCGGAAGATTTCACATTACCACGGATATGATTGCCGCGTATGGGGGTTTCTGACTCTGAAGCAGGCCAGGGTGGCATCTGTCTGTGCTACGATCCGGCAATGGATCGCGGACTCAACCCCCTCACCTGGCAGCGCCGGCATCTGGTGACCTGGGCCACGCTGATCGTGGCGGGCGCGGGCGCTGGCCTGGTGTTTGCCTGGTTCCTGTCGCCTTTCTCAAGACTGGGCGGCCTTGACCCGGCGCTGATCCTGGCCTGGCTGCATTATCCGCAAAGCTATCTGCCGTATGTGGCGGCCAGCGCGATCACTGCAGGCTTGGCCTATTACGCCGGGGACCTGCTCACGGGAGCGCGCTGAGCATCGGAATGATGAAAGATTGCCACGCAGCGGCAACTGATCGGCTGCACTCTATCCCTGCCGCGCCCGCCTCAAGTCGCTGTCGCGCGGCGGGCTGGGCATTCATTTCGCGCGCTTTGCGCACAAAATGAATTGGTGCCCCCAAGGGGAATCGAACCCCTGTTTCAGCCTTGAGAGGGCCGCGTCCTGACCGCTAGACGATGGGGGCCAGCGGGACGGCGCTTATAGCGGGGCAAAGCCGCCAGCCGCAAGTTCCCGCTCCTTGCAATCGGGACCGGAACGCCAGCCGCTTTGGGGTGTTAGGGTTTTGAATCAACAGGCTAACCCGCCATGCCCCGCTATTTCTTCCATGTTCGCCAGGGCGACACGCTCAGCACCGATGACGAGGGCCAGGAACTGGCCGATGTGCGGGCGGCGCGCCACGAAGCGATCAACACTGGCCGCGAGATCATGGGCGAAAGACTGCTGCATGGCGGCGAACTGAATGGCCGCATCATCGAGAATGGCCAAGTGCTGGACCGGGTCAGCTCCAACGATGTGCTGTTCCGGGACGGCGAATATCAAAGCTACGCCGACGACGTTACCCAGTCGGCGCCGGTAAACACCCCGCGCGAATAGACAAACGCGTTCAACACTTCGCCGCCTGCGATCAGCCAGAGAAAATCGTCTTCGCCGGCACCGGCGCGGTCGGCGATGGATGGCATCGCCCGACCATCCGGATGGGAATGGTAACAGCCGATCACCGCCGCCGCCCGTTCCCGCGCCCGCCGCTGCGCCGCGATCCTGTCACGCGGATCGATTTCGAACCGGTGCGGATCGCTGCTGAGGTTGCGCGCCGGATAGAGGGCCGCGATGCGGAAGCGCCCGCCTTCTCGCGCGCCTTCCAGCAAACCGCAGCACTCAGCGGGATGGGCCAGGCGCGCTTCTTCCAGTATCTGACGCCGCAATTCCTGTGGCATCAGCACCGACATCATGGTGCGGTTTTGACTTGGGCCGTCAGTCTGCCGGTGGCCAGGTCGATGATCTCAACCTCGCCGCCGGTGGCGGTCTGGACATGCAGCACCAGCTTGCCGGCATCGGTGCTGGCCGAGACGATGCGTGCCCGCGGCGCCAGGGTGAGGACCGCGGCCGCACCCGGCGCGGCGACCGGCGCCGAGACCGGCGCCGCCTTGTGGGCGCGGGCCGCCATGAGGACCTGGCTCTGGCGGATAAAGCCCCAGACCACCCCCAAAAGAGCCAGCACAATGAGCCCGCTCATGATAATGACGAGGACCAATGCGATCCGGCGGCTTGTCGCTGCTCGCGAAGATGGTTCAGGCATGTCCGATACGGAATCCGGCACGAAACTCTCCCAGGAAGCGCGCACCGCGCTTGTGGAGGACGCGCATGCGGGCTGGCGGCTGGACCGTTTCCTGGCCGCCGCCCTGCCCGATTTTTCCCGCTCGCGCCTTCAGCAGCTGCTGGAAGGCGGGGCGGTGTTGTTGGGCGAAAAGACGATAAAAGACGCCAACCACCGGGTCAAACCGGGCGATGCCTTCACCGTGACCATACCGCCGACCGCGCCCGCCATTCCGCAGGGCCAGGATATCCCGCTGGAGGTGATTTACGAGGACAAGGAGCTGATCGTCATCAACAAGCCCGCCGGGCTGGTGGTGCATCCTGCCGCCGGCAATCCCGACGGAACACTCGTAAACGCCCTGATCGGCCATTGCGGGCCGGGCATGTTGTCCATCGGCGGCGAGGCGCGGCCCGGCATCGTGCACCGGCTGGACAAGGACACTTCGGGCCTGCTGGTTGCCGCCAAGACCGAACGCGCCATGGCCAGCCTGGCCAA
>Ga0209829_10002580_pt1 | contig 13662 bp, 7 predicted proteins | sample C_140205_EF_Meta_FD_187311 | JGI IMG/M metagenome (GOLD analysis project Ga0209829, IMG submission 187311) | Freshwater microbial communities from Lake Croche, Canada to study carbon cycling - C_140205_EF_MetaG (SPAdes) (version 2) | ecosystem: Environmental > Aquatic > Freshwater > Lake...
CCGATCAGGCACTGCTGGAGGAAAAACTGGGCGGACACGGGCGGGCTTTCAGGAAGCTGGCTTCAGGACACTGTCTTCCGAACACTGTCTTCCGAACACCGGGACAACCGGTGGAGCCGGAGTTTTACCGCACAGCCTCTGCTGGTGCAGCGCCATCTGCGGCGTTGACGCTGACGGGTTGCCCGTCAGCGCCGCCGTCTTCGGCACTGGCATCAAGGACCTCTTCGAACTCGAATCGGCCGTTTTTCACGACGCTGACGGTGAGCGTCCGCATGGTGGTGTCGCCGTTGGCGTCGAACCCCCAGTGCCCGAGGGCCCCATCGAAGTCGCGGATCGCCAGGGCTGCATCGGAGATCGCTCGACGATCTTTCGTACCGGCCCGACGGATCGCCTCGAGCGCCACGCAGGCGGCCTCATAACCATAGACGGCGTAGGCTTCCGGGAGTTCGTGATACTTTTCCCGGTAGCGCTCCACGAACGTATGCCCCTTGCCGGTGAGCTTCTCCGGAGGCAGCCCTCCAAACGTCACGAAGCATCGCCCCTCCAGGTTGGCGGCCCCGGCCGAATCGATGAACACCTGCTCGCGACAGCCGTCGGGCACCATCAGGATCGCGGTGATGCCGGCGCTGGCCATGTCCTTGGCGAGCTGGCCACCCTTGCTCTGCGTGGTGCCACCAAAGTAGACGAGGTCGGGCTTCGCCGCCTTGATGCTCGCCATCAACGACTTGAACTCCTGCGCCTTGGCGTCGATCGAGTCGTGATCCAGCACCTCGATGCCGATCTCCCGGCACCGCTCGTCGAAGAGATCGGCGAGGCCTTTGCCGTAGACCTCGTTGTCGTCGAGGATGCAGACGGTCTTCACGCCGCGGCGCTTGGCCCAGTCGGCCGACAACGGCCCCTGCAGGTCGTCGGCCGGCACGACCCGCGTGTAGTTGAGTCGCCCGGTGGGCCGGTAGACTCCGGGCTCCCCCGGCTCGCCGAGGCCAGGCTTCGTCAGCCCCACGGCCGTGTTGGCCGGCGACACCATCAACAGGTCGCCGAGGTTCAGGATCGGCATCGAGACCTTCGCGGCGCCGGAATTAAAGGTGCCGATGTAGGCGACCACGTCGGGATCCTGAAGCGCTCGGCGGGCATTCGCTGCCTCAGCCTCGCTCGTCCACTGACCGGCGGCGGCAGTCGAGTCGTCGAGGTCGAGATACTCGACGCGATAGGGCCCAACCCTGCCCCCGACCTCCTCGACTGCCATGCGGATGCCCCGCACGATCGTATCGGACTGCTGTTTCGCGCTGCCGGTGCGCGGCAAGCTGGAGACGATGGTGACGAGCGTCGGGTCGGCGGGCCGGCAGCCGGCGAAAAGTAGGCCGACGAGCAGTATGGCGGAGATTCGCGGCGTCATGGCTGATACCTTAGCAGACTCCGAGCCACTGCGGTTCGGGGCTGCCCGTGCCCCGTCGCCGGACGCTCGCTACGGCCATCCATGGCCTCCGCTCGCTCGATGCTGACTGCGCTCCGGCATCCTGCCTCCGCTGGTCAGCAACGCCGGCTCTCGGGACACGGGCAGCCCCTCACGGATCAATCGGATTCAATAAAAGCCCCCGGCGGAAGCCGGGGGACTCCGGGTCTGCAGCGGATACCGTCAACCACTTACCCCCGCTTCACCAGCCGCCAGGCTCTGTGAATCCGTTCGTTCCGGAAGTCTTCGGGAATCGTGCGGCTGGTGATCTCGCGGAGGGTGTAGAGGGCCGACAGCCTTTCCTCGGCGAGATGAAACCGGCGGAAGTTGGTCGAAAAATAGACGATGCCGCCGGTGACGAGATTCCTGGCCACCAGTTCCAGGAGTTCGGCATGGTCGCGCTCGACGTCCCACGGCGTCTCGCTCTTCGCCGACCGCGAGTAGGTCGGCGGATCGACAACCACCAGATCGAACGGCGGCTCGCCGCGATTGGCCCGGTGCTCGAGGAAGGCGCGGGCCTCGTCCCGTACGATTCGGTGGCGGCCCGCGTCCTTGAAGCCATTCTTCGCGAGGTTCGTCCGCGTCCACTCGAGGTAGGTGTTCGAGAGATCAACGCTCACCGTCTCCTTGGCCCCGCCCGCGGCCGCATAGACCGAAAAACTGCCGGTGTAGCAGAAGAGGTTGAGCATCCGCTTCCCCTCGGCCTCGCCGCGGACCATGGCCCGCGTCTGACGGTGGTCGAGGAACAGCCCCGTGTCGAGATAGTCGGAGAGGTTGACCTCGAATGACAGATCTCCCTCCTTCACCGCAAGCACCGCCTGCCGCTGGTCAACCTTCTCATACTGCCCGCCATCCCGCTGCCGCCGTCGCATCTTCAGGAAGGTCTGCATCGGCGGCACGCCAAGTTCCATCGCCGCCGCCTCGATCATCTTGTCGAGCCAGACGTCGTGCTCGATGTCGGTGCGTTCGTGCGGCCGCTCATACTCGGCGGCATGGAGCCAGCCGGCATACCAGTCGATCACGAGCGGGATCTCGGGGATGTCGCGGTCGTAGACACGAAACGCTTCGATCCCTTGGCGGCGGGCCCACTTGGAAAGATGTTTGAACCGCTTGGCGAGCCGCCGGCGGAAGTCGCCGATCTGATCGTCGGTCGTGCGCGCGCGCGGGCGGCCGGCGGCCGATGCCGGGGTCTGAGGCGGCGCCTGCGCCGGGGCATTGAAGCCATCCGGATTGTCGCCGGGACGGCAGAAGTCTCCTCGCGGGGATCTTTCGCCGTCACCCTCTACGGAGCTGCTTTCCTCCTCAGGGCGAAAGCTCCCATGCTCGTCGACTTTCCGCCGATCCCGTCGCTCAGCGTCGGGGGTGCCTGTGTCTCCCAGGGGAGGCGCGGCATGGGCGGTTGTTTGTGCCGGCTCTTGCCGCCTTCTGATTTCCACCTCGAGGAGCCGGCACGCGATCGGGCCGTTGGAAAGCGGCACGCGATACGTGGGCCGCAGGCCGAGTTGGCCAGCCGCGGGAGTGTCGGCCGCGAGAATGGCCGCCCGCCAGCCACCGCACTGCTGCACGAGCCAGTCGCCATACCGCCTGAAGAAAGCGGCGGACCGCGGCAGCGGTAGCCGCTCGCCATAAGGAGGATTCGTGACCACGAGCCCGCTCTCCCCCGCCGGCCTGGCCTGCTCGAAGTGTTTCACGTCGATCGTGATGCACGCTGCCACGCCCGCCGCCTCGGCGCAGGCTTTCGCCGCGGCCACGGCATTCGGATCGAGATCGCTGGCCTGAAAGCCTCCGGCCGGCTGCCGCACGCGGGCCTCGAACTCCGCCACTAGACGGTCAAAGAGGCCGCGGTCGCAGTCGCGAAACTTATAAAACCCGTGCGCCTTCCGCCGCGCGCGGTAGAGCCCCGGTGCGATGCGGGCCGCGATCGTGGCCGCCTCGATAGCAAGCGTGCCAGAGCCGCACATAGGGTCTAATAATGGCCCGCATTTATCCGTGTCATCTGTACTCCCGCCGATGGACGCCCCATCGCTCTCACCGACGCGCCACCAGCCCGTGATCCCGAGGATGCCGGCGGCGAGCACCTCGGAGAGCGGCGCGTCGACCTCTCCCATCCGCCAGCCCCGTTGGTGGAGCGACCGGCCGGCCGCATCGCGGAAGATCGTCGCCACGTCGCCTACAAGATGGAGCCCGAGCCGGAGCGTCGCTCCCCGCAGCTGCACGCTCGGACGCTTGCCGCTCGGCGTGCGGAGCTGGTCGACGATCGCATCCTTGACGATCTGCGCCGCATAGAGCGAGTGCGTCAGAAACGTGTCGTGGATCGCGGCATCGACCCGGAGCGTGTCAGAGATCTTCAGCTGCTCTGTCCAGTCGACCTCCTGCATCGCGTGATAGAGCGAGTCGGGCGAGTCGACGCGAAACCGTCCGAGCGGTTCGAGCACGCGGATCGCCGTGCGGCTCTCGAGCACCGCCCGGTAGAGCGTCTCCTTCTCAGCCCCGGGAGCGGCCGAGAACTCGATCGTGCGCCGACCGACGCGGAGGTCCTGCGCCCCCACACGCTCCAACTCCTGCGCGAGGATCCACTCCAGGCCTTCGAGCGTTCGCGCGGTCATCCGCGGCGGCTCGTCAAGCGACGGCGCCGGCAGCGGCCGGGGGGTGGGAGGCACTGCAGGAAAAGAAACGTCCATACCGCAGGATACCACCCAACTGCCACCACATCCGGCACGTTGGAAAACGTCCCGCCCTCGAGGGAGGCTGAGGGCGGTTACCGCGCCGTAATGCTCGCCGGAAACCGGTCCTGGATCGCCTGCACTTCCAGCTGCTCGGTGCGGAGTGCCTCCATCGCCAAGACACACGCTTCCGCCGCCGGCAGCGTCGTAATGCAGGGCACGCCATACTGCACGCTCGCGGCCCGGATGCGGCCCTCGTCGGTCCTCGCCCCCTTGCCCCGGGGCGTGTTGAAGATCAACTGCACGCGACCGTCGATCAGCGAATCGATCAGGTTTGGGTGCCCCTCTTGCAGCTTCTTCACGATCTCGACCGCGATGCCCGCCTCGGTGAGCGCCCGCGCTGTGCCGGAGGTTGCGATCAGCTCGAAGCCCATCGCCACGAGCCGGTGGGCCAGACCCACCATCATCTCCTTGGCCTGCGGACTCGCCACGCTGAGGAAGATCCTTCCTTTTTGCGGCAGCAGGATGCCAGCCGCGATCTGGCTCTTGGCAAAGGCGATGCTGAAGCGGTCACTTACGCCCATCACTTCGCCGGTGCTCCGCATCTCGGGGCCAAGCGCGATGTCGACGCCGGCGAACTTCACGAACGGGAAGACGCTCTCCTTCACGCTCACATGTGCCGGCACCGGATCGGAGTCGACCCCCTGCTCCGCCAGCGTCATGCCCGCCATCGCCTTCACCGCCACCTTCGCCACCGGCAGGCCCGTTGCCTTGGCGACGAACGGCACGGTGCGACTCGCCCGTGGGTTCACTTCGATCACATACAGCGTCGGCTTTCCATCCTCCTTCTTGACCGCAAACTGCACGTTCATGAGGCCGACCACACTCAGAGCCCGCGCCATGCTGATCGCAGCCTTCTTGATCTCGTCGACCACCTCCGCCGACAGACTGTGCGGCGGGATGCAGCAGGCCGAGTCGCCGGAGTGAACCCCCGCCTCCTCGATGTGCTCCATCACGCCGGCGACGATCACGTCGCGGCCGTCGCTGATGCAGTCGACGTCGACCTCGATCGCATCCTCGAGAAACCGGTCGATCAGCACGGGCTGCCCCTGCGCCACGGCAAAGGCCTCGGCCACATACCGCTCGAACTGGACGTGGTCGTAGCAGATCTCCATGGCCCGTCCGCCGAGCACGAAGCTGGGTCGCACGAGCGACGGGAAGCCGATCCTGGCCACCTCGCGGCGGGCCTGCTCCAGCGTTCGCGCAATACCGCTGGCGGGCTGCTTGAGACCGACGCGGTCGAGCAGTTCGCGAAACTTCTCCCGATCCTCCGCCATTTCGATCGTGTCGACGCTGGTGCCGATGATCGGCAGGCCGGCGGCAAAAAGCGCCCGGGCCAGGTTCAGCGGTGTCTGGCCACCGAGTTGCACGATCACGCCGTCGGGCTGGATGCGGTCGGCGATGTTGAGCACGTCCTCGCACGTCAGCGGCTCGAAGAAGAGCATGTCACTCGTGTCGTAGTCGGTGCTCACCGTCTCGGGGTTCGAGTTGACCATCACGCTCTCGATCCCCATCTCGCGGAGCGCGAAGCTTGCGTGGCAGCAGCAGTAGTCGAACTCGATGCCCTGCCCGATGCGGTTGGGGCCCCCACCGAGGATCATCACCCGTTTCTTACCCGGCTCCTTCGGCCGGGCTTCGTCCTCGTCTTCCCACGTGGAATAGTAGTAGGGCGTCTGGGCCTCGAACTCGGCAGCGCAGGTGTCGACCGACTTGTAGGTGGCCACGATCCCACGCCGCTTGCGATCGTCGCGCACCTCCATCTCCGAGGCGCCGAGCATCACGGACAGCTGCCGGTCGGAGAAGCCCGCCTGCTTGGCGTGCCGCAGCAGGCCATCGTCGATCGCCGTGAGCGTGCCGACGGTGCGGATCAGGCTCTCGATCTCCACGATCTGCTGCAGTTGGTCGAGGAACCAGCGGTCGATGGCCGTGAGTTCGTGGACTTCCTCGACCGTCATGCCCGCCTTGAACGCATAGCGGAGATACCAGACACGGTCGGGATCGGCAGTCGCCACACGGGCGCGGATGTCATCGAGAGACGGCTCGGCTGCCGTGCCCCAGAGATCCTTGCCGTCGCAGCCGAAGCCGAAGCTGCCGACCTCCAGGCCGCGGAGCGACTTCTGGAAGGCCTCCTTGAACGTGCGGCCGATCGCCATCGTCTCCCCGACGCTCTTCATCTGCGTGGTGAGCCTGCTGTCGGCCTCGGGGAATTTCTCAAACGCGAACCGCGGCACCTTCACAACGACGTAGTCGATCGAGGGCTCGAAGCAGGCCTTCGTCCGCCGCGTGATGTCGTTGGGGAGCTCGTGGAGCCGCCAGCCCACCGCCAGCTTCGCGGCGATCTTGGCGATTGGAAAGCCGGTGGCCTTGCTCGCAAGCGCGCTCGACCGGCTCACGCGCGGATTCATCTCGATCACGATCATGCGGCCGTTCTCGGGATGCACGGCGAACTGGATGTTCGAACCGCCCGTCTCGACGCCGATCGCCCGGATGACGGCGAAGCTGGCGTCTCGCATCCGCTGATACTGCCGGTCGGTGAGCGTCAGTGCAGGGGCGACCGTGATCGAATCGCCGGTGTGGACGCCGCAGGGGTCGAAGTTTTCGATCGAGCAGATCACGACGGCGTTGTCGTCCGCGTCGCGCATCACCTCCATCTCATATTCCTTCCAGCCGAGGATCGACTCCTCGACGAGCACTTCGCCGATCGGCGAGAGATCGAGGCCTCGCTGCACCTTCTGGTCGAACTCCTCGCGATTGAACGCGATTCCGGAGCCCGAGCCGCCGAGCGTGAAGCTGGGGCGGATCACGGCGGGCAGACCGATCTCGGAGAGCACCTCTCGCGCCTCTGGCAAACTCTTCACGATCCGACCGCGGCAGGTCTCGAGGCCGATCTTCCGCATCGTCTGCTTGAAGATCTCGCGGTCCTCACCACGGCGGATCGCATCGCTCCGGGCACCGATCATCTCGACGCCATGTTTTGCGAGCACGCCGTGGCGTTCCAACTCCAGAGCGAGATTGAGGGCCGTCTGGCCGCCGAGCGTAGGGAGCACGGCGTCGGGCTTCTCCACTTCGATCACCTTCTCGAGCATCTGCCAGGTGAGCGGCTCGATGTAGGTGCGGTCGGCCGTGCCCGGATCGGTCATGATCGTGGCCGGGTTTGAATTCACCAGCACGACGCGGTAGCCATCCTCGCGGAGCGCCTTGCAGGCCTGGGTGCCGGAATAATCGAATTCGCAGGCCTGCCCGATGACGATGGGCCCGGAACCGATCAGCAGAATCGTGTGAAGATCGTCGCGACGGGGCATGGAAAAACCTGAGGTGCGCGCAAAACTGCCACAGACTAGCATTCCAACCGCCCTGGCTTCAACGAACAGCTACAATCCTCGTACTCCGTATCATTTTCCACCTGCCGTCCACGGCGCACGGGAGCCTTTTGCCATGTCCATCGCCACCCCCTCGATCGACGCCCTCCGTGACACACTCTCCGACGAACTGAAAGACATCCGGCTCAATCTTTCGAGCGTCCTCGTCGGCGAAAACCTCCAGCCGCTCCAGAGCCTCGGCGTGGCCCTGGCCGCCGCCGCGTTCGTGCGGTGCCGGCCGCTCGCAGAGGCGATCGAGGCGGATCTGCGGGCTGTCGACGCGGCCGCAGCAGCCCCGGTGATCTCCGATGCCGCCGCCGCCGCCGGCCTGATGGCGATGAACACCGTCTATTACCGCTTCCGCCACATGCTGGGCAAGGAGAGCTACGAGGCCCGTTCCCCGCGGCTGCGGATGAGCCGCATGGCCCAGCCGGCCACCTCCAAGGCCGACTTCGAACTGATGAGCCTGGGCTGCGCGGCGCTCGCCGGCTGCGAACTGTGCATCAAGAACCACGAGGCGAGCCTCGTGCATCTGGGAGTGAGCGAGGAGGCCTGCCACGACGCCGTCCGCATCGCCGCCGTGATCAACGCCGTCGCCTGCGGCCTGCCCGTCTGACGCCAAAGGCACACAGGCGAAACACACATCATGCTGCGATGGATGAAAACGGTGGGCCTCCTGGCGGTCGTCGGCGGCGGAGTCGTGGCAGCGGCCTTCTTCGGCCTGATTCCCGGCTGGAAACGCCCGGCGGAGCCGGCAGCCTCGACTCATCCACCAGCCCTTCACACGGCCAGACATCCCGAGGCGATCGCCGTGACGGTGACCGCCGCCGTGCCGCGAACGGTCGAGCGGCGCGTCCGCACCGTGGGCACGTTGCACGGGTTCGAGGAGATCGAGATCAGCCCTCAGGTCGATGGCAACGTGCACCGGGTGGCCCGCGACGTCGGCGATCTGGTGTCGCCCGGTGACCTGCTGCTGGAAATCGACGCCACCGATTTCCAACTCGCGGTCCAAGAGAATGCCCGCAGCCTCGAACTCGAACTCGCACGCCTCGGACTGAGCAAGGTTCCCGATACGTTGTTCTCCACCGAAACACTGCCGAGCGTCGAGCGGGCCAGGCTCGTGGAGCAAAATGCCGCGGATACGTTCGATCGCTACAAGGCCCTGACCGCCCGGGGCGTCATGACCAAGGACGACTACGAGAAAGCCGAACTGAACCTGCAGACGGCCAGGCTCGACACGAAGCAGCGACTCCTCGAGGCGGAGCAGACGCTCGCCACCGTGAGGCATCGGCAGGCCGTGCTGGACACGGCGGGCAAGCGGCTGCGCGACACGCGCATCCTCGCCCCCGCCGTCACCCTACGAACGCCCCCCGTTCTGGAGCCGGCGGCCGGCACGTCCGTCCGCGCGGTCCCCGCCACGGACGCCGAGCCCGCTCTGGCCTACACCGTCGCCGAAAGGTTTGTGTCGGAGGGGGAGATCGTCCGTGCCGCGCCGCCCACGAAGCTCTTCCGACTGGTCGTGGACAGTGTTCTCAAGCTGAAGGCCGCCGTGCCGGAGCGGTATGCGTCGCAGGTGCGACCCGGCCAGGAGGTGGATCTGGCGGTCGAGAGCCTGCCCGGGCGAACCATCGGCGGACGCGTCGCCCGCGTCAATCCGACTGTCGACACAGCCAATCGCACGTTCGAAGTCGAGGTCTGGGTGCCCAACCGGGAACGCCTGCTCAAGTCTGGCTCGTTCGCGACGGCTTCGATTCTGCTCGGCGCCGACGACGGTGCCGTGACGGTGCCGGAAGAGGCGATCGTCCGCTACGCGGGCGTCACGAAACTCTTCACAGTCGTGAACGACAAGGCGGTCGTCGTTCCGGTCGAAATCGGATCACGGCTCGACATTTCGGGATCGGCCGGGGCGGTCCATCGCTGGGTGGAGGTGTCTGGTCCGCTCGCAGTCGGTGTGCCCGTCGTGACGACCGGCCATTCCCAGCTCAGCGACGGCGCGGCCGTGCGGGTCCGCGAGACTTCTGGGAAAGCGACGACCGCCCCCGAAGGCGTGGCGCCGAAGGCAGGGCAGCCGGACCAGGCTCCGGCTGCGGAGAGCGGCCGATGAAGATCTGGGATCTGTGCATCCAGCGGCCAATCTTCACGGTGATGCTTGTCTCGGCGCCGATCGTGCTCGGGCTGGCAAGCTACCCGCGTCTGGGTGTCGAACTGTTCCCGAACGTCGACCTGCCACTCGTCACCGTCACGACGACGCTCCGCGGAGCAAGCGTCGAGGAGATGGAAACGGGTGTGACCAAGCCGATCGAGGAGATTGTCAACACGGTGTCGGGCATCGAACAGTTGCGATCCACGACCAAGGAGGGAATCTCGCAGCTGACGATCGAGTTCGAACTCGAGAAAAATGGCGCGGTGGCGGCCCAGGAGGTCGATGCCAAGGTGCGAACGATCCTGAGCCAGTTGCCCGAGGGCACCGATGCCCCGATCATCGACAAGTTCGCGCTCGATGCCGCACCGGTGCTGACGGTGGCGGTCTCGGGACGTCGCGACGCGAGGGAAATCACCGAGATCGCCCGTCGCCGGATCAAGGAAGACCTCGAATCCCTGCCCGGTGTCGGCGCCGTGATTCTGGTCGGCGGCCGGCAGCGGGCGATCCAGATCTCCATCGATACCGACCGCCTGCAGAAGTACGAGCAGCTCACCATCGAGGACGTGCGACAGGCCCTCGTCCGCGAAAACCAGGAGCAGCCCGGCGGCCGGATCGATCAGGGGCCGCGGGAACTCGTGCTCCGCACAATGGGCCGGGTTCGTGAGCCGGCCGACTTCGCCGAACTGATCGTCGCCAACCGGCATGGGCAGCCGATCCGCATCAAGGACATCGGCACGGTCAGCGATTCGTTCGAGGAGCCTCGGGGACTGAGCCGCCTGTGGACGGCCGACCCCGCCGAACTGGCCGATGCCCGCGGCGCCGGGCGGCCGGGCGACCTGGCCGTGAGCCTGATCGTGCAGAAGCAGTCGGGCACCAACACCGTCGCCGTGGTCGAGCGGGTCAAACACCGTTTGGAGGAGATCCGGGACATCCTGCCCGACGACATCGACGTGCAGATCATCCGCGACCAGTCACGGTTCATCGAGAACTCGATCCACGAGGTCCAGACCCACCTGCTGCTGGCCGCCGTCCTCGTCAGCCTGACGATCCTGCTCTTCATGCGCGACTGGCGGACGACGCTCATCGCCACGCTCTCCATCCCGACATCGATGATCGCCACCTTCGCGTTCATGGATGCGATGGGCTTCACGCTCAACAACATCACGATGCTGGGGCTGATCCTCGCGATCGGCATCGTGGTCGACGACGCCGTGGTCGTCCACGAAAACATCTTCCGTCACATGGAGGAATATGGGCTGGGGGCCCGCGAGGCCGCCGCGAGCGCCACCCAGGAGATTGCGCTGGCGGTTGTCGCCACGACCTTCTCGCTCCTGGTCATCTTCATCCCGGTGGTCTTCATGGGCGGGCGGGTCGGCCGCTTCTTCAGCAGCTTCGGCTACGTGGTGTCGTTCTCGATCCTGATGAGCATGTTCGTCTCGTTTACGATGACGCCCATGCTCTGCTCCCGGTTCCTCAAGGCCGAGGACGCCGCCGCCCACTCGAGCAAGTCGGGCTTTGTCTGGCGGGCGGTCGAGGGCTTCTCCATGCTCTGCCTGCGGTTTTCGCTGCGACACCGCTGGCTCGTCGTGCTGGTGACCGTCGGCGTGCTCGCCTCGACGCCCTCCCTGATGCGCATCGTCGGCAAGGATTTCGTGCCGCGCGACGACACGAGCGAGTTCGAGGTGGCGGTGACCTTGCCGGAGGGGTGCTCGCTCGAACGGGCCGACGAGGTGCTCTCGGAGGTCGAGTCGCGGCTCCGGGACCTGCGGGGAGTGCGAAAGACGCTCATCACCATCGGTGACACGACCGGCAGGACCGTTCGCGGTCAGGGCGAGGTCACGCGGGCGTCGATCTACTGCCGCCTGAGCGACCTCCGCGAACGCGAGTACAGCCAGTTCGATGTGATGGCCGACGCCCGGCAGATCCTGCTCGACTATCCCGACCTGCGGGCCGCGGTGCAGGACGTCGCCGCCTTCTCCGGTGCCGGTTTCCGGCAGGTGATGGTCGACCTGAACCTGCGTGGCCCCGACATGGAGCGGTTGCAGGACTATTCGGAGAAGATCTGCGCATGGATGAAGGCGGAGGGGCACTTTGTCGACGTCGACACGAGCCTCTCGTTCCGCAAGCCGGAGGTGCGGATCGTGCCGAATCGCGAGCGGGCGAGCGAACTGGGTGTGTCGATCCAGGCGATCTCATCGACGACCAACGTGCTCGTGGGGGGCGATCCGGTCAGCAAATACAAGGAGGCGGACCAACAATACGACGTCTGGCTTCGCGCCGACCGCTCGTTCCGCGACGACTCCGCGCAGATCGCCAGGCTGACGGTGCCCTCGAGCAAGCCCGGGGTGGGCGTCGTCGAACTCGGGAGCGTCGCCGCCTTCGAGGATGCCCAGGGACCGAGCACCATCGAACGTTTTTCGCGGCAGCGGCAGGTCGTCGTCTCCGCCAACCTCGATGGCAAGGCCCTGGGTGAGGCTGTCGCCGAACTGGGAGAGTACGTCAACACGCTGGATCTGCCTGCGGATTACCGCTGGGAGTTCATCGGGCAGGCCAAGAGCCTCAAGGAAACGAATGCGAATTTCCTCATCGCGTTTGGTCTGGCATTCCTGTTCATGTACATGATTCTCGCGGCCCAGTTCGAGAGCTTCGTGCACCCGATCACGATCCTGCTGGCACTGCCGCTGACAATCCCCTTCGCGATCCTGTCGCTGATCCTGTTGCGGACGAACCTCGACATCTACGCGATGTTCGGCCTCTTCATGCTGTTCGGCATCGTCAAGAAGAATGGCATCCTGCAGGTCGACTACACGAACGTGCTCCGCGAGAGGGGCGTGCCGCGGGATCAGGCGATCCTCGAGGCCAACGCCGTGCGACTGCGGCCGATCCTGATGACGACGGTCATGCTCGTGGCGGCGATGATCCCCATGGCGATGGGCGAGGGGCCGGGCGCAGCCTCGCGGGCCGGCATGGCCAAGGTGATCCTTGGCGGCCAGCTGTTGTCGCTGCTACTGACGCTCCTGCTGACCCCAGTGGCCTACTCGCTCTGGGATGATCTGACGGTGGCCATGCAACGGCTTCCAGCGTGGCTCGGCCGGGGCGGCCCACACGGCGGTCAGGGCACGGGCAAAGCGGATCCGGCCGCCGGTCCGCCGAGTTCACGCAGATACTCGAGCGTATAGATGCCGCTCGAGTGGCCGTCGGAGAATTCGATCGAGTAGGCGTATTGGCCCACGGGCTTCATCCCCGCGATCGTAAGCGGTGCCACCTCTTCCGCCCTGAGCACGGGAAGCAGCGCCGGCACAGCCGGTTGCACCCGTTGCTCGCGGCAGGTCGCACACGGGCAGGCGTCTCGCAGGAGCCGCGGCGAGTAGTTGCCCGTCGCGCCGTCACTCCACACGATCTCGATGCCGTGGCCGATGCGTCGAATGGATTGCGGAACGGGCTGCGTCATGTTCAACCTTCTTTTCGGTTTTCTTTTCGCCGCGTGTCACGCCGGTCGACGATTCGTCGCCCCTTGCCCTCAAACCGCGGCAGGCTGCCCGCCGAAACGGCGACCACATCCACCCGTAGCCCAAGCCGCACCTGCATCTCCCGGGCCACGCGTCCAGGGTCGGCGAGGCGATCCTCTATCTCCAAGTTCAACACGTCAAGGCTTTCGTGCGTGGCGACAGTCAGCCGGTATTCGACGACCTCGGGAAAGCTGCGGACGATGTCGTCGATCGCGCCGGGAAAAATGTTCACGCCACGGACCACGAGCATGTCATCGGTGCGCCCGAGGACGCCACCTTCGAGCCGCACCCACGGACACGCCCCCGCCCCGATCGCATCCGGCGTCGGCCACCGCGGCCGCACGAGATCGCCGGTGCGGTAGCGGATCAGGGGCGCCCCCACGCGGCCGAGCGTTGTGAGCACCAACTCCGACAACTCGCCCGGTTCGGCGGCCTGCCCCGTCTTCACCGCCAGAAACTCGGCATGAAACCACGG
>Ga0209829_10002581_pt1 | contig 13662 bp, 9 predicted proteins | sample C_140205_EF_Meta_FD_187311 | JGI IMG/M metagenome (GOLD analysis project Ga0209829, IMG submission 187311) | Freshwater microbial communities from Lake Croche, Canada to study carbon cycling - C_140205_EF_MetaG (SPAdes) (version 2) | ecosystem: Environmental > Aquatic > Freshwater > Lake...
TATGTGACTAGTATCGAAGAGGGTACCCACTTACTAAAATAAAAAAAGACCAGCTCTTGTTTAGGAAGCTAGTCTTTTTTAAATGATATAAAATCTTACAAATTATTTCGTAGAAAAAGTATACACTGTTGTTTGGTGATAGGTTTCACCTGGCTTTAATAAAGTACTTGGAAAACTAGATTGATTAGGACCATCAGGGAAATGTTGCGTTTCCAAAGTCAACGCATAATGTTTGTTATAAATAATTCCTTTCTTAGTTCCCGTTAAAGATCCTGTTAAAAAATTACCAGAATAAAATTGAATCCCAGGTTCGGTGGTAGCCACAGTTAAATAACGTCCACTGACTGGTTCATATACATTGGCAATTTCTTGCAAACCTTCGGCTTTATTTAAAACCCAATTGTGATCGTAGCCACCAGCCACTTTATCTAAGTCTTGGCCCACACGCTTAGGTTGTGTGAAATCCATTGGGGTACCTTTTACATCCAATATTTGACCAGTAGGAATTAATGAAGTATCCACTGGCGTATATTTATCTGCATTTATTTGAACAAGATGATCATAAATATTAGGTGATTTACCCGCAGTTAAATTAAAATAAGCATGGTTGGTTAAATTAAGAACAGTGGTTTTATCAGTGCTAGCGGTATATTCTATTTTAACCGCATTGTTAGCCGTTAAAGTATACACTACTTGTACTTTTAAATTACCAGGATAACCTTCTTCGCCATCTTTACTTAGATAAGTTAATTGAACACTACTGTCTCCAGATAACACAACGCCATCCCATAACACTTTATCAAATCCTTTTAATCCACCATGTAAGGATTGACCATTGTTATTGATAGCCGCTTTATACACAACGCCATCAACAGTATAAGTTCCTTTAGCAATGCGGTTAGCATATCTTCCAATTGTGGCACCAAAATAAGGATTGCCATTTTGAGTATAACCTGATAATGAATCATACCCGGTAATTACATCTCCCCAGGTACTATCTTTTGCTTGAGTAATTATTTTGGTAAGTGTACCTCCATAATTAATTAAACTTACTTGCATACCATTACCATTGGTTAAAGTATACTCTGTTACGGGTTTACCTTCAAAAGTTCCAAAACTTTGAGTGGTGATTTTAGCTGTCGACATTGAATTTTTATTTGAATTATTATTTGAGCAAGCCAGATTTAACATGGTTAAAAAGCACAATAATAATAAGCTACCCACTACATTTTTTTTCATAATTACTTCTTTTTTATTAATTTATTTTAATACCAGGAACCATTTATTATTTTATCGCCATTAGCATTGTTATTCGCAATCCTTCTTTTTTCATTTCTTCTATGTATAAATGTAGTAATAAATATTAAAGGAATAAAAATAAATGTTAATGGAGGAATGCCTAAAAAGCTAATCCATTTACCTCCAAAATGACGGCGCATGGGTCTGCGTAAACGTTCGGCAATAATATACATGGCTGGCACAATAAATAAGGTCATAAAAAAGGCAAAAGCCAAGCCATAAATAATGGTCCAACTTAATGGCTTCCAAAAGGCAACGTTATCTCCACCAAAGAAAATATGGGGGTTAAGCTCACTAAATAAAGTCACAAAATTGATGTTAAAACCAATCGCAATAGGCAAGAAGCCTAAGATAGCGGCTAGTGCAGTTAACAATACAGGAATAATTCTAGTCTTACCTGCTTGTATTACGGCTTCTCTTGTTTTATACCCTCTCGCTCTTAATTCATCAGCAAATTCTATCACCAATATCCCATTTTTTACTACGATACCAGCAAGTCCTACAATACCCAGTCCCGTCATAACACCCGATACTTTCATACCGAAAATGGAAAAGCCTAAGAAAACTCCAATGATACTAAATAAAATTTCAGTTAAAATAATAACCGATTTAGAGATAGAATTAAATTGTAAAACCAAGGTCAATAAAATAAGCATTAAAGCAATCACCAATGCTTTACCCAAAAATGCTACGGTTTCTAATTGTTGTTCATTCTCTCCTGTTTGTTTTACCGTTACCCCATCTGCAATACCTTTAAAATTTTCAATGTATTGAGCAATGACCACATTTACTGCAGTTGGATTAAAACCCTGATCTAATTTAACATTTGATCTAAGTTGAATTAAACGTTTTTGATTTTTTCTTTTAATACTACCAAAAGTATTAGTAGGCTCTACTTTCACAAGAGAACTAATGGGAATATTTTTAACCATTCCGCCTGCAGCCATATCTCTAAAAGATAAGCGCATATTTAAAAGATCTACTAAATTTTTTCTTTGTAATTCTTCGTTTCTCAATTGAATTTTATATTCCTCCTTGCCATCTTTAATACTAGACACTTCTTTACCAAATAAGGCGGTACGTATTTGCATACCCACTTGGGCGCTACTTACGCCTTCTATCAAAGCACGGTCTCTATCTACTGTTAAGGTTAATTCAGGATTAACTAAATCCACATCCATTTTTAATCCATCGATACCTGGAATTTGTGCAGCATCTAAATAATTTTTTAAACCCACGGCTGTTTTAACCAGTTTATCAAAATCTTCTCCTTGAATTTCAATATTGATAGGAGGATCTGTAGGAGGACCACTTGATTCTTGGGTAACAGTAATTTCTGAACCAGGAATTCCTTTCATTTCGGCACGAATGGCGTCTAAATAAGGCGCGGTTGATTTTCCATGACGCTTTTCATATTCTATAAAGTTCACTTGAACACGACCTAGTTCTGATCTTGTACTTCTATCTCCAGTCATTGGATCACTAGCACCAATGGCTACATTGCTAATGATACTTTCCACCAATGGGTTCTTTTTATCGTTACTCATTTCCAAAGCTTTCGCTACTTTTTTCTCAAGCACTTTAGTAACGGAGTCGGTGTAATTTACTTTACTACCTACTGGCAATTTTAAATATACAAATACTTGGTTTGGATCGCCTTTTGGAAAAAATTCAATACCTACTCTGCCTGTTTTAATACTAATTCCAAAAACCACGAAGGATACTATTAATAAAACAAAAGTTCCAATTATTAATTTTGCAGGCCTCCATCCACTTAAAGCACGACGCAAAATTCTTTCGTAATTCTCCATTAATTTAGGAAGGGTATAGGTTTGAAATTTCTCAATTAAATCGGTAATAAAATAGGTATTAGCCACTACCAATAGCATAAAGAAGATCAATAAATTCCCTAAGAAAGTGAATCCCATCAAGTCCAGTAAAATACCAATACCAATAGGAATCCAAAAATTCTTTTTCTTAAATATGGCCGATTTAGGTGCTGTTGATTTTTCTTCCTCATGATTCATAAAATCAACGGCAAAAACTGGGTTCATAATAAAGGCAACTACTAAAGAGGCTGCCAATGTAAAAATTAACATCGCAGGCAAATACACCATGAATTTACCAATGATACCAGGCCAGAATAATAAGGGGAAGAAAGGCGCTAAAGTGGTAATAGTACCAGCTAACACTGGAACAAACACTTCACCTGCAGCCATTTTAGCAGAGGTGGTTGCAGTTAATTTTCCTTTGCCCTGAACAAAAATACGGTGGGTGTTTTCGATCACCACAATCGCATCATCTACAATAATCCCCAAGCCAAATAAGAGCGCAAATAATACCATAAAATTTAAGGTAATATGTGACCCCACTACTAAGTCGCCTGCAGGTAATAATACAAAGGCCACAAACATACTAAGTGGTACCGATAAGGCTACGAAAAAGGCATTGGTTACCCCCATAAAAAACATCAATACCACCAACACTAAAATAAATCCAATCACAATAGAGTTAACTAAGTCGGTAAACGAACTTCTGGTTCTAATACTTTGATCCCCCGAAATAACTGCTTTAACATCTTTAGGTAAATCATTGGCTCTTGCTTCTTCCACAATTTTTTTCACTGCATCGGAAGTGGCAATTAAATTTTCACCATTGCGCTTTATAATATTTAAAGTCAATACATTTTTACCATCTAAGCGTGCATAACTCTCATTGTTTTTAACGGTATCTTTAATTCTAGCTACATCTCTCAAATAAATAGGAGCGCCATTGGTATTGCGCACAATAATATTAGAAATGTCATTCGCATTTTTTAATTGACCTTTTAATTGAAGGTTACGGTTCATGCTACCCACTTCTAATAAACCCCCAGATAAATCTAGATTCTCTCTTTGTATGGCAGCGCTGATGTCATCAAAAGTGATGCCTGAGCTTTGCATACGAAAATTATCAACATTAATTTGAAACTCTCTTTCGGGAGCACCCACTAAATCAATTCTATTGATTTGTGGAATACCTTCTAGTTTATCTTTTAAATCGTCTGCATATTTTGCTAATTGAACCGGGCTATAATTTCCACTAATATTAACAGACATAATAGGCATGTCACTAATATTCAATTCTATCACTCGAGGATCCTGTGTTAAATCATTGGGCAAATCGGCCTTTGCTTTATCCACAGCATCTTTTACTTTTTGTAAAGCCAATTCTGGTTTTACATCGGTACTAAATTCAACGGTAATGGCCGAAAAATCTTGTTGAGATGTAGAGGTGAACTTGCTAATTTTTACACCACTGATGCTTTTGATTTGCTTTTCAATGGGACGTGTTACTAAATTTTCGATATCTTTTGGAGAGTTACCAACATAAATGGTTTGTACAAAAATATTGGGTATGACTACTTCAGGAAATTGTTCTTTTGGAAGTGTTAAGAATTGATAAATCCCACCTAAGCTTAGGAATAGCATTATCAAATAGATAGAGGTCTTATTGGTAATACTCCAAGAGGTAGGTTTAAATTCTTTAAACTTTTGTTTTATTTTATTAATGGTCGACATATTAATCTATTGAGCTTTATTTATAATTATTTATCGGAAGTAGTAATATTTTGACCATCAAATAAACTTTGATAGCCTTCTGTGATAATGATATCACCAGTAGTTAAGCCAGAAATAATTTCAATATTATTACCATAATATTGCCCAACGGTAACCACTTTTTTACGCGCCACCAACTTACCATTTTCGGTAACTGCTACATAAATGAATTTTCCTTTCTCGTCATTTTGTAATAAATTAATGGGGGCACTAATGGCATTCTTTTTTTCGTAGTCTTTAATTTTAACTTGAACCATTTGATTGGGTCTGAAGTTTTTGTCTATAGGTAATTTTGTTTCAACATAAAAACTTCTGTTTAATGGGTCAATAACATTACCTACTACAGACAATTTCGTACTAATAATTTTTTGAATGTCAGGAAAGTTTAAACTAACCTCTGTGCCTACTTTTATTTTACCTGCATAATTTTCTGGAATTTGAGTGGTCAATTTTAAATGGGTGGTGTTCACAATTTTAATTTGACCAGGGCCCATAAAAAGTTCACCTACTTTTACATTTACTTCTTCCGCAACACCATCCACATCACTATAAATACTAGTAAAAGCCAATTGATCTTTAACCATGCCCAATTGTTCTCCTGCTGCTTTTAATTGGTTGGCTAAGGCTTCTGCATTGGTTTTTGCAGTAAGTAATTGTATCTCACTGCCAATATTTTGATCCCAAAGATTTTTTTGTTTTTCAAATACTGATTTAGCTAAAGCTGCTTGAGACTTTAATGTTTCAATATTTAAAGTGGCTGCGGCAGCACTTTGTTTAAGTAAGGAATTGTCTAACTGTAATAATAATTGTCCTTTTTTAATTTGGTCTCCTCTATTTACAAATAAACCTTTTACTTGACCACCGCCTGCACGTGGCGTTACAAATGAAACACTCTCCGATTCTACTTTACCTTGAAGTTCAATATAATGGGTAAAATCTTGTGCAGCAATTGGGGTTACTGATACCAAAATGGCCTTCACTGTTTCTGCTCCACCTGCTTTTTCTATTTCTTTTTCGAGGGTGGCAATTTTTACATTTAATTCAAGCCCTTGTTTTTTTAAAGCGGCTAAACTTGCTTTTTGTTTTTCAATATTGTTGTTACCACCACCACAGGCCATGGCTAACAGTACGAAGGAGCTTACTAATACTTTTGAGAACTTTTTCATTATTTTATATTTAATATTTTATTTATTGTATGATTTTATAATTTTCCAGAAGCTTTTAATAAGTCAACTTTAGCTATTAATGCAGTATATAAAGCGTTCATGAAATTATTTTGGGCACTTACTAAATCTGCTTGAGCAGCTGAAATCTCAGTATTAGAACCTGTACCTGCTTCAAATTTCTTTTTAGTTTGTTGGAATACATTTTCTGCCAATTGCATATTTTTCTTTTGAAATTGAACCGTAGCAACAGAGGATATATAGTTTAATTTTGCTTGCGTAATTTCATTGTCAATATTATTTTTTAAAGCATCCATTTGATTTTCAATCTGCTTTAATTCAATCTTAGTTCTTTTAACTCTTGCATCTCTTGCAAAACCATTAAATAATGGAAGATTCACATTTAAACTTAAAAAGGAAGTAGTAAACCAACTGCCTTTTTCAAAAAAATCAAACTTAGATCTCATGGCATTTTGTGAATAAGCGCCGGAGAGATTTACCGTTGGTAAGTAACTCAATTGATAACGCTTAACATTGTATTCGTTTAATTTTCTAACGGTATTCAAATATTGGTAATCTTTTCTAATACCATATTGAAAATCATTTTCTACTAAAACATCATTGCTTAAACTTTGCTCATTGATGACTTCAGTTAAAGCAAGACTATCTTTCACTGGCATACCCATTAACATTTTTAAGCCCATAAATCCAATAGAAACGCTATTGTTGGCCTTAATTTTTTCGGTTTGTAAGTTGTTTAATTGAACACTTACTTTATCTACATCTAGTTTTTCTGCAAATCCATTTTTGTACATAATTTCAGCATCATGGGCCAATTTATTTAATCGTTCAATGTTGGCATCTAAAATATTTAATTGCGTTTTACTTGCAGCTAGCTGATAATATATTTTATAAATATTTGCTTTTATTACTTCTTCTGTAACTGCAGCATTTTTTCTTTGCATTTCTAAGGAGGTTTCACGGGCTTGTAAGGCTACAAAAACTTGACCATCAAATAATAGTTGTTGAAAATTTCCGCCATAGTTGGCATTGAATTTAGTACCAAATTGAACTGGAATAAAAGTTCCTGGAGCTCCACCAAAAATTTGACCTGGTAAAAGCGAGGTAGGTATTTTCAAGTAGTCAGTTCCTCCTATATTGGTTCCAATGGTGGGGTAAGCCGCTGCTGCAATTTCACGATTGGTTTGCACTTGTGCATCAATGGCAAGTAATGCATTTTTTACTTGAACATTATTTTTTTGTGCATAAGCCACACATTCTTCTAAACTAAATGCATGTATGGGTTTGTCATTTTGTGCTATCACATTACTAGCACTGATTAAAGTAAGAAAGCCGATGAATAAATTTTTCATTCTATATTTTATTTTCTTGTTGTTGTATAATAATATTATTAAACTTGTAAGCATCCATTAATCTATGCCCTTCTAAAGTAGCTACCCCGTAAACGAAATGTTCAATTATTTGTAAATTCACTTTTAGCATATCAAATTTATTTGGAGGAAAAACTTGAATATTAAATGGGATTAAACTGGTCTCCAATCTGTATTTAGAAAGTATGTGAACATCCACATCTTTTCTGTATAAACCTTCTGACATCCCTTTTTCTAAATTGGTACTTATCATGGAAAAAATATAATCGTCCTTATGCTTTTTAATTTTTTCAAAGGCTGCTGGGTAATATTTTTCAATTTCAAATAAGGCGAGTGGATTCATTCTATTAAACATTTCTTGAATCACGCTCATTAATAAGAATATTTCATGCACGGCATTGTCCGCAGCAACCACACTTTGATTACAAAAAATTGCATGGTTGGCCAGTTCATTTTCGACTACAGAACTTACTAAGGCATCTTTATCCTTGTAATACTGGTAAATGGTCTTTTTACTAATCCCCAATTGGTTGGCCAAATCGTCCATGGTGACATGCTTCACCCCTGTTTGGAACATCAATTCGCGGGCTTTGTTAAGAATTCTATCTTGCATAGGAGGTTTTGAAGGCGCAAAACTATGGAAACTATATTGGTTTTCAAAGTTTCTATGCTTATTTTTTTATTATTTATGCCGAATGGCAAAATTGTTTGAAATTTGAGGCTTAAACCAGCATAAAATGCCCAATCCCAGGCACCAATTTATCAAACAGAAAATTTTAACAGCCTTAGCGCAGCGCTTTTTTCAAGGGGTGGTGGTATTGGCACCCATTGGAGTGACCATTTGGGTGGTAGTGAGCTTATTTAATTGGGTAGATAATTTTTTACCCAATGTGTTGAATGTTTTTTTTCCTCAACAATTTGCAACTGTCAATGGACAAATACCTAAAGTAACTGGATTGGGATTTATTGTTGCGATAACATTGGTTTTGTTGGTAGGTTGGTTATCCTCTTTATTTTTTGTAGAAAGATTGATGTCGATATTTGATAAAATTTTAGAAAAAACACCAGGCGTAAAAATTATTTATTCATCCGTAAAAGATTTTTTAGAAGCATTTGCGGGCAATAAGAAAAAATTTGATCAACCCGTATTGGTTAATGTTGATTCTACAGATGTTTGGAGAATAGGATTTATCACGCAACAAAATACAGCACACTTTGGAATGGATCAATTCGTAACAGTATATGTTCCACACTCCTACGCTATTTCGGGTATTACTTATATAGTTGCAACCACAAGAATTAAAAAATTCCCTAAAGGCGTAAGTGCAGCAGAAGCCATGAAGTACGTGGTTTCCGGAGGAGTGACAACGGTGGAAGAAGAAGACGCTAAAGCGTCTTCTGATGAAGGCATATAACTTTTTCCGATGCGTAAAAAAATTTAATAAAAATAATATAAACTCTTTCCTATCTAATGCAATTGCACAATTTTAATTCAGGTCCTTCTATTTTACCTCAAGAGGTTTTAGATCAAGCTGCCAAAGCCATTCATAATTTTAACAATACCGGATTATCTATTTTAGAAATAGGACATCGAACTACTCATTTTGTTGAAGTAGTAACAGAAGCGCAAACCATCATTAAAAGGTTAATGGGATTGGACGATGCGTATGAAGTACTTTTTTTACAAGGAGGTGCAACCATGCAATTTATGCAAGTGCCTATGAATTTATTGGATGAAAATGGATTGGCTGCTATTTGTGATAATGGTGTATGGGGAAATAAAGCAGTAAAAGAAGCCAGCTTATTTGGTCCTGTAAAAGTAGTGGCCGACACTTCCGATAAAAAACATATTTACATCAATAAGCAATTAGACATTCCAGCCAATGCTACTTATTTGCATATTACTACCAATAATACAGTGGAGGGAACTCAATGGCATCAATATCCTCAGACGAATGCCTTATTAATTGGGGATATGAGTTCTGATATATTTTGCAGACCTACTAATTTTAAACAATTCGATTTGATCTATGCAGGCGCCCAAAAAAATATGGGTGCTGCAGGGGTAACCATGGTGGTGTTAAAAAAAGAAATCCTAGGAAAAACCAACAGAAAAATTCCAGCGATATTAAATTATCAAAAACATATTGAAGCAGGCTCCCTGTTAAATACACCACCCGTATTTTCTATATATGTAAGTTTATTAACGTTAAGATGGATAGATGCGCAAGGTGGATTAGTTGAAATGGGAAAGCGTAATCTTGAAAAAGCAAACTTATTATACAATACCATAGAATCATTACCAGCCTTTTATTGCCCTATTGCCAAAGAAGATAGAAGCATCATGAATGCAGTTTTCTTTTTGACCAATCCAGCATTAGAAGCGCCTTTCTTAGCTTTGTGTAAAAGTGAGGGAATGATTGGTGTTAAAGGATACAGAACGGTGGGCGGCATACGTGTAAGCATGTACAATGCACTCCCCTTATCAAGCGTGCAAGCATTTTGCGACTTGATGAAATCATTCGCTGAAAAAAATTAAATCTTCGTAAAAAAGAACGAACTTTGCGCCCATGGCAAAAATTAGTCCCTTTGAAGCAGTGCGCCCACAGCCTCAATTAGCAAAACAAGTTGCTAGTAAACCATACGATGTTCTAAATAGTGCAGAAGCAAAATCAGAAGCAGTAGGCAATGCCTATTCCTTTTTGCACATTACAAAAAGTGAAATTGGTTTACCCGAAACCATCGATATCCATAGCGCAGAAGTATATGAATTGGCATTGAACAATTTAACTGCCTTTATGCAACGCGATGTGTTGTTTAAAGAATCTAAACCTTGCTATTATATTTATCAATTAATTATGGATGGTCGTGCACAAACTGGTTTGGTAGGGGTAAGTAGTATCGACGACTATAATAATGGCATTATCAAGAAGCATGAATTTACCCGACCTGAAAAAGAATTAGATAGAATCAATCATATCAAAACAACTGGGGCACAAACTGGGAATGTATTTTTAGCGTATCGTCATCAAGATGATTTAGATGCATTAATAGATAAGTGGAAAACCACAAAAAATCCAGTGTATGATTTTACAGCCGAAGATGGCATACAACATACAGTTTGGGCGGTGAGTGATGAAGCTACCATAGATCAAATTACCCATTTGTTTGCTACACAAGTGCCTTGCACTTATATCGCCGATGGACATCATCGTGCAGCTTCTGCAGCAAAAGTAAAATTGAGTTTAAGTGAATCTGCCCCGAAACCTGGCGATGATGAAAAGAAAATATCTGAATATTTTTTAACTACTTTATTTCCATCGAATCAATTACAAATCATGGATTACAACCGTGTGGTAAAAGATTTGAATGGTCAAAGCGCCGAAGCGCTTATTGCGGCTTTATCTAATGATTTTGAGCTTACAACACAAGAGGCTGCTTTTAAACCTAACGCGCTGCATAGCTTTGGAATGTATTTAAATAAAACATGGTATCAATTAATCGCCAAAGAAGGAACTTATACAACAGATCCTATTGGCATATTGGATGTTACTATTTTATCTAACAATATTTTAGCCAAACATTTAGGTATCCAAGATCAAAGAACCGACAAGCGAATTGATTTTGTGGGAGGAATTCGTGGATTAGCGGAACTAGAAAAAAGAGTAGACAGCGGAGAAATGGCTATTGCCTTTAGTTTATACCCTGTAACCATAGATCAACTGTTTAATATTGCTGATGCAGGCGAAGTGATGCCACCAAAAAGCACTTGGTTCGAGCCCAAATTACGCGATGGATTATTGACCCATTTGATTTATTAAGCTCCTTTAATATACTTTAACCCAGTGCTCACCCACTGGGTTTTTTAATGCACTAATTTCTTTTTTTTCTGCCCCTTTCTTAGTAATTTGTTATTCAATATTGCTTGTGCTATGGAATATAAAAGACTCTTCGATTGTATCGATTATCAATTGCAACATTTTCCTAAAGAAGATATGTTGTCGGGCAAGGAAAATGGAATCTGGAGAAAATACTCCACTGGGGAAGTGGCCAATACTGTAAACGAATTAAGTGCAGGCTTATTAAGTTTGGGATTATCTGGAAATAATTTTACCCCAGAAGGAAGCGATAAAATTGCTATAATAAGTGCCAATCGCCCCGAGTGGTTAATAGCGGATATGGCCACGCAACAATTGGGTGTCATATGGGTGCCGGTTTATCCCACCACCAACCCGCTTGAACTTAGTTTTATTTTAAAAGATGCATCGGTACAATATATTTTTGCCAGCAATCAAGAATTGTATGACAAAGTAATGTCTATTAAAAGTGAAGTGGACTGCTTAAAGGACATCTATACATTTGATCGAATTTCTGGAGCAAAACATTGGACTAGTTTATTAAGCAAGGATGCATCATTACTAGAACAAGTTGCTATAATTAAAAAAAGTATTCCAGTAGAACAAGTGTCTACCTTTATTTATACTTCGGGTACCACTGGAACACCGAAGGGGGTGATGTTAACGCACAAAAGTATTTATTTTAATTTGCGCTCTGGAAAAGACACTTTTCCATTTCCTGATGCGCCTTCCGATAAAGTATTAAGTTTTTTACCTTTGAACCATATTTTTGAAAAAGTAGCTTCCTATATTTATATGTATAGCGGTATGAGTATCTATTATGCCGAAAGCTTGGATACCATTGGCGATAACTTAAAAGAGATTTCACCTCAAGCTTTTTCTACAGTACCTAGATTATTAGAAAAAGTATTTGAAAAAATAATGATGAAGGGCGAGGAGTTAACGGGCATTAAAAGAAAATTATTTTTCTGGGCAGTAGCCCTAGGAGAAAAATATGATAATTTAATTCCAGGCTCCTGGTGGTACCGTACACAATTAAAGTTGGCGAATAAATTAATATTTAATAAGTGGAGAGAAGCATTAGGCGGCAATGTAAAATATATTGTAACTGGAGGTGCTGCTTGTCAAGTAAAATTATTGCGCATTTTTAATGCAGCGCAAATACCTGTATATGAAGGATATGGACCAACAGAAAATAGTCCAATTATTAGTATTAATTTAAGAACACCTGGTGGCACTAAATTCGGAACAGTTGGTGAAGTGATCAATGGGGTGCAATATAAATTAGAAGCCGACGGTGAAATTTGTGTAGCAGGGCCTAGTGTGATGTTGGGTTATTACAAACGCCCCGACTTAACCGCCGAAACCATTATTGATGGTTGGTTGCATACCGGAGATATTGGAGAAATTATAGATGGCAGGTATTTAAAAATTACAGACCGTAAAAAAGAATTATTTAAAACCAGTGGTGGAAAATATGTGGCACCACAACCTATTGAAAACAAAATGAAAGAAAGCGCTTTCATTGAGCAGATTATGTTGATAGGAGACAATAAGAAATTCGTGTCTGCATTAATTGTGCCTTCTTTTGCAAAGCTAAAAGAATGGGCAAAGCATCATGGAATCCAGTATGCGAGCAATGAGGCTATTGTAAAAAACAGCATGGTGATTGCTATGATTGAAGATATTGTGGAACAGTACAATCAGTTATTTAATCAAGTAGAGCAGGTGAAAAAATTTGCATTGGTTCCAAGAGAGTGGAATGTAAATAGTGGCGAGATGACGCCTAAATTAAGTATCAGACGAAAAATAGTGCTAGAGCATTTTGCGAAAGAAATAGAAGCTTTGTATGTTTAGCATAGAAATAAATTATTTCTATTTTAAGGTGATGCCTTCCTAAAAAATTCTTCATGAAAAAAAACAGCAGACCATTTTTTCTCTCCATCATTTTATTATTATTTTTTAGTATACAATTATTTTCACAAACTACTACTGCGGTAACTACCAACCCATTTTATAATCATAAGGGAAAATTAATCATCATAGGCGGCGGCACTATTCCCGATTCTTTATTTACTTTTTTTGCCAATTATTGTGGAGGCAAGGACCAACCCATCGTGTATATCCCTACTGCCACTGAGGATGAGGAGTTTATTCAAAAAGGGGAGCATTTATTAAAATTTAGCTCCAGAGGGTTTACGAATCTTTCTACCATACATACTAGAGATAAAAAAATAGCCGAGGATCCTAAAAACATTGAGCTAATGCGCCATGCGAAGGGTTTGTATTTTGGCGGCGGCGATCAGGATTTAATTGCGGCAGCTTATGGTGGCACTAAATTATACGATGAGTT
>Ga0209829_10002585_pt1 | contig 13651 bp, 15 predicted proteins | sample C_140205_EF_Meta_FD_187311 | JGI IMG/M metagenome (GOLD analysis project Ga0209829, IMG submission 187311) | Freshwater microbial communities from Lake Croche, Canada to study carbon cycling - C_140205_EF_MetaG (SPAdes) (version 2) | ecosystem: Environmental > Aquatic > Freshwater > Lake...
ATTCTAGAAAACTTGTATCACATTTCTTGATACTTTTTGCGTACATTCGAAAAGTTGCGACCTTCTCACAAGTTCTCTTATATTTCTTATAAACTCATATATACTCTTATACACTCTTATACAAAGCTCAGTGCCTTGGCACGATCAGATAAATTTATTTCGGGCTGGATTGGGATTCAGTGTAATATCATATTACTGCTTTTGTAATTTTTTCCAGTATTATTATGTTCTAAGTGATAAAACATCAAATCTTTCGGTAAAAACTTATGACAAAAGTAGCTATTATTAAATGAAGCTGTACTTCCATTAAAAGAAACCTTTTTATCAAAAATCAATAGTTGTAGTTCTTTATCTAGAAAGAAATTACCTATTTCTTGATAATTCAATATAGGTAATCCCAAAATAACAGCAAATGGTTTATTTAGTGTATATAATTTTTGCAATACTTTTAATTTTATAGTAAAAGGTGGATTACTTATTATATAATCATATTCGATGTCTGGGTTATAAGTTAAAAAGTCTTGGTTATGTATTATATGGCTAAATATAACTTTATGACCTGCTTCTCTAAATGTAGATACAAACTCACTAGTTTCTGTATCAAAAGGACACCATATTGTCGAATTGGGTTTTATATATTGTAAAATAGGTTCTATAATATATTTTGGAGTATATAATTCATCATTTCTATTCATTTGACAAGTCATATTTCTATTATAGAACTATAAATTACTTTCAATCATTTCTAAAGATCGTTTATAATATTCTACTTCTACTTCTTGGCGTTTTATTATATACTCGTTATATGGTAAATTATGCTTTATATTAAACTCAAATGATCGTTTTACATCTGCAAACTTTACCCGGGCTTTCCAGTAATCATTATAACATTCCAGCCAACATTTTATTGTAGCCTTTTTTCCATCATTTTCAGCCATTTCCAGCATCTCATACACTTCTTCGTATGTCTTCATTCTACCTTACTATTCTATTTTTATTTATGACCTTTTTTACCCTCAATCAAATATAATAATCGAATCTGAGCTTCAGCATGTGCCTTAGATGTATGCTTTGCAGACAAATGTCCTGTCTTCATATTCTTTACAGCATACGATCCATCCGCGTGCTTTATTAATTTATATGGCATTTTTTCTAAACACTATGTAGAAAATGGAAGAGACTATAACTACCGGGAAAACTATGTTTACAGATGAGGAACTCTATGAGGGAATTAAGGATCTACCTTATTTTAAACATCTTCCTTTACCAAAACACTGGTATAAGAAGTTTAATATCCCGGTTCCACAACCTGTTTCATTCCAGACTTATGCAATGGAACGACGTTGGTTAGAGCATAAGTTTGACGAAGATGTTATATATGAAATAAGAAACGAACCTGTTCCCGGTGGTGTAAGACCTATACTTGAACCTGAACCGATTCCTACTGAAGTTATAAGTGAAAGCGTTTCCGAAAATCAGCAATTGAAGACTGAAGAGTCGGTTCGTTCCACAACACCCACCGACTCAATGCCCCAGCCGTCAGTGGCTGATCCCAATGTTCAGTCTTCCGATGCCTAGTAAGATATAACCTCTTACGCTCCGCTGCTAAATCCTTATCTTCTTTGCTGTATTGTACATAGTCTTTGTAGTCCGAATTTCCGAATGCCGTAGTTTGTTTTCTTCCAGAATCCTTTAAGAAAACAGCCTTATACTTATGTACGCCATCGTGTGCGGGAACAATCTCTAGCAACTTCATTTCTACTGGAAATCTACATTTCCTAACGATCCAGCCTCTTGGTCTGTCTGTGCTTGTAATGCAGCAACTACATTTCCTAAAGGGCTTTCTGAAGATGGTTTATTTAATCCTTTTCGTTCTAAACGAACGTAAGTTTTTTTTACAGGTTCAGGAATAGATGTATCTGAGAAACCACCACCACCTCCTCTTGCTACTGGTTGTTCTGCTGTTGCTCGTTCTGATTCGGTTAGATCTGCTTCTTCTCGTTTTGGTTCATTTGTTTTATCACGCCGTCTTGAATAAATACGCTTTACTGGTTCATACTGAGTTCCCATTTCTGCTGTCTGTACTCCCTCATGAACCGCAATAGGTTCTACCTTTTCCAGTGCTTGTTCTACTTTTGTTTCAATAGAAGGAGTTATACTAGGTTCTGTAGAAGTTCCAACAGCAATACCTTGAGGCTTCGCGATCGTAGGTTTATTAATAGGTTCCTTATACTTTTCAGCAACTAAGAATGAAAGCAAATCATATACCGGGTTATGCCTAGGAGCCAATACTTTATGACTACGCCGTTTCTTCTTTGTTCGAACACATTGACAAGGACAATTAGGACCACAAGCCATTCTACCTAGTACCCAACACTTTGCCTTCCACTAGCGCTTTTAGTTTCTGTTGCTCTACCCAATACGGATCATCTTCTTTTGCTGTAATTGTTATAGCCTTTGTCAAACCAGATTTAAATGGAATATGTTTTTTAACTCGTTCCTTGATTTCACGAAGGATATTTTCTTTTCTAAATGGTACAAAATGCATTCTACCTAGTTGCTAGTCTTTTCCTCAGATAATCGCTCACATGATGCTCCATAGCCTCATGAATACGCTTTGGCTCATAGCCCTCCTGGACTAGCTTATCAGTTCTACGATGCCATTCAGCGTCGGAAAGAGCAGACCCATACTCAGAAATAAACCTATTTCCATTTGTTACATGAGACAAAGGTAAACCATACAATGCCCCATACATCCAGGGACTGCCTTGATAGTCATCAGATAAGGGAGCTGGACCGCTCCTATGAGACGCATCAATCTTGTCATACATCTCCACTAAATCAGCACTGATCGTTCGTCCACAGCCTCGAATATCAGGAAGATACGCATTGCCTCGTAGAAATCCATGAGTATCCTCCTGACGGCTGAATGTTGGCTGAACGCCAAATGGAAACTCAGGTAAAGGGGGGAGTACATTGCTAGGCTTGAACCTAGGATATGGTTTCTCATAAGGATAGTATTTAGTCTCCGCCTCCAAAGGCTCTTGTGTTGCAAATCCTAATGGTCTGTGGTCGGGCGCTTGTTTCCCTGAAAAAGGATTCGCATATCCCCTTACAGATGCTCGTAGTACTTGTGGATCCATGTTCTATTACTTGCCGAAGAATATCTTATCTAGTAAAGCATTCCCTGACAAGTGAACTACTTTCTCTCGTTCTACAATTCGTTCTACGGGTCGTTCTACAATCCTATCCACTGGCTTCTCCACAATACGCTCAATAGGTTTCTCGACAACTCGTTCCCCTGGCTGTGGGATTCCAGCCAATAACTCAGACTTGAACTTTTCTAAATGAGACTTTGTGATATACTCGGGAGCAGGAGGTAGTGCTGGTTTCTTCTTTGGCTTTGTAGGCTCATGCTCCACATTTACAGACTCTACAGCAGTTGCTAAAGCAGTTGCCTCCTCTTCCTGAATTTTTTTATGATACTCTCGCTTCTCTTTCATTGCAGCCAACATCTTTGCCGTTTGGGCAACTTGCTTTTCAGTTCGTGGCTTCTTCGGGGCAGTCGATTTTACTTTAATGACATCCTTAGGAGGTTCCATTCTGATATAGTAAATCATTTTTTTCTAAAAATAAATCTGAACTTACAGGACTCAAGTCCAAATAAAACTCATTCGTTGATCCTAGACATTTCGATTTGCAGGACGAATGTTTGAATACAACATATGCTCCTGAAAGTAATGATATTATAATCCCTACAATTGATAGGATCGTTGTATCGTCCATTCTATATTATTGTCTTATCAATTGTGAGGCATCAACTCGCGCTGCTTTTCCACCAGTAACGGCTGAGTAGAGCCTACTCATTCCCCAGTGCGTCGGGTCTGATACATTCGGTCGCACGCTGGCATGATTGCTGAAAAAGGCTCCTCGACCTTTCTGAACAATAGTATCCAGACCGCTTTTCTTGTACCCTGTCAGTCGTGCTATTTCAGATACACTATGTGATGCGTCTTTGTCAAACCCATACTTTTTATTAAACTTGTTTTTGTATGTAAAGACCATCTCTATCCTGCTACTAATAAACTATATTCATACGAGCCTGATGCCGTTGTATAACCTAATTTTTCTACAGTCATATCCATTGTAGGCGTTATAGCACCTGATGTAGTTCCAAATACAATCGCTGACACAGGTAGATTTTCAGGAGACGAACCTACAGGTCCAGGAGTTGCATTCGCTACAGCATTCAATGTAATATGTGGTACAGAAGTATTTATATCATAAGGATCCCGTAAGAAGGTTGTCTGTGTAGGTGATACACCATTGCCTATCAATATAGATGTATTGATTTCGTAGGTGGCTGTTCCATTCCCTGTTGCTAAAACACCATTATAGGTAAATACACAACCAACCGTAGCAACAGGGGCGCCAATCAAAGTCCAGTTTGTAGATCCAACAGTCAAGATAGTATAACGAACTCCTACAGTTGGTTGAGTAGTGGCTATATTCAATGTAGCCGTCGTCTGTGAAGAATCCTTTGGAGTATCTACAGCACACACCATATATCTATATCCACCAGCAAGAGTAGTAGCAGCAGCAGCAGGACCGCCCCATTTAGTCGGATAGTTATAGATGCTGTAATCATATCTCTTGTTATATGTTCCAGCAGGAGGATTTGAAATATCATAGGTATAGATGTTAAAGAAGAATACTCCTTGTGTAGTAATCTTATTGACTGTGGTTATGACAGCCCATACAGCCTTCAGGTCTTTCTTCAGAATCGTGGGACTGGGATTTACAGTATAAGGAGGTGATACACCATAGTAAGGATTATACATATACCATTGGGCTTGTGATGCTGGTCCAGTCATACCAACTTCCTTCTGGATACGCCAACCAGGATTTCCATTTCCAGGACTTAATGTTGCACTATCAGGAATCCAAGACGATGGCTTTCCGTAAGGAGATGGATAAGTTATATTGGAAGATGATACAGTTCCTGCTGATACAATTTGTAGCCTATTTGCCATTCCAGCATCAAGAACAAATCCACCAGTTGGTCCAGTCGAACCAGTATTTCCAGTCGAACCAGTCGCTCCAGTAGATCCAGTAGCACCAGTAGATCCAGTCGCTCCAGTAGATCCAGTATCACCAGTAGATCCAGTCGCTCCAGTATCTCCAGTAGCTCCAGTCGCAGTCAAAGGAGGTGTCCATGATACTCCAGTGTCTGGACCTCTTGATGTTAAATAGTATCCAGTGTTTCCGTATGTGCCTGGTGAATAAGTAAGAATAGTTCCATTGATTGCTGCATTGGTGATTTGTACATTGGACATATATACCGATGACCCTGCACCAGGATTTAGAGTTATACTCGCATAAGAGTTCAATGACATATTTCCATCACCATTATCTATTAACTGAATAGAGCCAGTATTTCCTGAAACATTTCCTGTTAGAAAAACTCCATTATTATCTGCTGAATAAGTCAAACTAGGTGCCGTTCCAGTCACTCCATTCCCATCAAAGAACAACAGACTTCCAGTTTCACCAGTGAAACTAAATCCAGCACCAGTAGGACCTGTGTCACCAGTAGGACCAGTATCACCAGTATCTCCCTTCTGCCCTTGATCTCCTGGGGTTCCGTTTGCTCCAGGTTCTCCAGTAGGTCCTGTACTACCAGTAGCACCAGTCTCTCCAGTCAAACCAGTAGAACCTGAAGTACCAGTAGCACCCAATGCAAATGTATTGAAATAAGTTAAATCTTGAGGAGGATTAGCAGACTGAGTCTGAATCGTAAATCCAATCCTCCATATAGAAGCCCCGCCCGCTTGTTCTACAGCAGTAATAGAACCAAGTAGAAAGTTTCCTGCTATATTATTTAATGAAAGTTGTGTAGGCTGTTGAAGAATATTCCATTGAGCCGATAAAGCCTCTACCCAAGTCAATGATGGGCCAGTTCCAGGATTGAAATAGACATAATTCGGAGTTGGTAGTGTATCATACTCGAACTCCCCTATATTCAAATCAGAAGGTGCCATCACCTCGGTCCAGGTATATGATACACCCATAAACCCTGCTGCACCATCCAATCCATTTACTCCATCTAATCCAGTATTTCCAGTATCACCTGTTACACCTGGTAATCCTTGAGGACCTGTGGGACCACCTCCTGGACCAGCAGGACCTGTAGGGCCGGGCGCTCCATTTTGATTCGGTCCAAAGGGATCAACAAAAGAAGACATTTGATTCTATCTAGTTATTAGAACTTTATCCGAACAATCCCCACATAGAGAAAACATTCCCGCCAAATCCTGTTATATAAAATATACCACCACTTCCAGGATCAGGAATAAACACAACTTTTACATAACTATCCGTTTCTTGATAGTGGAGTCCTTGAAAGATTGGAAACTCTTGTGTTGTTATATTTACAGCAGTTCCCTCAGAAGGAGGAACTATCATATATCCTGAGTAGATTGGATATGATAAAATAGTAGCAGAAGGCAATACATTCAATGCATTTGGACCGCCATATACATACACATGCCCAGATGTTACAGCTGTATTGTTCAAGGAACCCCAATACATAGACATGTTAATCATTATAGATTTATATTTGAAGATGTTTGTTTGACCTGTGCCGACCTCATAGTTGTTGAAGATGTTTTGGATAGGATTTACAGCATAAGCGCCATATCCAGGAAATATCTTGAGTTTTGGAACAAACGAATATCCTAGATTCCTTAACCAAATCCGTCCAGATGTTTCTATACTGAGAGTCTTTAGAATCTGAGTATTTGCTCTGTTCTCAAATGTAAAAGTAGAATAATCATTTTCATCAGGTGTTCCTTGAAATGTTACTTGACCTAATGAACTTACATTCAATGCTCCAAAGGCATCTATTGTAGTCGCATCGAGTCTTGTAGTACTAATAAAGGTCGCATCTATTTCATTAACAGAAAATGTATTTACTGCAAATGTTCCAGTCACATTAAGATTGGATGTAGTTATTAAGTCCGAGTTGACTATTGTAGAGGTATACATTGTAGATACGTTGATTACATCAGAACTTATAGTAGATGCATATAGTGTAGATGTGTAGATTGAGCCAGAGTTAGTTAATGTAGCGCTGTAAATGTCTGTTGTGTTGAGTGATGTGATCGCCCCCCCTTGTGCCGATAGAGTTATAAAGTCTCCAAGTTGTCCTTGTAAACTTCCACTAATCGTCGCATTTCCATCTACTTGTACATTCCCTCCTACATTCGCATCTGTTGTAGTATATAATGAACCAACATTTGCAGTCGTCACTACATTTAATGAAAATGTCCCTATGTTATTTGCTTGTTGAATGCTATATGAATAAGGGGAACCAACTGGGCCAATGGTTCCAGCATTTGCTATTTTCAAAGTTTGAATATACACCGAAGGAATAATCGCAGGAGGTAATGGAAATGCTCCAGTAGGACCCGTATAACCAGTAGAACCTTGTCTACCAGTTGATCCAGTCATACCAGTCGAACCAGTCGCACCTGTAAATCCAGTAGCACCTGTTTCTCCTATATCTCCAGTCTCCCCTGTAGCACCAGTTTCTCCAGTAGCACCAGTCTCCCCTGTAGCTCCAGTCTCCCCTGTAGCTCCAGTAGTACCTGTAGCTCCAGTCTCCCCTGTAGCACCAGTCTCCCCTGTAGCACCAGTTTTTCCTATAGCACCAGTACCTCCAGTAGCACCAGTACCTCCTACATTACCAGTCGCACCAGTAGATCCAGTAGGTCCTGTCACTTGTGACGCTGCCCCAGTAGCACCAGTATTTCCAGTAAATCCTTGAGGACCAGGAGGTCCCCCATAAGGACCAGTAGGTCCTGTTGCTCCTGTATTTGCAGCCCCTCCATCTCTACCTTGTAATCCAGTAGGTCCTGTATTTCCTTGTGAACCAGTCGCTCCAGTATTTGTTGCTATTCCTGGTATTCCTTGAGATCCTGTCATTCCAGTAGGTCCTGTCACTTGTGACGTTGCCCCAGTAGGTCCAGTAGTTCCAGTAGGTCCTGTTCTTCCAGTCGCACCAGTAGATCCAGTAGGTCCTGTCACTTGTGACGCTGCCCCAGTAGGTCCAGTAGTTCCAGTGGCTCCTGTTCTTCCAGTATATCCAGTACTTCCAGTAGGTCCTGTCACTTGTGATGCTGACCCAGTAGCACCCGTATTTCCAGTAGGTCCTATAGTCCCAGTAAATCCAGTATTTCCTCGTGAACCAGTAGGTCCAGTACTTCCTACTTGACCCGTAGGTCCTGTACCCAGAGGACCAGTATACCCTGTAGTTCCTGTATCACCTTGTCCTCCTTGGCTCCCAGTAGCGCCAGTAAATCCCCGTAAACCAGTAGGTCCTGTTGCACCAGTTCCAGATGCTATACCAGGTAAACCCCTATCTCCAGTAGGTCCCGTATTTCCAGCTCGACCCGTCAGTCCAGGAATACCAGGAGGTCCAGGAGGTCCAGGAGGTCCCCCATAAGGTCCAGTAGGACCTGTTGCTCCAGTTCCAGAAGAACCTGTCCCACCTCCAAACACTACTTGTTGTCCATTAATCGTCGATACATTCGTAAGATATAGATTCCCTGAACCAATCCCACTTCTACAAGTGATTTCATTTACTAGCAGTTTTCCTTCTCCTCCAGTCTGTACTATCCGTGTTTCTGACGCATTGATTTCTGTCTGTAATCCTGATGTAATACCGATCGCTGCACCCGCTGTAATTCCCAGTGCTGCACCCGCTGTATACGCAGAAGCACCTGCTGCAAACAGATTCAAAACCAAAGGGGCAATATCTACACGAGTCGTATCCACGCCTAACGCGCGTCCCGATCCTATCGTAATAAAACCAGTTGTTCCAGCATCCCAATACCCACCCCCCTTAATCTGAGTCTTTCCTGTAAAAGCACCCACATTATTCTCGATTCCTATATTCATTCCATTCTCAAAGGTATTAATAGAGTCAGCCCCTGACTTATACTTTTGAAAGAGCGTAGCTCCTCTGTTTGTAAATAAAGTAGCGTCTTGTCCTAATTGCGTATCTTGTAATACATTCAGTGTACCTCCAATACTTGCATTACTCCGTGTTTGAAACAAACTTACATTACATAAACTATAGGTCTGTTGAGTTATAGCATTAGAAAATGATACATTTTGAATCGGAGGGTATAAGCTCCATAATTGAGGAGCCAACCATACACCCGTAGACAATGTCGATAGTGTTGTAGATATAACTCCTAACGATGTAGAAATAGATGATATGTTTACATTATTTGTAGAGAAGTAACTATTGAAACTAGAAATTTCATTATTGATAGTAGAGATTTCTTCACTAACTATTGTAGAAAAATTGTTGAAGTTTCGTTGCGTAACAAATTGGGCATTACCCTGCCAATTTGGACCAAATGGGTTCTGATACATCCTACTAGTATCTAGTTAATAATGAGCCATAGGCAATTCTAAACGAGGTTTATTGCTATTCTTATACTTGAAACCAATTTCTAAATTGACAACAAGTCCATCGGGAACATAGAAGGGTTGATCCTGATCGTCTCGAAGTTCAATATCCATAGCATAAATATCGTTCATGACTTTGTAGAGGGGTGCTTTAACTCCTACACCTGTAAAGTTCGTATATCCAGTTGCTTGGCTGAGAGGGATTACGCTTAATAAGTTCAATCGGTTTCCTTCTGTCGAGTTTCCACCATTTCCTGTAAAAGTTCCATAGACAGATACTATAGAGGATCCTGTTATATTGTAGAAACTATCGGGTGGTATATCTACTCGTCCTGGGTAGGTGATATTGAATGAGTTGGCATATAACTGATTCTGATATATAGAAGTTGGTGCTGCATATCGTCCAAAGCAAGTTCCAGATAAAGCGTAGCCTAGTCGCTGGTTCAAATACAATCCATTTGCAAAAGGCTGTTGGAAAAATGTAAGAGTAGTTCCTGAGATAGGGGCAGATGCTAAGACTGGATTCCTATAGCCAACTCCATTAACTCCGTTATAACAATTCAATACATTGGGATCATTGTATCCAGCAGGGGTATAGTACTTTGTATTATCTTGTCCTTGGAAAGTAATACTGCCAGTAAATGGTCCTGATGTTTCTAAGGTCCATGCGATTTTACTCACTCCCCATCGTGGATTGAGTTGTGTCATATCCCCTAAAGGTGACGAAGCCGTATTGAGAAGTTGTACCAGTTCTGTTGCACCTCCTGTTAGATTGGTACAAGATGTTGTATACACTCCAGTATACTGAGGAGGAACAGAGTAGCCGATCGGTGCTAGACGAACATTAAATAGATATTGCTTATCAGGTGTCGTTGTTGGTGTAGGCAGTTCGTAGAACCAAAACACTCCCTGATAGGCAGGAATTACATTATTGACTTGCGGGATTGATGCTCGTAGTAATTGGATCTCTTCTACTTCAAGAGCGGGTGTATTGAGTTGAACTTGAAATTGGTATGCTTGAGGATTAAAGGAAGCATTTGCACCTGATGAAGAATTCCAACTAATGCGATCCGGCTGGTTGACGGCTTGGATATGACGACTCATTCTATTCTAGTTCTACTAAAATGTCAGAGCAAACTCCATAGACGCTATTGCCGAGTTCGGTAAATAGTATGGTTGTCCCGTATCTGTAAATAATTGTATATTGATTGAGTATATTTCTCCTAGAATTTTTGTTAAAGGATTTGATATGACCGGGTTATGAAAACTAATCCCTAAATTTTGAGCATTCATCGGGACACTTGCAATCAGTTGAGTATTCTGTATAGAATCCGTAGTAGCTCCGGAAATAAAGTTTCCAAATAGATTTACACAATTCGTATACACTAGGTTTGCATAAGTCTCGGCTGTATAAATATAATCCGATGGTACTTCGGATCCTAGACCTAGACTTTGAACAAATGATATTGGAGGTCTAAATCGATACGCTAAAACGTTATTGACTCCTGAGGAAGTTGGTACATTTCCTATAGAGTATAAGTTTCTATTTGCCGCGTCCCATGTAAATCCTAGGCGTAAATTAAGTGTTTTGTATTGCTGATACGACTGGGGAGGGTATGGACCGAAGCCATCATACTCCTGTGAAAGGAGTTGAAGTTGCTTCTGGGCTATATATACATTCGGATCCAAATATCCAGCACTAATATAGGCATATTGAAACGTGCCTTGCCCATTAAATACATTGTTCCCTAAGAACTTGAACTTGTTTCCAGAAGTATCATATACTAGGCTTATATCTCCTGGTATGAAAAAAGGAGAATATGTATTGATAGGATCATTCGTAGTAGACTTGGCTAGTTCACTCGCAAGGCTCTCATAATCTGGAAAAGTCTGATTGAATCCATATAGAGAAGAATCTGGATTGAGTTCGCGTTTATACCAGGATGGAAGGAGTCGTACCATGTGAAGATGACCAGGATAAAAGACTTGGGCTGGATTTAGAGGATTCAAATCAGATGCTGGAACCCTGTAGTACCAAAATGTGGTTTCTTGGTCTGGCAAGCAAGTCTGAGGATTCGGGATACTTGCTCGAACTAACTGAATCGATTTAACTTCTAAAGCAGGTCTAGGAAGTTGTACTGTAAATTGGCTGTAAAAGCATTCCGCATTCGGATTGGCTGATACATTTACATTTTCATCTGCTTCTGATGATACTTGGATTCTTTCAGGTTGAAAGTAATAATTTCTGTAGGGACCAGTCTCTGGTCTCTCAGATGCTATTGTTTCTAAGAGTTGATCCATCTATTTATGCGCCGATAATTCTGACTGAACCGCCGTGGGCAGATAGGAAGCGCAGGGCAACCATGGCGATGGTAGGAGTGACTGAAGAACCACCAGTGTTGGGAGCCATGAAGAGTTCCCAAACCAACTGACTTCCAGAGGCACCACTTAAAGAAATTCCATCAACATCCAAAGGCTCAGATTTACCCTTGACTACACGGAAGCCATAGGCGGGGCAGAAGGAATCAGTCCATGCCAAGTGGTTTCCAGTAATTGTTGTATCTGAGAGTAATCCTGAAGGGACATTATTAGCAGGAAGCACTGGCTCATTTGCACCAAGAGTACCAGCAGTACCAAGAGTGTAAGTACCCCAGTTGTTACGATTAATTACACTTGTTGAACTGTTGCGAGCAGCAGAGCCGTAGGCTGTCATTGTTGCCGCCCACATTCCCGCATCTCCTATCGCTGGCTGTGCTGGAAAATACTGGCTGCCCACCCTTATTTGGTACTGACCAACACCGCAGTGTCCAAAGCAAGACTGGATGGGGAAGTTACGAGATGCCAGTACATTGCTAGGCTGGAAAATAGCAATTGTACGAAGCAGGTTCTGAGTAGCACGAGAAACAATGACGGAAGCCTGGGTCAGGGTGGATGAGGTGCCGATGGTTCCTGAGGAAGCCATGATGACGGACTCGAAAGGCAGATTTAATCCAGCCTCATTGGGATCATTGCCCATTTTATGAAGTAATTCACTATACATTGGATGGGGGACCCCCCCCTTACCCCCACTTTCGTGGTATTTCATCAGGGACTAGACTATACCTTCTGGAATCATTTAGGAGTGCTAGTCCTATCATCCACTTTCCTGGTAGTCGTTGGGACAATCGCCATACTCTTGCTTAACGAGTGTAGGCGAGGTCTGCGGATTACCCAATCCTCTATGTTATTCCACCTTATCCGTCATTACCGGAGGTCTCGTGCTATGATTTCTCATAGTGATTGGAATAGAGGCTCTAAGGGACTTCCCGCATATCGGAAATCAGCATCTGCTTATTAACAGACACAATCGCAGTCTTTTACGATATCATATTCGACGAAGCATCCATTAAGAGAGAAGTCTCCATCAGTTCCAGTTGTCTGGAATACTACCTCACCAGGTTGGCCAGTAAAGAGGGTTATATTTAGTTCACCCATTACTGAAAGAGGAATGTACTGATCCATACGACCAACACCTGAGACTAGACCTAGAGGAAGGACGCGAGACTCACCTCCATAAGGATTCCAAGGAACAGTGTTAGGCGCAATAGTCTGCCTCGCATTTGCGCAGGGTATATTACCAACAATATCACCCCAAGCACCAGAATAGAGTCGGAGTTGAGCCGATGCTAAACCAGCAGTTCCACTAGCAAGTTGAGTAGCAGTTGGCACTGGTCCAGTGTTTAACTCAGGGCTTAGAAGACCAAAGCCACAGAAAGAACCCTCGTTCTTGTAGAAGCCCACGTCAGTTCCGAGTTTCATCTCCATGTTGGTGTATTTAGCAGCCTGATTTACATCTTCCAACATTGCACCATTAATAGAGACTTGTACACGTGTGAAAGGATGCCCTTCATCGGCCACTACAAGAGTAGGATTTGTAACAGAAGATACCTGGATATTGTATAGTATATTAATAGAAGCGGGATCTAAAAGACCTCCTGCATCGGAAATAACTGCTTGTAGTTGCCTAGAAGCACCACCAGCGCCATTAACACCATAAGAAATTCCAGTCTGAAAAGGCGTGCGAATTCTGCGCCTAGAAGTAAGTATAGAAGAGCGGGATAAGCCCTTGACCATTGCTGCATCTGGCACGACCTCCTCCATAGGCATCGAGTGTAAGGACTGAACAAGAGAG
>Ga0209829_10002586_pt1 | contig 13648 bp, 13 predicted proteins | sample C_140205_EF_Meta_FD_187311 | JGI IMG/M metagenome (GOLD analysis project Ga0209829, IMG submission 187311) | Freshwater microbial communities from Lake Croche, Canada to study carbon cycling - C_140205_EF_MetaG (SPAdes) (version 2) | ecosystem: Environmental > Aquatic > Freshwater > Lake...
GTAGAACCTCAGTTAGAGGGCCTCACTTGCAATTGCGAGTGAGGCCTTCCTAATGAAAGTAGTGAGAGTTTTAGCCGGCGTTTAGTAATACTTGGCGGTTAGCGTTGCAAGTGTTCCTTGAGATGTTGCAGAGAGTTTCCAATCAGGGGCGAAAACTTCAAAGAGTGTGCTGCCGAGTCCTGACTTCTTTGTGGATTTAAGTCGGCCATCATCAAGTACCGATATCAAGCATTGGCCGCCCTCCACTCGTGCACTGGCAGTGATGTTCTTTGCTTTGCCATGGCGAATGGCGTTAACGATGAGTTCTTCAATAAGTTGGGAAATGATTTCACCATTACGGGAAACTTTAGATAGCTCAGGGGGTAAATCGAAATTGATAACGGCCAAGCCTTGCCACGTTTTCTTAAGTTCTTGTAATCTCACGGTGGGAATACGATCTGGCTTTTTCTCATAAGGTTGATTGAGAAGTTCTAGGCGAGCGAGAACCTTTTGCGTCACTTCAGGCGACATCAGAGTGAAATCAGATTCTGCAGCTTTAAGGAGTAGGAGTTTGCAGGCCATCAACTGCGACTGCACTTCTGCATGTAGATATTGGGCGTATTCTGATTGAGTAGAAGCAGCGACTCCACCGTCAATCATTGTATTTAGGGTCTCTTCCGAAATGATTTCACGCAGAAGATCAAGAGCGGTGCTTCGGTTATTTTGAACTGTGAGAATTATCGCGCCAATGAAGAGTAAGAAGATATAGGTGAGTGTGGATGCAATTTGAATTTGCGCCATATTTGATAATGATTTGTAGCTACCGGAATTAAAGTAGTAATTGATGGTGAGAACAATGGGTGATTGGATGACAAACATGGCGGCTATGAAGAGAGAATTTCTATCTCTCAGGTAATTCTTGCTTCCTGCGGTTATGGCCTCAATGGCTTGAGTAATGAAAATAATCAAAGCCAGCGATGTCACCTGAACTGCAATTCCACCAACAACTCCAGAGCGAGCAAATTGTCCAAATAGGGTGAGTGGCAGAGTCAGGAGCGCAATTGAAATAGTTGGAATTCTTGTTTGTGAAAGGGATTTGCGAAGTACATCCCAGGGTTGAATTCTTGGCCAGATAAGTTCTGCTTGACGCCAACGTTCTGCGCTCTTAGGTCGAATGTGTTTATTTATCAAACGATCAATTGCGTTGGCCTGCTCCATGAGAGTCAAAGGAGCGCCCTCGCCCTCTTGAGCGGAGGCGATGTAGGTGTTTAAGTTACTAATAACTTGTTGAATGTTTTCATATTCCGCACTTTGGTTCTGATTGGTTCCCGACTTCTTTTTAGGCCCCTTAGTTTTCACGGCAATTGCATTGCTCAACAATTGGCGCAAATCTGATTCAAATGTTGTCCAAATCGAAATAATAATTGAGGCAATGATGAGTGCATAAAGGACAGAAAGTGCAGAATTTAGTGCCCGGACTACAAGAATAAGCGGGTCTTTGACTAGAAGAATAGGAGCAGCCAGATTGATTACTGCGCCACGGATTAAGCCCATACATAAGGCGAAAATTATGTGAATCGGTCTATTAAATTTGCCATTGAAGTAGAAGACAAAGGGCGCCATCGCTGCATGGGCAAATAAGGCGATTGCTGTCCAAGTGAGAATGAGTGTTTTTGAATTGATTGCTGGGGCGACAAAGAAAATAGTGCTAATTATTGAAAACGGTAGAAGTCCCCAGAATGCTCGCCAGGTGATAATGCGTTCTGGGATTAAAGAAGCGTATGGATCAATCTTGGGTTGAAGGTAGTTGGTAAGGCGCTGGATGGGGGAAGTTTTGCTCGCGGTCAACGCGAATATTCTCTCGTACCGATGTGCTCGATTTCAAAAATCGCATCGCCCAGAAGTGTATTTGTATCAGCAATAAAGCGAGAAAGATCGCGCTTTGTTGTCGGCACTCCGTCATTTTCGGTCAAAACATTAAGAGCCATGATGACGCCTGAAATTTGACCTTGGATCGAACCAAAACTTGTTGATGAAGTGATCTGCTGTAGCGCTTCGTGCTCTTGGCTCATCTCTTCAATTTGATTTCGGTGGATAGCACTTTCCGAACTCATAGATTCTAAAGAGTTATTCTGTTCAACCATCAGTGTAGAAATAAGTGAGGCAATATAAATTCCACACACTGTCTTAAGGCCGGCATACCAAGCTTGATATGGATTTGCGATACCGATGAACCACGTTGGCGAAACTGTGGTGTAGAGATACTGGAAAGCATAAATTGCAACATATGCCAGAGGGTTAAACCATGCCGACTCAAGTGCATTCGTGCGAGTACCAATGACGCGGAATAGCTGAAGAAGTGCGACGACGATGATTGAGGAAACTACGCCAACAATCGCGCCGTTTACTCCGTTTCTTGTTCCCTGACCGATCACAGCGCCAAAGACGAGGATGATCAAAGAGGTGCGCACTGAAAGCACTCGTGGGAATAAGCCAGAGATCAGTTTCACGGGCGTTAATCTATCTTGGCTCTTGAGGTCTAGAAGGGAAGGCGAGACCTCTAATACGCTCAATTTTGAATCCAATTTAACTTTCAAATCTTCAGCCAATGATTCTAATTCGGCTAGGGCAACAGCCAGGGATTCGGATGTGCCATATTTTTGAAGACCAGTAGTAAGTTTTTGAAGTTGTACAACCTTGGGAAGCAGTGTGCTGTGGAGGTTGATGATGGCTAGTTTCTTCGCTTGAACCTGCGCCTCGTTGAGTTGAGAAGTATCGACAGTGAGGAGGTCTTCTAGAGAGCGCAAAACATTTCTTTCGGTACGGATTTTGCGCAAAGTTCCAAACCAGTAAGCAATCAAGCCAAGTGCAAAACCTGAAAATAGAAGTGAGTTTGCAACGCGCATCAGTATGTGCGATTCGACGCCTAGGGTGTTGTGGCCGTAGTACTCAGAGACCAAACCTGCAACCAGTCCGGTGCTAAACCAGACCGTAATGCAGAGGGCCAAATTTTGGCGACGTTCTTTGCGAGAGGCGAGCAGAGTTACTTGCGCAATGAATAGAAAGAGAATGCTTGCAAGCTCTCCGCCCGTAACAACCATGAGTTGAGTACCAAATGAGCCAGTGTCAAGCGCGTTTTCGCGTTCTAGAGAAAAGAGGAAACTGAAGGGCAGGTAGAGGGCAACCGAGGGAAGGGAAACGGCCCAACGACCTGTAGATACGGTGACAAAGTTGTCAAAGAAACGTTTCATTTGATCACCACTTTGTCTTCTTGCCACATGCGTACGGCGAGAATGCGTGGATTGAATTCATCATCGGGCTTGAGGCCAAGGCTTGCAAAGGTGCGTTGTACAAGGGCTTCAGTGGCGCGAAGGGATGTACCGCGGCGCGTGGCAATTGCTTGATTGGTGAAGCCCTCTGCCATGAGACGCAAGATTTCACCTTGTGTGTTGCTGACAACAATTCTTGAGTTATCAAGAACTGGTTTAACGGCTGTCTCATTAATTTTTGCAATGGAATCATTAATGGCAGTGCCGAGGGATGCAATGGATTGCAGCTCTGATTTCACTAAGTAAATAACGTTCGGTGGCAATTCTGTCCCGCGAGGTAGTGCCAAATTAGGGGAGGCATGGGAAGTCAATATGACTTTGCCAATCCATGGACGCTCTTCGTGGAGGAAAATGAGCAGGTCTGCACCACTGGGTGCGTTGATTCCAAAATTGAGATCAGTGATAACTGCGTGGGGGTCGAAACTTTCTATCGCCACAATGGCGTCGGCAACTGAGCGAACAGCTACTACCTCGAAATTGGCATCGGTGAGAATCTCGCGAAGAAGATTGAGAGTAAATTCCTCATCTTCCGCCACGAGAACACGTGTCCGAAATTCGGTCGCCAAGTTTCTCCCAAAGTAGGTAAAGGTAAAGTGGGCTGAGTTTACGTGGATGCCCTAACGCCACTCAAACAGCGTGTTCGGGAGATACCACGGTTATGATTGCACTGTGGAATTTGGTAGATGGGCTAACCGACCACGATTAGACGTATTTGAACGCATTCCCCTCTATATGGCTTCGCATCAACCCAAAGTTTTAGCTAAAAGATTCTTCGCACTCGCTGTAGTGGGCGTAATTTTGTCTGTTGTTGCGCCCGTTATTGCTGATGAAAATTCTGCGCCATCAGGTACTGAGATGCCAGCACCTGAAGTTAGCGGTGAACCAATTCCGGCAGATACTCCAACGGATACGCCATCGGAAGTTCCGATTCCTACCGATACGACTGTGGCATCACCATCACCTAGTGCGATGCCAAGTCCTGATGCAACGCGTGCACCATCGGATGCGGGAACGGAGACAACAACAGTTTTCGTTGATGAATCACCTTCTCCTTCACCAACACCAGTTGGCCCACTTGCCGATCAGCGAATGCGAGTGAATATTCCTAACGTGTTGCCAGTTGATCCTCGTGCAACGTCTCGAAACTTGCCAGCAATAAATCTGGGCGGGCCACGCTATTTATTAGCGTGCATTGAGGGAAGCAATTTGTATTTCGATATATATGCCAAGAATTCCCCGCAATCATTTTTTAATAGCGAGCAATTGGTGAGCGGGGATATGACCTCGCAACTTTTGATTTCTGGAACGACCGAGCAAGTATTAGCAATCATGAATAGTTATGGAGGCATGAAAGCGGTAGCGACTCGAAGCGCTATCGGAAGTCTCTACGCCAGGTTGAGCTTTGTCGCTATGACTGAGCCAACTTTGGAATCAGCGTTCTGTAACCAAGGATCGCCATCCAATTTCAGGATTGTGTATTTCAGAGGCCTTGGTTTAGGCATGAATTTGATCAAAAATAGCCTTGTTTTGAAGCGCTAACTCTTAAGAATCGCGTCGCTATTGGCGCCGTCAATCACGGGTTTATTCAGGGCCCGAAGGTAAAATTTCAAGCGTCCCGCAATGGGTTTTTTGCTGTCCTGTGAAATGGAGTCCTGATGCAACAAGGTTTGCAATCTCCATTGAGCGGGCGCGTGAGCTCGGGCTTCGGCGGTGGCAAGAGTCGGCATAAAAACAAAATTATTATCGGTGCAGCCCTTGCTGGCGTAGTGCCGTTTCTCGTTTCAACATTTGCGGCAAGTGTGACAGTTGGTAACGGCGCTTTAGAATTTGGCCAAGGTTCACAACAAGCAATTGCGTGCGACCCAACTGTCTTTGCAGCTATTGGCGAAGAGTGGCATTCGGCTCCAACTGATGCGGATGCATCCGCCGGATATTTTAGAGTGCGCGGAGTTACCGTTTCGAATTTAGATTTAACAAGTTGCCGTGGCAAGAAGTTGCGAATTCGCTTGATTAGTACTGTCGGTGCCGAGTTACCTATTGGGCCGACGGCGGACGCTCACGTGATGCAGATTTCGTTACCAAACGTTGATGCACCCGTTGGCACCAGTGACGCATCAGCCCTTGCGCTGACCTACTTAACGGGGGATGGCACAGTGGTTTCAAGCCCTATGGCTGGTGCGGTTTCGCTCAATCTTTCGGGAACCTCAATTTATGACGGATCTGATTTGTCGGCAACGAATGCAGATGTCACTTTTTATCTTGATCCAAGCGCAACGACTGTCAATCTTGACGGGCAATCCATTGGCCGTACGACAGTTGAAACTGTAAACAATCCAACTCGTTAATCTTTTCATTCTCTAAAGTCATTATTTTAGAGCGCTTAGCGCCGATGATTTCTCTGTATTGATTTGCGATTTTATTTTTCGTGTTAGAAAACTATTATTTTTCGCTACTTTTTCGAGGTCATTGATTCCTTTTCGGATTTTCTCAATTGCCACATGTGGGAGTTATGGATCCCTCCGCGCGCACATGGGGCCGATTGCGCCCCATGTGAGGTTTCCGAGAAGGATTTCCCCCATCTGAGCCCTTCACGGGGGCCGATCCACGCTCAAATGGGGGTAATACCCGTACGTGGGTGAGGTTTTAGGGTGGAAATCGAGGGGTCGCCACTTGCCTCATGAGGGGCGTGGGTGCTTGACTAACCCTCAATAAGCCATCCACAGATTGTGGACTAGCTCGAAACTTCCCTTACTTAGGAGGAAGCACAGATGGAGATTTTAAATTTGGGTGGCTCTTACGAACCATCTGCACGCTCCTCCAAAAAGAAGTTCAAGGTCGTTCTCGGCATCGGGCTTCTCGCAGCAGTGATGGGCATGGGTTCAACACTCGCGGCCAGCATCACGCTGAACCTCGGATCAGCGGTTGAATTCGGTCAAGGTATTGCTTCAACAGCTGCCTGCGACTCCGCAATCACAATTACGCCGTTTTCGACTTATGCCAACGCAGTTGCCGGAGACTTCTTGTTCTCCTCATTTACCCTGTCCAATGTCGACACCAGAACTGCCGGGTGCGCATCTAAGTATTTTATTATTAAAGCATTTACCAATACTGATACAACAACGTCAGGTGCAGCATGGTTATACACAGGCGATTCATCGACAGCTACTCCTCTGCCACTTGGCGTGAAGTACACCGATCCAACAGTAGTAACCGGTGGTAGTGCCACTCCGGGTTACACAAAGTACAACACTGGTATAGCGCTTCAATTGGGTAGTACTGGTAGCACATGTGTGGTGACGGTTTCTGGAACAGCAGATAAGTCTCAAGTGACCTGTACAGTGACACCCGGCTCAGATGCAACATACGGTAATGCCACTTACACTGTGCAGCTGTATAGCAGCCTCGCTACTAACGCCAAACTTGGCGTTCCAACTTCAGCAGTATCGAAGCTCACTCTTGAATCAACAGGATCAGCACCAGCCGGCTTTGCTTAAGCAATGGCTTAGCTTGAGTCAGAAATAGTCTAAAAAGAACGGCCCACTCCAGGCAACTAGGGTGGGTCGTTCTTCTTTGTATTAGCAACCCCAGTAGAATTTCAATTGAAACTTCTCCAAGTATGTGGCGCTGAAGATTCCTGCAAACGAAGCCGAAAGTGGAAATGGGGGAGCATGGAGAACTCAACAAATGCTTCTTCTGGGTCTGGCCCGCACCTTCTAGGGGCTACAGAGTTATGGATTGAAGAAACTGGCGATGTTCCCGAGTCCAATGTATTAATTACTATTTCGGACACATCGGGGGAGCACACCTACTTAATGGCTGGCCAGAAAATCATCGAGACCAAGTCCAGTTTATTTGTGCAGGCGCCTGAGGAGCGCATCGTTGTTGGGCCCCGCATTTGGTACACACGCATGACTACTGCCTTTCGCTGGTCGGGCTATGCGCTTGCCATAGTTTTGATGACCTTTTCCGTTCTCTCATTTTCCGGAGTCGTCAAGGCTCGTGTCGTGCTTACGGGTTCAATGGCGCCAACCATCAATCCTGGTGACATTATCCTGACCACACCGACGAAGAATGTGACTCCAAAAATTGGAAACATTGTTGCCTACGTTGGGCGACGCTTTGATGGGACCGCAGTAGGTGTTTTCTCGCACCGCATTATTGGTGGAGATGCAACAACTGGATTCATTGTTAAAGGAGATCACAATCCATCTCCTGATACCCAACATCCAAAGATTCCAGATATAACAGGTGTCGTTATTTTCATTATTCCCGTCATTGGACGCTTCTTGACTCCAAAGGCTTTGATGATTACCGTCCCGTTAATCTTTGGACTCTGGCTAATCTTTGACGCTTTGAAAAATGAATAAACGGATACTCGTAACCTTTCTTACTTCATTCTTACTTTTTCTTTCACTTCCACAAGCCAACGCCGTAGATATTCCATTGCTTACATGGGAGAGAGGCAAAGAGCAGAACGTAGTGGTCGGGGGAGTCCATGCCAAAGATCCTTGGCAAGTGAGGTTGCTTAAGCCAGGGTCACCCCAAATTACAATGAAGCCGAGCTCGGTCAATCGCAAAGGTTTCTTGGTTTATTCGGCGACCTTGCCTCAAGATCTGCCATTAGGCAGCTACACAATTTATGTTTTCGGAGACGGAAGTGTTTCTGGCTCCCAAGTTGCCCAAGTTAAAGTCATTGCTCTGACCCGATACAACATTACAGAAATACCTCATGATTTAGTTTTCTTACTTTTATCGTTCATCTTTGTTATCACCGCACTTTCGGTGACTCGGAGCCGGAAATACACTCACTTCACATTCCTGCGCCAAAGAACTCTCATAGAAACTGAGACACTTTTATTTGATAAATCCGTTCCACGGGTTATTTATCCTGCTTACCTTCTTCGGGCTGGAGCCCTCGCACGATTGCGCCCATCGGTATTTAAGTTCTTGCTTTTGAAAGATGAAACATTCATCCATAAGACTTCGCCATTGTTGTTTGCGCTGTTGCCGGGGTTGGGTTTGGGGTTGGGATTGCAAGGCGGATTAGCAACACATGCAGATCTTCCAAATATTCCACTCTATTCTCTACTTGCAATTTCTATTCTGGGCCTGATTGATTCTTATAGTGGAATTTTTGCACTTCTTGGTTTTGCAATGGGACAGATTGTTATCGGGCAAACTTTGAGCCTTCGATCTACAGTCGTAATCTTTTCCTTGGGGCTTAGTTGGGTATGCGTAGGATTTATTTCTGATCTTCTATATTCAAGTGCCGAGAAAGATTTTCTCGCTAAGAAAAGGCTGTCACAGACGGGCCCTACCAAGCTTGTCGCTTTAGTCTTGATTTCGTGCGTGACGGGTTTGTTCTATTATTCGACCCTGCTCTTTACTGAAAGCTTGTCCATTGAAACAAAGTTTCAAAACAATGCTTTTGCAGTTTCGTCGATAGCTGTCGGTTTGGTTTCTGGGCTCAAAGTGATACTTCATCAGCTCTTAGACTGGAAAATTACCAAGAACGGCAAAGAAAAAAGCTTAGTTATTCAGGAATATAAGGTTGCAAGATTGCTGATTCCAATCAGCACCGCGCTTATTGGATTCTTGGGAGTATTTGTTGGATTTATTTGGACCCAGAACTGGGCAATTTCATTCTTGATCGGGTTAATCATCTTTGCAATTTTCATCACCTTTTCCTATCGTTTTCCGTTTCCCAAAATTTCATTACTACGTCGCTGGCAAAGGAATGTGTTAATTGAATCAGCGTTGACGACATATTTTGGGTACTTACTTTTCATCTTTATCCGAACACTTCCATATCAAGCGAGCCTAAAATCTGAGTTATTTGTTCTTTCGGCCCTGCTACTGCCTTTACTCCATGCGATAGTAGGAAACTTGCACGATGCTATCGATGAAGAAATTAAGGCTAACCCGTGAAGAAGTTGACCTTATTTGTATTATTGCTTTTGTTCACTAGAGGTTTAACATTTTATGTTGGGGGCAATGGCCACGAGAAGCCGTTTGCATTTGACAATCTTTTTCTCGGGTATGAAGTTGTCGCAAATGGAAATCTCAATCAAGTTTTGGCACTTGCCATTGGCCCACGTGGGTTAGCTGGTCCTGCTGGTGTAGCAGGCAAGAATGGGTTTGTTGGACTTAATGGATTTGATGGACAAGATGGTATAGATGGCGCTCCAGGCCCAATCGGACCTGGTGGCCCAATGGGTCCGGCCGGAAGCGTCGGAGTTGCTGGAGCAACTGGTCCCGCAGGTGCGAATGGTGCACCTGGTGCAACTGGTCCCGCAGGTGCGAACGGTGCACCTGGTGCAACTGGTCCCGCAGGTGCGAACGGTGCACCTGGTGTTTCAGGAACAGCAGTTGCGGTAATTACTCTGGCACCAGGTGACTCACATTGCAGCGCAGGAGGAGTCAAACTTGTTTCATCGGATGGCACTGCATCCTATGTTTGTAGCGGATCGGCTTCAGTAACAATTGGTGGCGGAAGTGCCGAACTAGAGACGTGTGACGATGCCGTTGACCTTGGAATGCTAAGTCATTTTGACACTATCAACCATCGTTTTGTCCTCGATGGAATTCGCGTAATGGGATTGAGTTCACGTTGTGTTGGGCACCGTTTGGACATCACTTTGTCCACTACGGCTCCAGACCACACCAATATTGCCTTTGTTTGTACGGTACTTACCTTGCCCGACCCGGTAGGTCAAGACCTTTATTTAGCCAGACCTGCGTATAATTTGAAGTATGGCGAGAGCGGGCTTGTGGTTCCACTTGTCTGTGATCCGACCTTAAGCACCATGGACTTATTGATCTTAGATTCAATTTTAGGATTCCAACTGACATGAAAAATCGAGGGAAGGTAGCCGATCGACATGGCAGCGAAGAAAGATAATTTACCTACCAAGCCGATAGTTTCACGTGTCCCCCTTCCGGTTTCAGATTCGGCGCTGGTGATTGATTTGCCGGACGGCCAGAAATTAGTTATAGGCAAAATGAGCCAGGGGACAGTTATTGAAGTTGCAACGTGGCGCGGTGTCGGGCGTCCCGACTCCCGCACCAACCGCATGATGTTTGGAATGTCCACTGCCGAAATTGAGGAAGAGGCAGATAATTCTGGTGGATCCTCGCAAGTTGCACTTCAGCCCGAAAGCCTCGTAACAAAAATTATTAATTATCCGATGGCTATTGTGAAGTGGCTGTTTAACATTCAATCTGTTCCAACGGTGAAGAGGAATGGCAAGGAGCGTAAGAGACTCATTATCGAGCCAACAGTGGGCGAAACTTCTGCCGCTTCAGCTGTAAGCAATGTTGCAGGATCTGAGAATAGAACTCGGGTTCGAATTGATCCAGCCAAAGTTTTATCTACTGCAACATCGGCATTGAAAAAGATTGATGTTAAGCGTTTCAAGGATTTAAAGAAGGTAAGAAATCTCAAAGGCATAGGTAAACTTTCTCGCCCTCAATCCTCACCTGCCCCTACAAGTGATGATCTTGAGATTGACACCTGGCTCGCCTCAATTACCGCCAAATCCAACAAGAAATTGTCTCTGCCCCCTTCAGAAAGCGTGGCAAAGAAGGGTTCTAAGAAATAATGCCCATTAAATGGTCCCGTTTTAAGGGTGCTTTGGGGCCATCACGGTATTGTTTGGGCGTAATTATTTCTGTTGCAGGGAATAAGAGAGGAGTAGATGATGAGCGATAACACCAAGCGTGGTTTCGTTTTCGCCGCGATTCTTCTCATCATTTTATTTGCTCTTGGACTCCGTATTGATCATCCGAAATCGGGATTAAGAAATGCGCTCGGATCAGCATCATCTTCAATTGCGGTTTATTGGCACCACTCAACGTTAAGCGCCGGCGAGAAAATTGTTATCGTCACCGACAAACCGGGTCTAGATCCCGTGCTGGCGATTGTAAATAATGTAAATACCGATTATGTAGATATACAAACTGATGATGGATTCCAAAGGGTTCCAATTAAAAATGTTAGAGGCTCGTTAGTTATGGTTTTCCCGTTCATCGGAACGATATTGGGGTTTGTAGGCTTGTAATTCCTCCCGATGCGCTCGAAAGCTTCAAGATTTCGCGGTAAGATTCGGGCAGTACCTGGAGTAATCCCCGAACTCAGGAGCGTATATGTTTTCTCAACTAGCTTTTAGTTGCACTGATCGCTACCTGGCCAGCGTCATCCTGGACATTGCATGAGTCTCATTGATATTGAAAAGGTCGAAATCCAACGTAGGAAATTTCCTAAAATTTTCCTTGGAGTTGCTGTTGGCCTAACCATCGCATCGCTCGGACTGGCAGTAGGTGCTTTTATCACCCTCAACAATTCTGGAGATAGTAAGGCAGAACTCGGTGGCGGAGTCTTAGAAACGCCAGCATGTGATAGCACCGGAATTATGGTTACTCCTTATGAGAGTTTTGTCAATCGAGCTAGTCATAAATTTACTTTTAACGAAATAACGCTAACGAATATTTCGCAGAATTGTTCAGGGAAAGATTTTATAGTTACCGTTCGAGATGAAAATGGTAACAAATTACCAATCTCTGTCCAAGATGATGGGACTTTGATTGACACTGTTCGCGTTTATTTCAATCAATTTGCAGGTGGTAATGGCACTGTTGATCGCAATGGAAATTTGACTGATATGTTCACCTTGGTTGGGGGAGACTCTACGACTGTGACAATAAGTGCGATTAGCGGTCTCGAATCAACAGGCGTTGCCCTTCCCGAAGATGGAAATGGTGACGTGAACTGGAATGGAGATAATCCAAAGACGTACTGGCAACTCCATCCTGATGCAAATGAGTTATCCATTGTATTTAACCCAAGTCCAGCTTTAGTTGCAGACTCTATTGCAGGCTTTGCTGATGCTAGAAATGTATTCAGAATTACTCTTGAATCGACTGATCACTTAAACTATTAGTCACGTTCTGCAACGCGCACTGGAATTCCAGCCGAACGAGTGACGGCGATACTCCTATTTGTAGGAGTCACTTCTGCAATGATAGATACTATTCCTTGAGTTGATGGTTTCCATTTACAGGTAGCCGGTGAAGTTACAGTCGCTCTCACTTCGGCGCACTCTGGAATTGTTTTACCATTTTGTAAGAACTCCACTGTTCCAGCTGTTCCTACCACCACGGTAATCGTTACCTCAGCCTGGTATTTCGTCGAGTTCGTAACTGTAACTGCTACAGATTGTGGAGTCGAAATGATTCGCACCGAGGTAGGCGAAGATGAAACCGAATTGTACGTAGCATTTGCAGCCATTGTGGCCGTAACCGAACAGGTTCCAGATGTACTTGAACTCAAAAGAGCCGGAGAGCTAGAAGTGGTGACAGAACCTGGGAAAGTGCAACCGCTGGCCGTTCCATTCGTTACAACGTAGGTCACCGCTCCATCGGAGGACCCACCACTCACAGTTAAGGTTAATGGCGTTCCCAATACTCCATCTCGAGAAGTAACACTTAATGAAGATTGATTTGCTTTAGTAACGGTTAGCGTTACTGTGTTTGAGGTTGTTGTCGCAGTAGTTGCAAGGTAAGTGTTCGTGATCACAACATGGAATTGGTACCCGTTATCTGCGATAGCAATTGATGCGGTTGTGTAAGAGCGTGACGTTCCTCCACTTCCCGTGGATACGTTAACCCAAGATGCGTCACTATTGATCCTGACTTGCCATTGATATGTAACGGAACCACCGTCACTCGCCGTAGCGGTAACTGTGAAAGTAGCAGTTGCATTAGCGGCGCGTGTGAGGTTAGTCGGTTGAGAGCTGATTGAAGGCGCAACAGCTAGGGCATTAATTGTTGTCGCAAGTGATGACAGGCTCGACTCTGATGAATTTGTATATTGGCTATCTCCAATTGCAGTGATACTCACCTTATATCCTGTTGCCTCTTCAATGGAGGCATAGTCGGAGTCATCAAAAATCTTCGTCGTTCCTGTTACTCCAGTAACAGTGGCCAAAATATTTGAGCCTGTCGAGTTATACAACGCGATGGTGTAAGAAGTTGCATGCGTTACTGCACTCCAACTGAGAGTAAGAGACTTATGGGTGTTGGCAGTTGTTATAAGAGTTGGTGCTGCTGGAGTAGTCAGAAGAGCCTTATTGGTTGTGATAGATGCAGAGAAAAGTGAAGCCGAAGAGTTGGAGAAACTAACTCCATCACCAATCGCCTCAATAGTGACCTTGTAACTCGTTGCTGGTTCAAGTGATGCAATCGCAGAGCCTGAGGTGAAACCGGTCAGCGTCTGCAAAGCGGTGCTGGTATCACTGGCGAGATAAATACGCGCCGTATAAGAGGAGGCGTTAGCAACACCG
>Ga0209829_10002587_pt1 | contig 13648 bp, 10 predicted proteins | sample C_140205_EF_Meta_FD_187311 | JGI IMG/M metagenome (GOLD analysis project Ga0209829, IMG submission 187311) | Freshwater microbial communities from Lake Croche, Canada to study carbon cycling - C_140205_EF_MetaG (SPAdes) (version 2) | ecosystem: Environmental > Aquatic > Freshwater > Lake...
GCACGTCCACCTCCACCAAGACGACAACCAGCACGTCCACGAGCACGTCGACCAAGTCGTCCACCTCCACCACGTCGACCACGTCCACGAGCACGTCCACCAAGACGACCACGTCCATCCCCATCGTCACGACGACGTCCACAAGCACGTCCACGTCGACCTCCTCGTCCAGCACCAGCACCACGACCACGTCCACGAGCACGTCCACCTCGACCACCTCGTCCAGCACCACGACGACGTCCACGAGCACGTCCACCTCGACCTCCACCTCCACGAGCACGAGCACCACGACGACCAGCACCTCGACCATCGCCTTCGATGGTTAAGTCCCCTCAGGGCCTTCCTGCCATGCACCTAAAATCTCAGTCCGGTAGCATCCTGCTCTCCACGCTGTCGTTCATCATCCTTCTGGCCGTCGCTGCCGCGTCCATCTTGGAGCTGACGATGAATTCCTACAAGCTGACGATGCGGAATGAGATGCGCGCCCAAGCCCGCTCGGTAGCCGAGAGCGAATTGGAAAGCGTCTACTTCCAGTGGGTGACCCAGATCATGGCGGCCATTCCCGCCGCCGACACCCCCGCGATCCTTTCCCCCATCGCCGATATCGGCGACATCCCCATCACCATCCAGCCGGCCTTTCTCGCCACCCACCGGAATCAAGGTTGGGTCGTCCGCCGTGCCATCAGCTATAATGCCGCCTACGATTACTTTGACGGCATCATCCCCGGTACCACCAAGCAGGGCAAGGTGACCTACGTCACGGTCCGCATCGAGGTGCTGCCCAATGCCAGCAGTTTTTTTCGCAACGAACTTGCCGTGCGGGTGGGCCGCCGCTTTGCCTCCTCCAACACCTCCATTTTCCAATACGGCGTCTTTTACCAGGGTGACTTGGAAATGGCGCCCGGCAACGACGTGACGATCACCGGTGACGTCGCGGCCAATGGCAGCATCTACATGGCGTCCAGCGCCGGCTACCACCTCACCCTGAACAAGCAGGTGCGGTATCTGTCCGGCGGTTATTTCAATCAGGACTCGCTGGGCAACACGGTCCTGCGCAAGCCCAACACCCCGGTCGGCGGCTCCCTCGTCCCCCCGGTCTTCGGCACCTCGCAATCCACCCAGCTTTCGGTCCTCAGCGAACCCGAAAATCTGCTCGGCGGCGTCGATGCGAGTGAGATGGTCATTCGCCGCCCCGACCTTTTCCCGACGGAAAACGACGTATACCGCGCGGCGATTCTCCCGCCGCCGACGGCTACGGATGAATATCCCGGCTACAACAGCAGCCTGGGTGATGATCCCACCATCAACGTCAGCCGCATGTACACCCGCGCCGGATTGCGCATCACCGTGAACACCGACGGCACCGTGGTTTTTACCAAACCCGATGGCACCAATGTCAGCGGGAGCTACGCCGGCGTCGTGGTCGGCGCGGTCAACAACGCCTTCTACGACCAACGCGAAGGCCGGAACGTCGGCATGACCACCATTGACATGGCCACGCTCATGACGGCGCTCCAGTCGAACTACATCGCCGGGCCCAACGACTTCAACGGTGCGATCTACATCAATGTGAAATCCAGCAGCGCCTCCACGCCCCGGGGCGTGAAGATCATCAACGGCGCCAATGTCACTGGCCGCAAGGGCAACGGCACCACGATCACCACCAATGGCGGGATGTATGTCCAAGGCGATTTCAACACCACGAGCGCCCACTTGTCCGATGGTTCCACCAACCCGGCCATGATCATGGCGGATCAAATCACCGCGCTTTCCGCGGGCTGGAGCGATACCAACGCCGGTTCTCCCATCACCTCCCGGGTCGCCACCGGCAGCATCAATATCAATGCGGGCATCCTGACCGGCAACACCGCCGCCACCACGACGGTCGCGTCCGGCGGTGCGCAAAACCTGGTGCGCTACCTGGAGAACTGGAACGGCAAGACCGTGACTATCTTCGGCTCCCTCGGCCGCCTGTTCGAATCCAAGAGCTTCGAATCACCCTTCCAGCAGCCCGGCGTCGTCTACGGCAAGCCCGCGGCCCGCAATTTCACCTTTGACGCAAGCCTGATCAAGCACCCGCCGGCGGGGTCACCCACGACCACCGCCTTTTCCCGCGGCAGCTTCTTTGTCTGGTGATCAGCCGCCTCGATCTTTCCCGCCGGGCTGCCCCCCGCGGGGAATTTCCGGCCCTTGGCTTTGCTTTCACATATTTTGACCATGGATGACGCTGGTGACATTATCCGCTTCGGGGAGGGGGAACGCCTCTTCGTCATTCGTCGCGCCCGCCGCCTGCTGCGCCAGGGCCGCACCACGGCGAACGATCTCGTCCGGGCTGAGGACCCGCCCGATCCCGAGGTCACCGTCATCATCCCCGCCCGCAACGAGGAACTCACCGTGGGCCTCGTCGTGCGCGAGTGCCTGAACTACGTCACCACGGTCATCGTCGTCGAGGGCGGATCCACCGACCGCACCGCGGAGATCGCCACCGCCGCTGGCGCCCGCGTCGTCCGCGACCGAGGTCTCGGCAAGGGCGCGGCTCTGCGCCTCGGGGTGGACCATGTCACCACCCCCATTGTCGTGTTTGTCGATGCCGACGGTTCCCATGACCCGATCGATATCCCGATGCTGGCCGCCCCGATCAAGGCGGGCCTGGCGGATCATGTCACCGGCTCCCGCCTCCTCGGCGGCTCCGATGAGCTGCACGGCGGCTTCGACGAATTCCTGCGCCTCGCCGGCTCCGCCTTCATCACCTACATGTTCAACCGGCGCTTTGGCACGCGTCTGTCCGATTCGCAGAATGGCTTTCGCGCCATCCGCACCGACGTGTTCCGCCGGCTCAACCTCCGCTCGCGCCACACGACGATCGAGATGGAGATGATTTCCACCACCCTCGCCGCCGGACTGCGGCTGGCCGAGGTGCCGACCCACGAGCGCCGCCGCGCCGCGGGCTACTCGAAGATCTCCCTTTCCAACCCCAAAATCTGGCTGGCCTATGGCTGGCACCTGGTTGCAGGACTCTGCCGGTCCAAGTCAGCACCCAGCCCTGCCCGCGCATGAGCGAGACAACCTACGAAGCCGTGATCGGGGTGTGGGATGGCCACGATGCCGGGGCCGCCCTGCTCATTGATGGCCGCGTCGTCCTCGCCTTGAACGAGGAACGCCTCACCGGCCGCAAGCTCGAGGTCGGGCTGCCCGTCCGCGCCATCGCCGCCATGCGCGCGGCCGCCGGCAACCGGCGCATTGCGTGGGCCCCGTGCACCTCCGATTTCGCGAAAACCCTTACCCGCGTCTTTCCCTCGATGAAGGAAAGCTATTACAAGCTGCGCCGCCGGCTCGTGCCACCCGGTCCGCTTCACGGGTTGAAGCAACGCGCCAAGTACCGGCTCACCCAGTGGCCCACCAACGGCCTGCTGCGCGCCTGGGCCCGGCGCTCCTTCGCCTCCGCCCTCGCGGTACCACTGGCCGATATTTTTCTCGTCGAGCACCATGAGGCGCATGCCGCGTCCGCCGCGATGTGGCCCGCGTGGGATCGGGACGCCCTCATCGTGACCCTCGACGGCATCGGCGATGGCGAATCCGGCTCGGTCTGGGAGTGGTCCGAGTCCGACTCGACCCTGCGTAAAATCATCTCCATCCCCGGTTCAGCCTCCCTCGGCCTGTTCTTCGAGCACGTGACGAACGAACTGCAGATGCGTCCGCTCGAGGACGAGGGCAAAGTCATGGCCCTCGCCAGCTTCGCCGCCGAGACGCCCGCCGCCACCAATCCTTTCCTCGCGTGGTTCAGCCTCGAGGCCGACGCGCAGGGCCTCCCCGTGCTGCGCTGCTCCGTTCCGCCGACGCGCATGGCCCGCGCGGTCGCGAGTGTCATCTGGTGCACCCCGCGCGAGCAGGTCTGCAAGCTGGCCCAGCAAACCCTCCAGGTGCTGGTCCCGAAATTTTTCAGCATGCTCGCGACCGCGACCGGTCGGAGCGCCTTCGGTTATGCCGGCGGCGTGGCCTCCAATATCAAGGTCAACCGGCTCATCCGCCACACCCCCGGGATCGAGCGTCTCGAGGTCTGTCCCGCCATGGGCGACGGCGGCCTCGCGCTGGGCTCGGCGCTGGCCATCTGGCGCAAGGTCACCGGTCGGCGGCCGCTGCCATTCACGGATTTTCGCCTCGGCACCGACCACGGTGATCTCGGCCGCGACGCCGAGGCCATCGCCCGGGCCCATGCTGCGGATTTTCTCCGGCCCGCCGACATCGCCACCGCCGCCGCCGAGCGCATCGCCGCAGGTGAAATCGTCATGTGGGCCCAGGGTCGCATGGAACTCGGGGCCCGGGCCCTCGGCGCCCGCAGCATCGTCGCCCGCGCCGATAGCACGACCGCCCGTGATGATTTGAATTTGCGGCTCAAGCGCCGCGTCTGGTTCCAGCCGTTTTGCCCGACCATGCTGCTGTCCGAGGCTCCCACCCTGCTGGCAGATTACCGCGGGGCGCGGGACACCAATCTCCACATGACCACCGGCTTCGCCACGACGCCCGCCGGCCGAGCCGCGCTGGCCGGGGCCATCGGTCCCGACGGCTCGTGCCGCCCGCAGATGGTCGTCGAAGACGCGACCGATCCGTGGTACCGCTTGCTGGCGAAAGTCAAGGTGCTCACCGGTACCGGTGCCATCATCAACACCAGCCTCAACATGCACGGCAAACCCATGTCCGACACCGCGGATGGCGTGGTGGAAGCCTGGCTGGAAAGCGGCGTGCAGCATCTCGTTTTGGGCTCGGCCCTCCTCACCAAGAAACCTTCCCCCGCCACCTCCCGGCCATGATGACGTCCTCCCGATTTGCCCGCCTGTTCTGGCTCGGCTTCGCCGTCGCTGCCCTCGCCCTCGCCGCAGTCTGGGCGTACCGCGTGGGCTCGCTGCCCTCGATTGACGAGCAGCGCGCCGTCGTGCCGGTGTCCACGGTCTGGGGCATGCACGCGTGCGTCATCGCCATCCTCGCCGGCCTGGGCGGCATCGGCCTGCCCCTCGTTCGGATCCTGGGCCGCCGCCGCTGTCTGACCGCCCTCGCCCTGGCCGTGACCGGTTACCTCGCCTGCGGTCTGGCCCCCGGCACCACGCGCATTTTTTTTGACGAGCACATTTACGCCCAGATTGGCCAGACGATTGCCCATACCGGACGCGCCGAGGCCGCCAACTACGCCCGCGTCGAATACGGCCAGTTCGAGATGTACAGTCCCGTGGTCAACAAGCAGCCCAACGGTCTGCCCTATCTGCTCTCCTGGGTTTACCGCATCGCCGGCGTGTCCGACCACAACTCCCATTTCCTCAATCGCGCCCTCGTCGGTCTCGCGGCCGCGGGGCTTTATCTCGCGCTGGCCTTGGTGCCGTGGACGCTCCCGGCTGGCGCAGGCCTCGCCTCGGCCCTGCTGTTTATCTTTACGCCGCTGGTGATGTGGTGGGGCCACACGGTCGCCGTGGAACCCACCGCCGCCGCGACCACCGTCCTCGCCTTTTTCGCCGCTTGTGTCCACGCCCGGCTGCGCGACCCGGAGACCGCGCAGGGCCTGCCGGCCAGCGGTCTCCTCCTCGCTGGCGCCACCGCCTTTGCCGTCTACTTCCGGCCTGAATCCCTCCTCGTCTTCCCCATGGTCGCCGCCGTCCTCTGGTCCACGGATGACCGCTTCATTGAAGACATCTCCGCCTGGGGCGCCCTCGCCCTCGCCACGGCCCTCGCCGCGCCGAACCTGGTGCACTTGTGGTCCGTGCGCACCGAAAACTGGGGGGCCTCGGATGGGCGCCGCTTTGCCTTGGATTTCATCGGTAAAAACCTGCAAAGTAATGGCGGCTATTTCATCGACGCCCGCTGGTTTCCGCTTGCCGGCACCGTGCTGGCCGTGGCCGGCGCCCTCTGGCTGCTCGGGCGCAACCGCACTGCCGGTCTCGCGCTGGGCACGTGGTTCGCCTTTTCGTGGGGCACCTTCATCGTGTTTTACGCCGGCGGCTATTACTACGGCGCCAGTTCGCGTTATGGCGTGGTTTCCTGCGCGCCGGTCGCGGTGTTCATGGGCATCGGCCTCGCCGCCGTCTACGGCGTCCTGCGTCGCCGCCCCGTGTTCTTTTACGGCCTCGCGGCGGGCGGGTTGGTCAACTGGGTCGCCGCCATGCATTATGTGCCCACCCTGAGTCGTGAGGCGGTCGAGGCCCAGGCCGACGTGAACTTCATCGCCGAGATCGCACCGACCCTGCCCGGCGGCGCCATTGTCCTCACGCCCGATCCCTGCATCTGGATGCTGCAGGGCATCAATGCCTCGCAGATATTCACCCTCGATAGCATGGTGCACAACCACATGCGGGAACTCGCCAACCAGTACCCGGGCGGGGTCTATCTCCACTGGAGCTTCTGGCACAACGCCGAACCCAACATGGCCCGGGAATCGGCCCAGCTGATTGTGGAAACCAAGGCCGTCGAACTCGCCCGCGTGCAAAGCCACGCGCACAAGGATGCCCTCTTCCGCCTCGACACTCCCGCGGCTATGGCCCGCTTCGGTGGCCCGCCGCCCGCGCTTCCCGAGCGCGACACCGATCTCGACCGCATGCTTGCCCACGCCCGCGCCGAGGCGGCCGCGAACCCCGGCCCTGCCGCCAAATGAGCGCCCTCTATTCCTGGAGCCGTTTTGGACTGCGCACCGCGGCCGCCGCCGCCGGCCGGGCCAGCACGCCCACCAAGCTCATCTTCGTCGTGACCAAGCGCTGTCACTCGCGCTGCGTCTACTGCGACATCTGGAAGGTCAAGGACACGCCGGGTGGCCTCGACAACGAACTGTCGCTCGAGGAGGTCCGCCAAGTCGCCGCGGCCAATCCCTTTCTGCAGTGGATCGACTTCACCGGCGGCGAGCCAACTGACCGGCCGGATTTCGTCGAGGTGGTGCAGGCATTTTCCGCCGCCTGCCCCGACCTGCTGGTGGTGCATTTCCCCACCAACGGCATCGCGACCAAACGCATCACCGAGGCGGTGCAACAACTCCAGGCTTCCCTCCGCGCGCAGCTCGTGGTGACCGTCTCCATCGACGGCCCGCCGGAGCTCAACGACCGCCTGCGCGGCATCCGCAACGATTTCGCCCATGCCGTGGACACGTTTGCTTCGCTCCGCCGCTTGCTCGGACCGGGCCAGGTCTTCGTCGGCATGACCCTGCACGGCCACAAGGCGTCGACCGGTCTCACCACCTCCGAGCTGGTGGAGTCCACGTTCGCCGCCGTCAATGACGCCCTCGCCCAGCGTCAGGAAGCGCCAATCGACTGGGGTACTTTCCATCTCAACATCCCGCATCTGTCGCAGCATTACTACGGCAACGCCGCCAGTGGGGAGAAGAGCGCGGAGAAGGACGGCTTCGGCGGCGAGATGCATCGTGCCGAGATCGCCGCCGCCCTGCGACTCGCAGCCAACAAGCCCAAGCACGGCGGCGCCCCCGTCATGCGGGCCGTCGAGCGCATCTACCGCGCCGAGGCCATGAAGTATCTCGCCACCGGCAAGACGTCCATCACCTGCTCAGCGCTGCTGTCCACGTCGTACCTCTCCGAAAAGGGCGAGGTCTATCCCTGCACCATCTGGGACCAGCCCTTGGGCAATGTGCGCGACTCGAATTACGCCCTGATGCCACATATCGAGGCGGCCCGCCGCAACGGCATCCGGCAGGCCGTCGTGGAGCAGAAATGCCCCAATTGCTGGACGCCCTGCGAAGCCTACCCGGCCATCGGTGCCTCGCCCGGACGCGCCCTGCTCGCACTGGTGCACGGCTGACCCTCCTTCCTTTTCCCCTCTACTTTTTCCATGAACGACTCCAACCGCCCCAAGAACTTCCTGACCCAGGCCCTCCCTGTGCTCGTCATCGCTGCCGTGCCCCTGGCGGCGTTCCTCGCCTTCGCCATCCAGCCGATCATGGGCAAGCGGCTCCTGCCCATCTACGGCGGCACCTCCGGCACATGGTTGGGCTGCATGGTTTACTTCCAGTTCGCGCTCCTGCTCGGCTACAGCTGGGCCGCGTGGCTCGTGCGGAAAACCCCGCTCTTCCAGATGACCGCCACCATGGTTTTGGCCGTGATCGCGGTGGCCACGTTTCATCTTCCTTCCGCCGAGACCGCGGAAGCGGCCGGAATCGGCCGCGTGGTCTGGCGTCTGGCCTTCGCCTCGCTGCCGGCCATGGTGTTGCTCTTCAGCACGTCGCCGCTCCTGACCGGCTGGCTGCGCCGCCGGGGGGAGGAAGTCCCGTATTACCTCTACGCCCTCTCCAACGCCGGCAGTCTCATTGCCCTCCTGCTGTATCCTTTCGTCATCGAGACCAGCCTGGGCCTGAACGACCAGTCATCCTTCTGGCACGGCGGCCTGCTCCTCACCGCGGCCGGGCTGGCCACCGCCGGCTATATCTTCAAGCACACCACGACTGCTGCCGCCCAGGAAGCGCCCGAGCCTGTCGAGGCCCTGGCCCCCGGCACGGTCGTCCTGTGGCTCTTCCTCAGCGCCGCCACCTGCGTCGGCATGCTAGGCGCCACCTATCACCTGACGGCGGAAATCGGCTCCAGCCCCATTGCCTGGGTCGGACCCTTCGGCGTTTACCTCTTCAGCTTCATGGTCACGTTCTCCGGCCGCTGGCGCCGCTGGATGACCATGACATCCATCGTCGTCCTGGCCCTCAGCCTGACGTTGTTCATGGTCGTGAAGGGCTTCACGGCCGTCACGGTCAACGGCAGCACCGCCTGGTGCCTCCTCCTGCTCACCGCGAGCGGCAGCTTCCTCGGCAACGCCCTGCTCCACAGTCTGCGCCCCGCCCAGCGGTTCGAGCGCTTTTATCTCGTGCTCGCCGCCGGCGGCGTCCTCGGCGGCCTGCTTTCCAGCACGGTCATTCCCTCTATCTTCAATCGCCCCATCGAATTCGAGCTGGCCTCCGTCGCCTTGCTCGCCGCTGGCATCGTCTGGCTCACCGGCCGCCGCGAACCCAGCGTGGTGCTGGTCATTGCCACCGTGTTGGTGATTCCAGTCCTCGGCGTGGGCATCCACCAGGCCCACCGGGAGTCCGTCGACAACGGCAACCTCCGCCACACCCGCGACCTCTACGGCCACATCATGGTCAAGACCGACAACCGCAGCGTGGTTCTTTCGAGCGACACCACGACCCACGGTTCCCAGCTGACCATGGATGCGGCCGCCCGCCGCCGGCCCACGCTCTATTTCACCGAGAGCACGGGCATCGGCCGGGTCTTGGAAAAGCTCCATGCCAGCCGCCCCGCGATGAATGTCGGGGTCATCGGCCTCGGCTCCGGCACCCTCGCGGCTTATGCCCGCACCGGCGACACCTACGATTTCTTCGACATCGATCCAAAGTCCATCCGCGTCGCCCAGGAGAATTTCACCTACATCGTGGACGCCCGGGCTACCGGCGCCCGGATCAACCTCATCCAGCGCGACGGCCGCAAGGCGCTCGATGACGCAAAGACCAACTACGATATCATTGTGATCGACGCCTTCACGGGCGACGGCGTGCCGTCGCACCTGCTTACCCGCGAGGCCATGGGCATCTACACCCGTCGCCTGAACAGCAAGGACGGCATGCTGATCGTCCACGCTTCGAGCCGCTATTCGCACTTTTACCCGGTCGTCGAGGCCACCGCCCGCAGCCTGAACCTCGCGGCCATCGCGGTGCACACGGAGATCAAGAAGGACGTCACCGAGCCCGGCAAGGAACGCGACTGGGATCCCACGCCCACCGACTACATCATCATCTCCAAGCCGGAGCAGACGAAAGACCTCATCACCTGGTTCCCCGACGAGGAGGACAACGGCCGCGTCAAACACACGGTCAACACGGTCACCTCCCCGCTCGTGAACTCCCAGCTCATCTGGACGGACGACCGCAATGCCGCCATCGACGTGCTTGAGCTCGGCCGGTTCCTGACGGACTGATGCCCTCGAAATTTGATGGGGATGCGGCGCCCTCGCCGCGTCTCCAGTCAAGCCGATAGGTCCGGCCGGCTCCTCAGCCACGCCGCCAGCTTCGCCCAGGCGCGCCCGCGGTGACTGAGCGCATGCTTCGCCTTTTCCGGCAGCTCCGCAAACGTCTGCGTCTGCCCCGCCGGTATAAACAGCGGATCGTAACCAAATCCACCGCGACCACCCGCCGTCTCCCGCAGTAATCCTTCGCAGCGGCCTTCAAACGCGTGCTCGCGGCCCTGCGGGTCGATCACCAGCAGCACGCAGGCGAAATAGGCCTGCCGCCGCTCCGCCGGCACCCCACGCATCGCGGCCTCCAGCTTGCGCAGGTTGGCCGCGCTGTCGCCCTGGGGCCCGGCATAGTAGGCCGATTCCACGCCGGGTCCACCATCGAGCGCCGCGACGCACAGACCGCTGTCATCCGCCAGTACCCACGAGCCCGCCGGCCGCTGCCCGCGCAAGGCCAACGCCTTCTTGCGGGCGTTACCCGAGAAAGTCCCCGCATCCTCCACCACCGCCGGCATGCCACCGGCGCCCGTGGCCGCGACGATCTCCACCGGCAGGCCCGCTGCCGCCGCCAGGGATGCAAATTCGGCGGCCTTGTGTGCGTTACCCGAGGCTAAATGTAGTTTCATCGATGAACATTTGCCCGGGATAGGTCACCCGGCCGCGCGTCAGCGTGTCGTCGCCGAGGACCGAATGCCGGACCTGTTCCAGCCGGACGGCGTGCAGGAGCTTTTCCGTGCGCAGGCCGCTCAGCATCGGCTTGGCCCGGTCATCTGCCAGCAGTATCGGCGCGCGGTAGACAAACAGGTAGTCGATCTGTTTTTCCTGCAAAATCTGGCTCACCAGCGCGGCGTCGCCGTCAAAATACACCCCGGTGATTTTCTCGCGCTCACAGCGTTTCCGGAATTCCCCCAGCGGGACGCGCTGCGTGCCCGAGGGCAGGATCCACACCTGCACGCCCAGCTCGCGCAGTTTGCGCACATAACCCATGCCGCCGTGCGGCGTGGTCACCACAATCGTGCGCTCGCGAAATTCGTCCGTGTAAACGTGCGGCATCGCCCGGTCCGCCACACTCCGCAGCAGCCCGTCGAACACAAAGCGCACCGGGCACCATTCCTCCGCGCCCGGCAGTCGCGCCGTCAGCCGGGGGTTTTCCGCCATCACCGTGCCCGCCCCGACCGCGATGGCGGGAAACAGCCGGCGCCAGCGCATCACGTCCTCCCGCGCCAGCTCGCCCGTGATCCCGCGCGAATCTCCCGAGCGGCAGGCGATGCGGCCGTCCAGGGTCACGGCCGCCTTGGCCGCGACCAACGGTGTGCCGAGGGTCGCCCAGTGGTTGCAGATGAGATTCAGGTCCGTGCACTCCGGCTCCAGCACGCCGGTCACAACCTCGATGCCCGCCGCGCGCAGGTGGTCAAATCCCTTGCCCGCGTGCGTCGGATTTGGGTCCGTCGCTCCGGCCACGACCTGCTTGAGACCGGCGCCGATAATCAGCTCCGCACCCGCCGCCAGCTCTGCTTCGGTTCCGCCCGGCTCCAGCGTGACCACAAGCATCGCGTCTTCCCGCGGGGCTCGACCCAGCTTGGCGAGCGCCGTTTTCACGGCGTGAAGCCCGCCGTCCCGGACTTGCCAGCCCTCCGCCACAATGTGCCCGTCCTCCACGATCAGCGCCCCGACCATCGGCTGCGGGTGCGTGGCACCCCACCCCTGGCGCGCCAGTTCGAGGGCGCGCCGCATGAGAATCTCGTGTTCAGCCGCGGACATGGGGGTTGTATTGTTTCTCCTCGCCCACCGTCGTAGCACGCCCGTGGCCCGGGTAAACCACCGTTTCGTCCGGGAGCGTGTAAATCTGCCGGCGGATCGAGTCGGCGAGCATTTCCATGCTGCCGCCGGGAAAATCCGTCCGTCCCACATTGCCGGCAAACAGCGCATCCCCCACAAACACGGCCTTCTGGGCAACCGAATAGAACAGCACGTTTCCCGGGCAGTGTCCCGGCACATGCCGCACCTCAAACGTCGTGCCCAGCACGTCCAGAATCTCGCCCTGCTGCACCCAGCTATCCACAAACACCGGCTCAAGCTTCATGCGCTCCGAGAGGAACGCGCTCATGATCTGCGGGGTTTCATAGAACGGCTTATCCGCCACATGCCCGCGGACTTTCGCTTTCGTGGTGCGTACCACCTCCGCCGCATTCTGCGTGTGATCCCAGTGCCCGTGCGTCAGCCAGAGTTCCGTCAGCCGGCATTTTTCCCGGGTCAAAAGGGGCGCCACCTGCGCCCAGACATCCCCGGGCGCGTCAATCAGCACCGCCTCCCCGCGCTCCGGCGCGATCAGCAGGTAGGCGTTGGTCTGGATCGGGCCGGCGGGCAGGATATGCAGAATCATTGGTCCGCCAATCCATGCCCTTTTCGCCGTCGCGCAACCGCGAAAAATGCCGGTAATGGTGACCTATAGCTATCGTGGGTGGCGCGCTCGCGCGCCACCTACGGGGAAATGCGAAACTCGACCCATAACAAAAATCCCCTTCCCTTTCCCCACCTCCCGTCTACCTCATTAGCCCTTATGCCCGCCCTCAAGTTCGCCGTCCTCGCCGGAGACTACATCGGACCCGAAGTCATGTCCGAGGCGCTGCGCGTCCTCACGGTCGTCGCCCGCCAGGAAAACCTCACGCTGGAGTCCACCCCGGCCGACGTCGGCGGCGCCGCCATTGACCGCCACGGCAGCGCCCTCCCGGAGGCCACGCTGAAAATCTGCGCCGCCGCGGACGCCATCCTCTTCGGCTCCGTCGGCGGTCCGAAATGGGAAAAACTCCCGCCCGCCCAGCAGCCCGAGCGCGCCGCGCTCCTGCCGCTGCGCAAGCACTTCACCCTCTTTGCCAATATCCGACCCGGCCTGCTCTACCGCGAACTGACCGACGCCTCCCCCCTCAAGACCGCGCGCATCCCCAACGGGATCGACATCCTCTGCATTCGCGAACTGACCGGCGGCCTCTATTTCGGCCTGCCCAAGCAGACCATCACGCTCCCTGACGGCGATGTGCAGGCGGTGGACACGATGGTGTACCGCAAGAGCGAGATCGAGCGCATCACCGCGACCGCCATCACCGCCGCCCGCGCGCGGAAAAAGAAACTCTGCTCGGTGGACAAGGCCAACGTCCTCGAAACCTCCGTCCTCTGGCGCAAGACCGTCACCGCTTACGTCGCGCAGCACGCCCCCGACATCGCGCTCAGTCATCTCTACGTGGACAACGCCGCGATGCAGCTCGTGCGCGATCCCAACCAGTTCGACGTGTTTGTGACCGAAAACATGTTCGGGGACATCCTCTCTGACGAGATGGCCGTGGTCTGCGGCTCACTCGGCATGCTCTCGTCCGCGTCGCTCGGTGCCGGCCAGAACTCCCGCGGCCTGCCCTTCGGTCTTTACGAGCCCGCCGGCGGCACCGCGCCGGACCTCGCCGGCAAGGACCTCGCCAATCCCTGCGCCCAGATCCTCTCCGCCGCGCTGATGCTCCGCTACAGCTTCGGTTTGGAGGCTCCGGCGGCCCGGATCGAGGCCGCCGTGAAGCGCGCCGTCGTCGCCGGCACCCGCACCGCCGACATCGCATTCGGGGAAAAATCGGTCGGCACCCGGGCCATGGCCGACGCCGTCATCGCCCAACTGGGGTGATCAGGTCGC
>Ga0209829_10002594_pt1 | contig 13628 bp, 9 predicted proteins | sample C_140205_EF_Meta_FD_187311 | JGI IMG/M metagenome (GOLD analysis project Ga0209829, IMG submission 187311) | Freshwater microbial communities from Lake Croche, Canada to study carbon cycling - C_140205_EF_MetaG (SPAdes) (version 2) | ecosystem: Environmental > Aquatic > Freshwater > Lake...
ATGCAAGGGAAATTGAACATCAATGCTTTTTAAATTGTGTAAATACGCCCCTTCTAATTTTATAAAGTGTTTTGATATTCTTGTTTTTTCTGGAATGGGTATGCTCATAGCACCGCTTAAATACTTTCCTGTTAAACTGTCTTTATCTTTTATAAGCGCAGCCGCATTGCCTACCGCTACTACTTCTCCGCCCTGGTGCGCTGCTAAAGGGCCCATGTCAATGATATGATCGGCATGTCGCATAATTTGCTCATCGTGTTCTACCACCACTACAGTATTGCCTAAGTCTCTTAGGTTTTGTAATACTTTAATGAGTCTTTCTGTATCCCTTGAATGTAGACCAATACTTGGCTCATCTAAAATATATAAGGAGTTGGTTAAATTACTTCCCAAGCATCTTGTTAATTGTATTCTCTGACTTTCGCCTCCACTTAAACTATTCGCCAAACGAGATAAAGTTAAATACCCCAAGCCCACGTCCATTAAAGTTTGTATACGCTGTTCTAATTCTATCAATAATCTTTTTGCTATTTGCTTATCATGTGCTGTTAACTTTAACTCCGTAAACCAAACCTGTAAATCTTTTACGGGCATCGCACACAATTCTCCAATATGCTTGCCTTCAATTTTTACATACAAAGCTTCCTTGCGCACGCGGTACCCTTCACAATCGGGACAATTGGTTCTACCACGATACCTGCTTAACATTACTCTAAATTGCACTTTATACAAATGAGCTTTCACATCTTCAAAAAAAGCATCTATCCCCAATGCCTTGCCCACACCCTTCCACAGCTGCGTTACTTGCGTCTTTGTTAATTTATTAATGGGTTGATGTATCGGGAATCCTGCTTTGCCTGCTTCTTTTACAAACTGATCTTTCCACCAAACTAATTTCTCTCCTTTCCAGGGCGCTACCCCTCCATCATACACCGATAAATTGGTATTTGGTATCACTAAATTTTCATCAATACCTAATACCTGACTATACCCTTCACAAGTTGGACAAGCCCCATAAGGATTGTTGAAGGAAAATAAATTAGGACTTGGTTCATCAAATTCAATGCCATCCAAAGTGAACTTATTATTGAAAGTTTTTAATACTGTTTCATTTTGTTCCACCCATAATAGGCCTTCTCCTTCATAAAATGCAGTACCAATGGAATCACTTATTCGGTGAATATCATCTTCATCAAATGCTTTTACCACCACCCTATCAATTAAAACATATACCTCCTGCGCTTTAATGATTTTAGTGATTTCGGTCTTGGTCATCGCGAGGGCATCTTCAATTCTTAAAATACTGGATGCACTTGCTTTGGTCTTATTTGATTCAGCACCAGCCCTTAAATAAATTCTAGCAAAACCTTTTTGTAATAATATATTTAACTCTTCTTGTATATCTCTTTTAGCTTGCTGTTTAAAGGGAACTATTAGAACCATTTTATCACCCGCCTTTCCTTTTTGGATAAACTCCAACACATCCTGCACATCTTGCTTTTTTACTTCCTGTCCACTTATGGGCGAGATGGTTTTTCCTACTCTGGCATAAAATACACGCAGGTAATCATAAATTTCGGTCATGCTGCCCACTGTACTGCGCGGTGTTCGAGTTACTACTTTTTGTTCAATAGCGATGGCCGGGCACAAGCCCTTAATATAATCTACATCAGGCTTTCCCATTCGGGACATAAACTGCCTTGCATAAGAAGATAAGCTCTCCGCATAGCGCCTTTGCCCCTCGGCAAATAAGGTATCAATGGTTAGGGATGATTTACCACTGCCAGATACGCCAGTAACCACTATAAATTGATTGCGCGGAAAAGCAACCGTTACATTTTTTAAATTATGCACCCTTGCCCCTACTACCTGGATGTCATTATTTTCAATTTTCCCCGTCTTCTCTTTTTTACTGCTGGCCATATAGCAAAATAACAAATTCCCTGCCATTTAGTTGAAGGAATTTGTACCCGCTGTTTTAACTAAAAATGTGGATAGCTTTTAAAATAATTTCTTGTTTTCCACAAATGGAATTTCAACCCCTATAGCTAGTAATTTGTATCCACTAACCCATCGAAACCTACCCTAAAAGCAAAATGAACAAAGAAATTCAACTCTCCGACAACGAGCTTATTCAGTCCTTTCAAGACGGCAATTCCAGAGCTTTTGACGCCTTATTAGAACGCCACCAAAACAGAATTTACAATGCTATCTTTTTCATGGTAAAAGATAGCTATTTGGCCGAAGACCTTTTTCAAGAAATTCTAATTAAAGTAATTGACAATCTTACACAAAAAAAATATTCCGAGGAAGGTAAATTTCTGCCTTGGGCCTTACGCATTGCCCACAATTTTGTAGTGGACCACTTTAGAAAAGTAAAACGCACGCCCACTATTAAAACCAGCGATGACCAAGATTTGTTTGAAATTATCAAACACTCCGATCATCCTGCCGATTATAAAATGACCCGGTCTCAAACGCATAAGAATATTCAAGAATTAGTGGATCTTTTACCTGAGGAACAAAGAGAAATTATTGTGTTAAGACATTACGCCAACCTTAGCTTTAAAGAAATTGCTCAAATGACCAACTGCAGCATCAATACTGCCCTGGGTAGAATGCGCTATGGCTTAATTAACTTAAGGAAGATGATGACCGAGCGTGGCATGAGCCTGTAGGTTTTTGTAAATTCTTTATGTTCGTCTTTATTTATTCTTGTTAGCACTACACTGCAACCATTGTAAATACTCTTTTGCATCGGGCGTATAACCCACTGGATTCGAAAGTATTTTTTGTGCAGGACTCATCACCACATACAAAGGCTGTGTTACCTGATTAAAATTTTCTGCTTGAAAGGTTGCCCACAAATCACCGATGCTACTAATATCTTTGGACTGACCTTGTGCATTGGTATAAGTAAATCGCTTGTCCACGGGCAATAAGGCCTTATCATCTACGTATAGGGATACTAAAATAAAATTATTTTGTATTTCGGCCATCACTGCTGGATCTGTCCACACATTCTCTTCCATCTTGCGACAATTTACACAGGCCCAACCTGTAAAGTCAATTAGGATGGATTTATTTTGCTCCTTGGATAACTGCACTGCCTTATCATAATCATTCACTACATTGGCTTGCAGGCCATGGTGATCGCCTGTTTTTGTATATAAACTATAATGGGTAGGCGGTGGAAATCCACTTAAAAATTTTAATAAGTACGTATTTTTTGGAACCATACCTATTATTAAAATAATCCCAAACGCGAATGCTAAGCCTGCGCCAATTTTTCTACCTCCAGAAATTTTTTCACCTTTTACATCATGTGGTAATAATAATTTTCCACTTAAATAAAATGCTAAACCTAAACTTATAATTGCCCAAATGCCTATAAACACTTCTCTTTTTAATAAGCCCCAATGTTCTACCAAATCGGCATTGGATAAAAATTTAAACGCCAAAGCCAACTCTAAAAAGGCCAACACTTTTTTTACAGTATCCAACCAGCCCCCCGACTTAGGCAAGGACTGCAACCATTGAGGGAAAATAGCAAATAAGGTAAATGGCAATGCTAAGGCCACACCAAAGCCAGCCATGCCCTCTGTTAATGCCCAAGCGCCTCCTTGTAAGGACCCTACAAGCAATGTACCCAATATTGGACCGGTACATGAAAAAGATACAATGGCTAAAGTAATAGCCATAAAAAAAATGCCGCCAAAACTTCCTAATCCACTTTTCGAATCGGCCTTGTTGGCAATACCACTTGGAAGTGTAATTTCAAAAAAACCAAAAAAGGAAATCGAGAAAAATATAAATATGATAAAGAAAATAATATTTAACCAAGGATTGGTGGAGATGCTATTGAAAATTTCTGGTTGCACATTTCCAATCACATGAAATGGCACACTTGCCAATACATAAATTAAAAAAATACTAGCTCCATACAAGAGACCATTTTTAATACCTTGTTTTTTAGTTTTAGACCTCTTGGTAAAAAAAGAAACGGTTACTGGTATCATTGGAAAAACGCAAGGTGTTATGAGTGCAATAAGCCCTCCTAAAAATCCTAGAAAAAACACAGCCCAACCGCTCGACTTTTTTGTATCCTGCGCTACACCTCCACAAGCATCAACAGGCACTTTGGTATTGGCGGCAGGCAATAAAACTTGAAAGCCTGCCGATTTTTTACCATTGGCTAAGGCTACCGTTACAGGTATTTCTAATGCCAAAAACTGATCTCCCTTAGCCGCATTAACTACTACGATTGTTTTTAAACTATCCGGCTGAAATCCTTTAATCACCATCGCTTGTTCTAAATCTACAGCATTATTGTATACATTGGCTTGTTTAAATAATACATCCGCTTGCTTAGTAGCTTTTACAGAATAGCTTGGAGCACCAATCAATGAAACTGTTTCTAAACCGGCTTTAAATTCGGGGGCATTTAATCCATCAGGATTGGCAGCATATACATGCCAATCGGATTGTATTTGTAAACTTGCTTTTAAAGTATAAGTACTGTCATTGACCACTACCGCTTTCACGCTGGCTTTTACAGGACTTTGCGCTTGTGCATTTTGAAGAAGAAATAGGGTTACAAATGCAACAAATAAAGCGACAATTTTATTCAAAATATTTTATTTAATTAAAAGCTTAATTACTGCAAAGCAATTTCAAAAGATGCTTTGGCTGGAGGTAAACATCTGTCTTCATTACATACACCATATTCTATTTCACCAGCAATTTTAGTTTTGCTTGCCACTTTTAAATTTACCAATTGCGTGAATTGTACTTTATTGCTAAAATAGGCCACATCGGTATTAAAATTTTTATCAAATTTTTTCTCTAAATTCCCAATTTCTTTAGCAGGTCCTTTTATTTGAACCAAAGGATTTACTTTATAAGTTATTTTGGCAGGTATAGGGCCATCCTTAACAAATTGCGAGTATATATGCCATGGGCTTTCTATGGCAGCAGTAATTTGAATCTCGTATTGCTTAGCTGATTTTTTCACCGCTTCAAAAGTCCACTTTACAGGATTAAGCCTTTGTGCATTTGCATTCAAAACAAATGCTATACTACAAAACAAGATGATCATTTTTTTCATACGAACTCTTTTCAATTTCATTATATTATTTTTTCAAACCCAAAATTTCAAAAACTTTTACACCGTCTATATTACTTAATACATCGGAAGTGGCTCGCTCAGGATGTGGCATCATGCCAAACACATTGCGCCCATCATTGCAAATACCTGCGATATCCCAGGTGGAACCGTTAGGATTAGAATTGCCTCCTACTTTTCCAGCCTCATCACAATAACGAAATAATATTTGATTGTTTTTTTCTAAATGGGTTAAAGTAGCTTCATCGGCATAATATCTTCCTTCGCCATGGGCAATTGGAATTTGCAAGGCCTCACTTTTGTCTGTTTTAATAAATACATTTTTACAAACAAATTGCTGATTGGCATTTTGTAATAAAGCTCCTGGCAACAATCCACTTTCACATAAAATTTGAAAGCCGTTACAAACCCCCAACACTTTCCCACCCTTATTGGCAAATTCTATAACGGATTGCATCATAGGACTAAACTTGGCAATGGCCCCACAACGTAAATAATCCCCATAAGAAAAACCGCCTGGAAGCACAATACAATCCTCGGTAGTAAAATGTGACAAATCGCTGTCTTTATGCCATAACATTTCTACAGGATAGCCCAAATCTTTTTCTAATGCATCTTGCATATCTCTATCACAATTAGATCCAGGGAAAACTAAAACGCCAAATTTCATAGGTATTAATTTAACTAATTAGGGTATTAAATTGAAGAACAAAGTTACCAAAACTTGGCTTTATAGATTTGTTAAATTCTTCACCTAACTAAGGTGGTTATACACAATAACCGCCATGGCGGACCAAAATAGCAAATTAGGCACTAATAGCCTTTTGGGTGTGCCATAGCCAAAGCTTATAAAACAGGCCAATGGGGTAATTACAATAGCAGAGGCATACAATGCTTGTGCCGAAAATAAGATGGGCTGGAATAGGGTTAAAAATAACACCAAAAGCAGGACGCCCCAGTATTTTCTCACCTGTATAATAAACCTGATTTGCTCCTGTTGCCAATAATAAAAACCTGCCATCAATTGTACTCCCATCACCATCAAAGCTAAAATCACATTCAATTCAGGTTTCACCAATGGATTTTTCCAGTCCAATTTTGGTAAAAAATGTCTAAAATCCGAAATAGTGCTGGTTAAAAAAACATAAGTAAAAATAAAATAAAAGGGAAGTAGAATGCCCATAATTAATACCAGCCATTCCGCCAGTTTAAAAGGTCTGATAATGATTAACGCAAATAATACCACAGGAATTAAAATAGCAATGGGCTCATAAAGTAAAATAGAAATGCCTAAAATTAATCCAATATTAAATTCTAAAGTTTTGGGTTGATTTTGATCATACAATCTTAATAGTTTTACCAATATCCAAATAACCAAAGAGTTCGCCACCAATCCCGAACTAATCACATCCCAATAAGGAAACAACCCTGTTAAAATAATGTAGGTAAAAGCAGGCAAATAACTTATTTGCTGAAACATCTTAAACTTACTTAACAATATATTTAACCGTATGGCTTGACTTAAAATAATTACTTGAAAAAGTACAATGAGTATTATGGGAGATAATGGCTTGATGGCATGTATCAACAAATAGGCAATTAAACCATCTGATTCATTGGAAATAACTAATGGCGGGTGCATCCAAACATGAAAATGCAAACCCAAACTTAATAGTACTAAAAAAATTAAATTAATATCAGACCTGTCTTTGAATAAAAAAACCACGCTTAATTATTTAAATTTAATTTTAGCAAACCCTATTTTATTTTTAAATTGATAAGGTAAAATGGCTTCTTGATCTCCTACTTGCTTCAAAGACTTTGGCATCCATTCGTAATTTTTCTCATTTAAAACCAGGGAGTTTCCTTTAACCAATTGTCCGCCTTTGGTTAAGGTGTTAATAATTAACTGATGAATTCCCTTTTGTTTTTGATGGTGCACAAAAGTCATCCCCTCCTCATTGTCAATGGTGCCATAACCTATAAACTGATCCACATTAACATCGTTTTGTTTTTTATCAATAGTTTTTACCCATTGTATATTACCTTTTTTATCAAAAGAAATTAAGGCTATCGAATTGGCTTCATAGGTGACACTTGGATATCCAAAGGATGCATAAGGATTCATCCATCTGTTAAACATAAATGGACTGCCCCATCCAAATCTTGCCCAAGGATAAAAACCAAATGGTCTATTCCAATAATTGAACATAAATGGACTATAAAAGGCACCTCCATAATAATAATCCCATCTTGAAAAAGCACTTCTGTTGGAATAAGATTCTGCAGATTCTGCTATGGTTACAAAGCTGCCATCCGCTTGTGTACTTATCTTATCCAAATAATATAAATCAAAGGCATCTTTTAAATTTCTTTTGCGAGAAACCACTGCCCTTGTTGCATCCGTAAATCGATTGGAATTAGCGAGTACTTCTTTTTTGGCATTGATATCCCATACATAAGAATATAAACCTTCTATATTTCCTTTTTTTGAAGTAGCATAAAATGAATTTAAAATTACTTGACCTGCCTTATTGTCTATTTTTAATCTAATGTCATCCAACAATAAACTATAATTAACTACAGGGGATTCTATCACTTCATTTCCGGAGGCAGCCAAGTACAATAAGCTAACCGCTGGCGCTTGATTGACCTGCGTTGTATTTCTTAAACAAAATAAATTGCCATTATTATCTAATGCAAAATCGGATAGATTGCTTTTCTTGTTTAGAGAATTCACACTTATCTCCGCTTGATTGGTGGTTTCGAATTTTGTATCCAATACAACTGTTCTTACTTTAATAGCATTGGCACGGGTAGTGTTTACACTAAATAATACCATTTTTTGACGATCGTCACTTTGCAATAAATTAAACACTTTTGTCCTTGATCCTGGTCTTATGCCATTGGCAGTATCAACAATTGTAGGTGTTCCCATTAAATTTCCTTCGCTATTAATGGTTGCTACCGCTGCATAAACAGTGCTATTGTTTTGAAATTGGTAAAAAACAAATACTTTGTCTGAATAAGTTATAAACTCTATTCCATTTAAATTAGTGGTTTTTACAAAAGTCAAATCATTTTGCTTTACAATTTGCATTTGATCATTGTATTGTACTATAGTTGCAATGCCGCCAACATTTTTATAAATCCAATAATGATTGGCTACTTTTCCAAGTACTTCATATTGCATATCCTCTTTGTCGGTTTTTTCTATACTAGCAATGGTATAGGACTGCGCTAAACAAAATTGCATTCCTAATAAAAGGCAAACCGACATACTTAAAAAATACTTTTTCATTAGTTTCAATTTTATATACAAATTTAATGCTTTAATTACATTGTAACTACTTCAAAAACCATATTAACAGGGGTTTAATAAAATTATTTAAGCCTCTATTAAGTTAACTCCCTTTTCATTCACCTCTAATAAATAGGATTGCCCTTGCTTGATGGCTACATTTTCTAAACCATGGCTAATGGGGAAATCAAAGCAGATAGGAATGGCTAAGTCTTTACTATGCTCAGCTATCAATTCATAAGCAGTGGCTCCAAAGTCGGTGGCATTGTCTTTTAAATCGGTAAAGCCGCCTACTATGATTCCTTTGCAGTTTTCAAAAAATCCTGCATTCTTACACTGTATCATTAACCTGTCTATATTGTAATGATACTCCGATACATCTTCAATAAATATAATTTTTCCTGTACTTTCTAATGCATTTTTTGAACCTATTAAATGTGCGATCATACATAAATTTCCACCTATTATCGGCGCTTTAACCTGCCCCATTTTATTCAAAGAATGGCTGGCTGCCTGATAATGGGTAGCCCTTCCTTCTAAACAGTCTCTTAGCGATTGGATGTATTTTTCACCTGCTTCCCCTTTGTTAAAAGCGGCAGCCATTGGCCCATGTATACTCTTACAATTTTGCTTTTGTAGCGCAGCATGTAAAACGGTAATATCACTAAAACCTACCACCCATTTTGGATGAGTATTAAATTTCGAAAAATTAAGCGCGCCAATAATTCTACTCATTCCATATCCACCCCTTGCACAGATGATCGCTTTTATATTTTCATCGTCCAGCATGGCCTGCACATCTTGCGTTCTATCCATATCAGTAGCCGAAAAACAGTCTTTTTTAGACCCCACTGTTTTGCCCAACTGCACTCGATACCCCCATTTTTCAAGGGTTTGGATGCAATTTTGCACTTTTTCGATGGGAATAGAACCTGCTGGACAAACTAGGCCAATAGTGTCTCCCGGTTGGATATTCGGCGGTTGAATCATACCACAATATTAAGTACTTTTGCAGCAATGAACACGCCTAAACGATATTTGATTACTGCAGCCCTGCCTTACGCCAATGGGTTGAAACATATTGGCCACTTAGCAGGCGCTTATTTGCCAGCCGATATTTATGTCCGTTATCTGAAAGCTCAAAAAAGAGATGTGGTTTTTGTTTGCGGTAGCGACGAACACGGAACTGCTATTCCTATTCAGGCCACTAAGGAAGGCACCACAGCACAAGCGATCATCGACAAGTATCATCCAATTATAGAACAAAATTTTAAGGACCTAGGTATTGAGTTTGATATTTACCACCGTACCAGCGACCCTTTGCATCACGAAACTGCGGCTGAATTTTTTACCAGCCTAGAAGCCAAAGGTGATTTAGAAACAAAGACTACCGAACAATATTTTGATGAAGCCTCTCAAACTTTTTTAGCCGATCGTTATATTAAAGGCACCTGCCCCAATTGTACGCATAAAGAAGCCTATGGAGATCAATGTGAAAAATGCGGGAAAAGTTTAAGCCCCGAAGAATTAATTAATCCTGTTAGTACTTTAAGCGGCAATACGCCAATTAAAAAAGAAACCACCCATTGGTACTTGCCATTAAATAAACATGAAGATTTTTTACGCGAATGGATTTTAAATGATCATGCGAAAGATTGGAGAGCCGCTGTGGTAGGTCAATGTAAAAGTTGGATTGATGGGGGTTTACAGCCCAGGGCTGTTACCCGCGATTTGGATTGGGGCGTTAAAGTACCTCTTGCAAGTGGTGCTGGTAAAGTTTTATATGTTTGGTTTGATGCACCCATCGGATATATTAGTGCAACCAAACAATGGGCTTTAAATACCGGGAAAGATTGGACCCCTTATTGGAATGATAAAGAAACTAAATTGGTTCATTTTATAGGTAAAGACAATATCGTTTTTCATTGTATCATTTTTCCTATCATGTTAAAATTGCATGGCAATATTTTACCAGAGAATGTGCCTGCCAATGAGTTCATGAATTTAGAAGGTGATAAGATGAGTACTTCCAAAGGTTGGAGTATTGAAATGGATGACTATATCAATAAATGGATTAAAAAAGACAATGGCGGCAACGGCCTAGCCGATAGCTTGCGTTTTTATTTAACAGCCATCGCTCCGGAATCCAAAGACAGTGAATTTACTTGGAAAGGTTTTCAGGAGTCTGTTAACGGAGAACTAGTAAGTATCTTTGCAAATTTTGTGAACAGAACCTGGGTACTCATGCATAAATTATGCAAAGGGAAAGTACCTCCTATTCATGCGGATGTATTAGACGACGAAGATCATGCTATTTTAATTAGTGTAAAAGAAAGCAAAGAAAAAATTACAGAACTTTTAGAATTATATAAATTTAGAGAAGCTCAATTTGAAGTGATTAACCTAGCTAGAATAGGCAATCAATACATGCAAAAGAAAGAGCCTTGGATATTGGCCAAGCAGTTGGATACCGATCCTACTGCACAAGCAAAGATTGATAATTGCATGCACGCTTGTTTACAGTTGTGCGCCAACCTTGCCATTTTAATGAACCCTTTTCTGCCATTTACTTCAAAAAAAATGTGCTACATGATGAAAGTAGTAGACAAAATGTTGGAATGGGAAAATGCAGGCGGATTTAACTTATTAAAAGTGGGTTATAGTTTACGTCCCCCTGAATTGTTATTTAGAAAAATTGAAGACGAAGAAATTGAAGCAGAATTAACGCAGTTGCGCAGCAACTTAATCGCTAAAAAAAATACTATGGATAGCAACACAGCAGCAAGCCCATCAGATGCGAATGAAAAAAGTCTGAAGCCTGAAATTGTTTTTGACGATTTTGGTAAAATAGATTTGCGCGTAGGCACTATTATTGATGCCAAGAAAGTAGAGAAGGCCGATAAATTACTTCAATTAGAAGTAGACTTAGGCTCAGAGAAAAGAACTATTTTGTCGGGTATTGCCATGCACTTTGAGCCAGCAGCCATTGTAGGTAAGCAAGTGGTGGTGGTAGCCAATTTAGCCCCCCGTAAAATGCGTGGTATTGAAAGCAAGGGCATGATTTTAATGGCCGAAGATGCTAATGGCAAATTATACTTTGTTCAACCTAGCGAAGCCATTGCTGCAGGAAGTACTATCAGTTAGAAGTACTATTTCAACAACTTAATAAAGTACCTACAAAAAAGGTCCCCACGATTCTCGTGGGGACCTTTTTAATAAATCATTAGAGATTTAATTTTCGAACCCTTATATTTTAAAAAGGGTTCGAAAATTAAATGCACTCTTTTAGTTCTTTTTCAGTGTAGGCAAGTCCGTGGTGTTTTAAAACATCATCTGGTACGCCCGCCCACATATTGGGTACATTACCCATATAACCCAAGTCTTTCACGCCAATTTCTGCAGTATAAAATCCAGTAGTCACCAAGTCTCTGATATTGTTAAAGAAATTGACTCCTTGGCTATGTTCTGGCTTTGCTTTTTTAGGATAAGCAATTTCATCCACAATGCCTATTTGCTCCTGCTTTGAGCATTCAACAAATGACTTGCCATGTTTTTTATTGCTGTGCAGGTCCAACCATTTTAATCCTCCGCGCATGGGTATTTGATGATAAGGCATATCCTTAACAATAAACTCTATAAACTCCGGCACTTTCGCATCTGTAGCAGAACCGCTTACCGCGTCCTTAGGAATAATAATGTCCGAAAGCACCACAACAGTGGCCATTTCGTGTGCATCAAAGAAATTAGGTTCGGCTTTAATCTTAACCGCATAATCTTTTTCTTCTTGCATACGCTCGTCCATATTTACTTCGGATACCGTGGTGGATGTATTTTTACAGGCTTCTACTAAAACAGTTGCAGAAACTGTGCCAATGAACATCGCTTTGATGGATTTTCTTCTGTCCATAATATTTTAAATTAAGTGAGTTATTAAATTTTAATGAATGGAATGGACTATAAATTTTGTTTTTGTAACTGATCTAATATATACTCTGAAGCACGCATAGACAATGCTAAAATAGTCCAAGTAATATTTTTATCTGCTTGTGATGTAAATACCGATCCATCTACACAGAATAAATTACTACAATCATGCGCTTGACCCCATTTGTTTAAAGCAGATGATTTTTTGTCTGCACCCATACGAACTGTACCTGCTTCATGAATAATATTTCCAGGATTAGATAAACCATATCTATTGGTCGCATTATCTTCATCACCCCAGGTAATGACTGCTCCCATTTCATGCATGATTTCTTTAAAGGTTTCCTTCATGTGTTTTGCTTGCTTAATTTCATAGTCTGAATTATTGCAATCAAATTTCAAAACAGGAATACCATATTTATCTACCACTTCTGGATCAATAGTACATTTATTTTCAAAACGAGGTACGGCTTCACCGCGGCCTGCCATACCTACACTAGCTCCATAAAAGAAACGAACATCTTCTTTCAAAGACTCGCCATATCCTCCAGCTTCCTTGGTTCTAGCATTCACTTGGAACTTTCCATTTAAACCCTGCATACCCATTCCAATGCCGTATCCTGGTTGACTCATACCTCCACCATATTCAATATGGTACCCACGTGGGAAATCTAATTTTTTATTATCCAACCACCATGGAGTATATACGTGTAAACCACCCACGCCATCCTCATTGTATCTTTTACGTCCAAATAAAGATGGAATTACACCACCCATACCTGCTCCTGTAGAATCATGTAAATAATGACCCACCACCCCCGAATTATTGGCTAATCCATTAGGATGTTTTGGTGATTTTGAATTGAGTAATAAGCGGGCAGTCTCACAAGTACTTGCACCAAGTATCACCACTTTTGCATTAATTTGATATTCTTGCTTGTCTGCTTTATTGACATAAGAAATACCTACTGCTTTACCTTCTCTATCAGTGATTACTTCACGCGCCATGGCTCCAGTAATTAAATCAACATTACCAGTAAGCACCGCAGGCTTTACCAATACAGAGGAAGAAGAAAAATCGCCATATACTTTACAAGAACGATTACATTGTCCGCAATAAAAACAAGCACCACGTTCGTCATTAATTTTTTTAGTCAAAATAGATAAACGAGAAGGGATAACAGGAATATTAATACCAGTAGCTGCTTTCTTAAACATCAATTCATGCAAACGTGGTTTAGGGGGTGGCAAGAAAATTCCATCAGGATCATTCTCCAA
>Ga0209829_10002595_pt1 | contig 13626 bp, 14 predicted proteins | sample C_140205_EF_Meta_FD_187311 | JGI IMG/M metagenome (GOLD analysis project Ga0209829, IMG submission 187311) | Freshwater microbial communities from Lake Croche, Canada to study carbon cycling - C_140205_EF_MetaG (SPAdes) (version 2) | ecosystem: Environmental > Aquatic > Freshwater > Lake...
ATAAATTGAACCCACGATAGCCCCCCGATGTTGCTGTCATCGCAAAGTGGCTTAAAGATTTGAGGATATAGTATTATATAGTAAAATGGCTTATCGATACTTGAAAGAGAATCATATATTTCCCGATGTTATCAATTATATAATTCTATCATACCAACCTAATCACGATGACAATATTATAAAGTATCATCGTGCTAATATTTCTTTATTGAAGAACAAAATAATATTTTATAATAAATATAATGAGTTTGCATCATCGTGCGGTGTTCCGATAATGACATGGCGTGAATATTTACGATTAGGTAAAATTTTTGGATGGCATATAGAATAAATTCTATTACAATATATATGGATAATGGCTTATACATTTTTTAAACATCATCATATATTCCCAAAGGATATATGCGATTATATAATAACCTTTGTCGGGTATTCCGATGACGATGTTGAGTTTTTCAAACTATTTACTTATAGTGGTATGGTTAATACAATAAACTTTCAATATGATCTATATAATGAAGTTATATTGAATCATCGATGGCATGAATATAGACAATGGGATTCATTTATAAAATATATGTTACGAATAAAAGGATGTCATCATCGGGCATTAATGCGGCACGATTATAAAATTTTTTCTCTCGACAACGGCGATTGAGTATCTCTTTTTATCTTTATGAACTAACGTTCAATTATAATAAGTGATCGTTAGTTATATTTTATGGTTTTTATTTTATTTTATTTTTATTTTATTATATTATCGTATTTATATTTTAATTGTATATGCTATAATACTTCTTATTGTTCTTTCGTACATTACGATTACGGATAACCATATCTATGTCATCGGAGAGTTCATTCATAAAGCTAATAGACTGATTAAATATTGATTTCCATTGGGGTTTAGTAACATGGGGAATGTATGACAGTATTAGGTCATCGAGGACCTTAGGAAACAAGCGTGTAGTATTTAATATTTGATATGCCATTTTATATAAATCACGATCTTAATAAGTCTTTAATTCACTTTATCATGAAATGATAAAGGGGATATAAAGACCTTATTTAGTGATTTATAAAATGGCATATCTATATTTAATACAACGCTTAGATTCCAAGGTCTCGATGACAATAATGGTATACCCCGATGATACAAACCAATGGCAATCGTTTAATGGCTTAGTTTATAAATGAACCCCGATGATATGATTAATGGTGGCGTGAAATGGTATAACGAATTATTGATTTTTAAGTGACTTCCCCACCGATTTAGATGATTGTTTTTTTCCATTTTTGGCAACCGTGGACGAAGGTGTAGCCGCAATGATAGGTTGTGCTTTTACGACAGTTATAATATTGGTCAAATCTTTTTTAACATCTTTTATCAAATCATTATATGCTGATATTTTTTGTAAAATATATTTTTCATATTCGCCACTATCATCGCGAATACGCCCAAAAACAATATTAAACAATGACGCTAATCCAAGATGACCTTTATCTTGGGATAAGAATGTTTTATATGCATGACATATTTTACATAATCGTTGCAAATTACTTGGCGTATTATCAAAATGATTACCATTTATATGATCGGTTTCAAATATATCCGATGGTAGATTTGCATAATCTTTATAATCAATCGGGCAGTAAAAAAATTCTTCTACATCCTTACCGTCTTTATTACGAATAATTTTCACATTTCTTTCGCCAGTATCAATAACATCGCCAAAATCATCAACTTTTTTGAGTTCTGGAAGAAAATATGTTACAGATTGTGTCAATATATCCCCATTTTCCATTCTTTCATTATTTACACAATATTTACGAGACAAGATTTCAACCACATCATGTTGTTCCATTGTAACAACATATAAGTCATCGTTAGGTGAATAATTAATTCTGATATCATATCCGTCGGTATTAGTAGTATTACCTGTTCGTGCATCGGTGCATTTCTGACATTCTTGTCTTTGTTTAACAGTGGTACTACTCGAACCATCGAGAGCAAAACGATAACAATAAGTATTTAAACAAAAAACTCTTTTTCCAAACAAATATGCTGTCTGTATTAATTTATTATCCCCGCCTCGGATATATTCTGAAATAATATCCTCTATACGCATTACATTATTATTTCCTTTATCGAAACACGATTCTGAAAATCTTAGTATTTTTTTGTCAATACTCGCATTATTAAGTTTTAACATTTCAATAAATGCATCAATAATTTGCTTTTCCGTTATCTTAAATGGGGAATATGGTTGTGGTAAAAATTTATTTATTTTATTATATATTATAGATATATCGCTGCTCATAAATTTTTCTGAAAAAACAACATCGACGACGGTAATTTTATCATAAAATTCATGCAACTTTAATTCTAAATCTTCATAATCACCCCATCCAAACGGTAAATCAGAGTTAAATATATTATATAATGTTTCGGCAGCATGAAATTTATCGACAGCCTTTTGCATTTTTTCGATGAGACTTTCTCCACGTTTAATTTTAGTTAGAATACTTCTATCTAAATCTGCACGTTGTCGTGCAGTAAAATCATTACCAGATTTATTTTTACCTTTTTTTAATATTTCTTCATCAACATCTTGTTTATCTTGAACTTCTTGCCAATCCGCAAGAATATCATCAACATCTTGTTTTGCCGCATCCATTAAAATTTTTGCTTCATCGAGTGTTTTTGGACCTTTCTTACCTTCGCCTGTTTGAATTGTTGGAACCTCTGTCTGAATGTCCAATGTTTTATTATTAGCCAAAAATAGTTTATTTAAAATCTCATTATGTATTTGACTACTAATTATAAATTTAAAATTTGGATCTTTGTCTGTAATTGTATCAGAGTTATATGTTTTTATTAGATAAATATTATCGATATCATTTTGAGTAAGAACATTTAAATCAATATCATAATATGTTTTATTTTTACCATCTTTTTTTTCATAATAATTAGGACATGGTAATAATGTTTTATCATTCCATGCATAATTGATGACGTAAGATAAATTATTCATTTATAATAATATTATAAAATAATTTTATTTTATTTTATTTTATCCCAAATATCTGACATACTACTTCCTTTTTGTTTGATTGCTTTCGGTAATTTAGCCTTAGATTTTACCATCATCGCTAATTGTTCTTTATTTTTGTGTCCATATCCTGTCAATCCCAATTCTTTACATTTAGCTTTCAGTTCTAATACAGTGTTATTAATATATATAGGATCTTTCTTTATATCACCACTCGATGAAGCTTTCTTCGTACTACTACTCGATGGTTGTTGTACAACACTGGCAATAATTTCGTCCATATCGTCCTTTGGAGGCGGTGGTCCAATTTTAACCGATGGCTTAGGTGCAACATTTTTCTTAGCAGTTCGTCCATCGATAATTAATTGGACTAATTGTTTCTTTTTCAACCCACTTACGCCGACAATTTTTTCTTTCTTTGCGATTGCTTTTAATTCAGCGATAGTATAACTATTTAATGACGGTGAAACGAGAGCCTTTTTCATGACATCCAATCTCGCCAATTCCGCATCAATGTCGACTGGTTGCTCGATTGGTTTTACTTCGGCTACTTTAAACGACGATGCCTGTGATACTGTTCCTTTTTTTGCCATTGCTATTTTTTCTGGATCTTTCTTATCAAGGCATTGTTTTAGTTCATATCTTAATTGGCTTTTTTCGATTTCCGCTGCATCCAATTTATCCTTTGCACTCTTTAAATCGTCCTTACATTCTTGAATTTGTGCACTTAAATTTTCTGTTAAATGGTCGGGATTAACTTTATGCATTCGTTTCTTCCAGTAATCATATTTAGTTTTAGCTTCGTCGTGACGTGCTTTTATTTTTAACATTTCATTATTAATTTCGGGTGTTCGATCTTTGCTTTTAAGTGCCATAAATTTTTTGGATGTTGCTAATATTATCATTCTATAATTTGCCATTTTTGCTGATATTTTACGTTCAACCTCCTTCATATCCTTTGTATCTACCTTAACTGTCGCTGCTTTCTTGCCTGCGGGTGCTTTAACCGTTGCTGCCTTGGTTGCTGCTTTCGGGGTAGCCTTAGTTTTTTTTGGTAATTCTAAATATTTTTGTTCGTTTGGATCGGTAAATGAATATTGTAAATTTGAATATAACCCCCATAAATCGTTTGGATCCCATCCATCATTTTCTACTTGCTTATATTCGTCCAATAAATCATCAACAAATCTTTTATTTTTTGGATCACTTAAATGCTCCGCTGATTGACCCAATAATACTTTATGCATTGCTTTTACCAATGAAATCACTTTTTTAACGTCATCATCTTTATACATACTAAATGTATCTTCGTGTGGATAGTCGACACCATCAAAACCCATAGCACCTCCTTGCTGTGGTACTGTAATTTTTGTACTATTATTTATTTTTTTATGTCCTTTGCCTCCTTGGGTAAATAGTTTACCATAATGTAAATGCTTGAATCTTAACATGTTTATATTATAATTATAAAAAAACCCGATGATGGCATCACAATCTCACAAAATCCGTATCATCAATTTTAAATAATTGTTGTATAACTGGATTACGCTTTACATTATTACCATTTTTATTATGCCATCCATATACTTTCGGCTCAGAGTATAATAAATTGAAATTGAATTTTATTTTATTATATAAATCGGGATTATCGATTATATGTAAAAATACCTGACATTTATAATTTTTAATATCAGGACTTTCAAGATATTGATATATCCCAAATAAATTGTTATGATTTGTATAATATCCTTTATTATGTGTTTTTAGATATGGGGGATCTAAATATATTATCGTAGATGGACTTTGCATATATTCTTTCATAACCGTCTCGCCATCAATATTGGATAATTCTATCGTTTCATTTCTTAAAAATTTAACGATGGGTGAATTACAAAAAATTGCTTTGGTTGGCTTTCTGGTTGTATCGAATGTGCCGACTCTCATAAAATAATGTTTACGGGCTAATATATATCCCACCATAGAGTCCGATTTAATAATTTCATAATATTTCTCTTTCGTTAAATCTTTTATGGTTTCATTATATTCATCTTCTAATTTTTTTGTTTTTTCTTCATTTTGTAATAAAAAATACAATTCAATCAATTTACTATCATTATCATTTAATCGATATATAAATCTATTTGGATATAGTTGCGATAAATAACACGATAATGCCGATGATCCGCAAAATGGCTCCACAATGGTTATAACACCATCCAAATTTAAATGCGACACTATCGCAAATACATCCCGACGTTTGTTACCAGCATAACCAAAAATAAAATGATTCTTCTTCATTATATATTATTGTATAAGAAAATAATTTTATTGTTTTTTATTCATTGATGGGGATGGACTATAAATACCCATGATCGCAGATATTATCGAGAAATACACTTCACACCCTATTCCGTCCTTTATTACGATCATAACTATGCTAAATAGTAATATTATTACACTTATAATGACTTGCACAATGTATTTTAAAAAATGACTGTTTGTTTTAGAACAACAACCAGACCATTGCTCATCGACTTCCGTTTGTGGTATTTCCATTTATCATATACTTATAAATTTACAATTCAATTTTAACTTCTTGTTTATCTTTATAATCTTTATCTTTATCATCGAGAGATTTAGCCACAATGTTAATCCATTTTAATGAATATTGATAATCTTTGATATATATCCCTGCTTCCTTATCAAAATAAACGATGAATACTTTATAAACTCCCCATTTTTCGTCAGGGATACAATAAACTCCCCATCTTTCTGGTATTTCTTGGACCAATGGTATATTATTTCTTACAAGATATTGGAGAAGTGTTGGTTCAGTATCTTCCCTTATACTATTCGCAACAATTTTATTATCATCGGTGTTTGCATATTGAAGCAATCCAAACTCGTATTGTTTATCCGACATTTTATTTAATATATAAATATAAAATATTTAATATATCTTTGTCAATATTCCATAGTTGGTTGTGATAGTATTTGATGCCGACGATGCACCCCATTGTGCCGTAAATCCGAGAGTATTAATTATTGTGGGGTTAAAAGTGCTATTTGTATTCTGTGCTGTAAATCCCCGTGCATCGGCATTATTATTATATTGAAAATTAAAATTGGTTATCATCGTTGTTCCTCCAATATAAATAAATGTAACATCACAGTTCCAAGGACGACCTGAGGCAACGGCGGGACTAAATTGTAACAATCCACTATCAAATAATGTTCCACTGTTAGTTAATCTAAATCGTATCGTAGCATTATTTAAAGCACCGAATAACCCTCCGGTACGATAAGTAAATCCCATACCCGTAGTAAAGTAATTCGCAGGAACAGTTAATGATCCAACACCCGCACCAATAATCGATGTTTGAACGGCAGTGCTTACCACTGTTACCGGCGATGTTTGAGAATAAAAGCCGAGTATTTGCGGGGATGCCCATACTGACGATGTGCCACTATTTCGGGTTAATACTTGTCCGGTAGTTCCGGCTGTCGTTGGTAAAGTATAAGCACTGTTAATTTGTGTTGTTCCTTTGATATTTGTAGTAATGCCGACCTTTCCAATATTAACACCTAACGCATTGGTTTTCCCTAATTCCAAGGTATTAAAACTATCAACCAAGTTAGTGCTAACATTATTAAAAGCGACATTATCGGCAGTATTTAATGATTGATTGAAAGGATTTGCTGCTATCGGTGTTTGCCATGCTGCTATACCATGACCATTCGTTGTCATTACTTGTAGATTGCTACCATCGGCGGTTGGGAGATAATATGCCTGATTAACCAATGTGCCAGTATCATCAACTCTTAACTTTTCAATCGTGGATCGTTGTATTCTGAAATAACTTTCATCGATATCAACTTCGGATGCTGTACTTGGACTCCATATTCTCGTATGGCTACCCTGAGTCAAAAATATCTCTTTTAATCCAAAAATGGGGTCTTCTCTATTAAAAAATATATCACCATCCATATTTAATGAACATCGCACGCCGGTTGCCAGTGGTTGTCCTTCTCCTTTGAGTTGTACTCCATAATCATATACTCTCACACATTCTCTATCTAACGCATTTTTTAATATTGTCTCGGCACCAACGGTAACCCTTAAAACGGTTCCTGTCCCACCATCACGAACAATGGATGCCTCATCTACCGTTGTTGCGAATGCTGTGTTTGTTGAACCACTACCCGATGATAAATATGTTGTAGTTGATGGACCTGTACCATCGGCTATACTTGCTAATTGTAATTGTGATTGTCCGCATGTTGATGTCAGCGTTTCGGCGGTTGATGATATTGACCCAACATTATTTAAATTTCCCAATTCAAAGTTCCAATTACCCTGTGCTGTTATAACGGAACCACCAATGCCAACATCACTACATACAACCGATGATGACCTATCGTTAGATAATATTGCACTACCAACGGCGGGATTTATTTTTGTCCATTCTAATAAATTGTTGCTCGGAAAAGAAAATAAATAAGTAACCGATAATAATGGATAAGGAGAAAGCCCCGGATCAAAACCTTGATCGAATGGAAGACCTCCTAATATTTGATGTCCGTTTGTAGCATTTAGAGATTGCAATCTTACAAAATTAGGCGATATACCAGCAACATCCCATGCAAAGCGTGGATTTACTGCCACTGTATCACAAACAAGAATCGCCCTAAACGTAACGTTTGGAAATCGTCCAACTTGTTCATCAAATAGTAGTTGAAAAGTTCGTATAAACTCTGTTATACTATAAACGCCCGCCAAGATATCAAACGCAAAACTATATGTTTCAACACCGGCTTGTACAGTAAAACTGTATTGACCAAAAACGACGCTTATTCCGGGTACCGATCCACTACCTAAATTAGTACCAGTTAATGCATAGGTTTGACCATCGGTAATAGGTAATGATGTAGGGAATATATAATTTTTATTTAATGCCGATGTTCCCTGTGCCAAGTTTTGAACTGTTAATTCGGTTAAAAATGTCGGTGTAGGTCCTCCTCCTGCCCCGTAAACCAAATTACCGCCCGACACAACAAGCGATTGACCATCTATACCAACCGTTGTTGGTAGTGTATAAGGAGTTGCTAATACAGTTTTACCCGATGTATTTGTATATTGTGGTACTGCTCCAATCTGTGCTGTACCTTGCTGTGTAATCAAATCTTGCGTTGCTTGATTAATACTCGATACAACGAATGCTTGGATATCGGGACTAACACCCGCTACTACCCCAAACTTAGTAAAATTTGTTGTCATTATTATTTATTATATAAATATAAAATAAAATGTTTAATTTTTATTTTATAACTATATCTAATTTTTATTTTTATATATCATCGTAATTTTTTAATCAAATACTCTTGCTACACCATATTTTTTTATTAATAATAAAGTCGTCATCGACCTTAATCCGCAATCTTCTTGATTATTACCTTGATCGCTTGTTTTATTGACATCTACTATTTTAAATCCTTGCTCTAAATGGGATTTTACAAATTTTTTTAATACATTTTTACTAAAACGTCCAAAACTATCAAAGATATACAATGTTTTTTCATGTTTATAAACACCGATCCAATGTGTACCAGATTGGCGACTGTTATCGGTGTTTATAATCGCATAACTACATTGTGGTGCGTTTGCTGGGTATTGGTCATAGGCGAATGTACCGCAGTAATCTTTACCCATCATCGTTTTTCCGATGTCGTCTAATTGAACACTATCCAAAGCTTTAATCCCATAAACACTTCGCATTTTCTTTAATATTTGTTGTTGTTTCTTTTTTAAATCATCCTTCATTGTTTATTTAATATATAAATATAAAAATTACATTAACGACAACCACACCCACGACCACTACCACAATGACATTTTTTCCTTGGCACTCTTCGTGTATATTTTCGCACAGCTCCCGTTCTTCGTTTATATCCTTTGACTCTATTATGATAACGTCCATAACCAAGCATACCGGCTACGGTACCAACTCCTTTAGCGTATGGATGAGGTATAATATTTGCTACTTTCGATATAATTTTAGTTTTTTTCAACCAATTATTTGCTGAATTAAATGCTCCTTTAATTTTGTCACCAATATTAGACCACCAACTTCCACCCTGCATACGATGACCTCCAGCCAAAGCAAGACTACCACCATGTAATTTTGTCGATGCTGGATATGTCGATCTTCTTGCGTGTGCTAACGTAACTAAACTCATTCTTTATTATATGTTTATAAAATTCTTATTATTTAATAAGCCATTGGCAGACTTCTAAGTCGATGCATACGTCGTCCCATTCCCGCAAGTTTCAATGCACCTCCTCGATGGCGTCGTCGGTGGCGACGCCCATATCCAAAATGATGAGCTGCATGACCCACTGCCCTTACCATTGAATGAGGATGTGCCATTGCTTTTTGACTAATAATCCTACTTGATTTCAAATAACTATGTGCTTTATGTGCCAAACCTTTCATCATCGCTCCAAAAGCTCCACCTCGCATTCTGCGTCGTCCTACCATTTTTACTTATTTACATTATGATTATAAAAAAACAATTAATTTTATTTTTAGCGATTGACCGATACGACTTGGGTGATAAAACCATTCTCGTACATAATTTCGGCTTGGCGGGAATAGTGAGCAACAATAAATAAGTTTTGACTTGCACCAATATTTGGCTCGGTAAATCCAATTTGAACATTTACGTACGATGACGTGTCGTTTTTATCTTTCGAAAAGTCGAAATGGAATATGGAGCCTCTTTCAAGATAGTGGGGGTGAGTCTCGGTACCTCCCTCGCTTGTAATTTTTCCACTATATTGTTGTGTTTGTAAAAAACGTTGAATATTTTGATTAACACCACCGGTTGCCGTCACAGTGTTTGCGAAAACTGAACCAATATTATATGCGGATGGATATAGAGTCTGCGTTTTGGTAATACTACCGTAAGTTACTTGTATCTGCGATACCTTATTAGCAGCATTATCTTTATAAACCGATGCAATACCAGTCACTGCATCGACAGTATTCAGTCCGTTTACTCCTACGGGTTGTAAATAAAACTTCGTGGCAGGGCATGTTGTATTATTTCCACAGTCTCCTCCTTGAACAAAGACCGTAATAGCCAAAGTAGATGGTGGCACGGTAAAATCTAAGTTTTGTGTGCCTCCCGATGTATTTAATGTTTTATTTAAAATAGCCATCTCAATTAACGATAGAGGAATTACACCCGAGGGTGACACATCACTTTTAATAGTGCATACATAAAATTTGACGTCGTTAATTACTAAATCATAATCAAACGGACTTGTTAATACCAGCGGATCGGTTGGTGATACTCGCATTGGCGTCAATGATTGGACGCTATTCACTTTATAATTTGGGGAAGGATTGAGACTAATTTTAAAGTCTCCACCACTAATTGGATTCGCTTCGCTAAAAATGCCTAACGGTGGTTGAAACATAACCTGAGTAGAATTAGCACCGCACGCGGGATCGCTCGCTCTTAATATCTCGATAATAGCTACGGCGGCTCGATCACCTCCTCCGACCGCTCCAACCTCATAATATATTCCAGTCAAAGCATACTTTAAGCCGTCAGTCCATGATTGAAGCTGAAAACGACGTCCGCCTGTCACTACAATAATATCACCTATTTCTAATTGTGTCGCTGTGAGCGTCAAACCACCAACGAGACCAATGGTTCCCACATTCGTAGCGGCAACCCATGCAAAAGTAGATATTCCATAGTCTGCTAAAAATGTTCCCGTACCGGAATACCCGTACATTCGTTTATATAGAACAGATTTCAATCCATCTTCATGAAAAGTTCCATCCCAACTAACATAATTTCGACGACGTGTGAAATCAGCATCATCCTGAAAAACAATACGACCAACACTTTTACTCCACGCACTCGATTTATCGAGACGAGATTTTAATACTCCTGCCTGTGGGATATATTGCGTAATTAAACTCACATCACTATTTCCAGCTCTGAAAAAAGCATTATTATATAATGTTGAACCAAAATGGTCTGCCAATGCAATTCCATCCGAATAATATACAGGACGCATTACACTCGTTGCTTCAGCCGGTGCATAACCCGTTGTTGTATCATCAACCAATCTTGGACCGAGTGGCACTTTGACGGATAATTGTGCATCAATTACAAAATAACTCAATGATGGTATAAAAGCATTTTTACCGCTAACACTAAAATCAAAATCTTGAATACCACGGGGAAAATTAGCACCTTGTACACTTCGTTTGCATGTTACTTCACGAAAGTTTAATTCGACTTCACGATCTTGTAAGTTCATTTTATTCTATTTATATTATAATATAGAAAAAATAATATATAATATATTTTATAATTATATAATAAATAAAGATGAGTATTGAAAGAAAGATTACATATATATTCTCGAGCGATCCTGCTAAAGGTGCTTCAAATATACAATTAAATGGTTCTGTATTTTCAGTTAACATGCAATATCCAATAAGTCTTCCCAGAGGTACACAATATGCCACGATGGAAGTGCATTCAGCATCAATTTGGTACGTAACTCCTAATATTAGTGCAGCACGTAAAAATAATTATTTGGAAGTTAATATCGGTGCTTTTGTATATCCTTTAACTATTGCCGATGGATTATATAATTTTCCTCAATTAGTAAATGCATTGGCGATTGCTTTCAACTCTAATTATCCAGTCGCAGCATATAGGTGGGCTGATATGTTTAGTTTTGATGCCGATAATGCAACCCAGCGTGTTGCGATCACAGTTTTGAAAAATGATGCACAAATTAACTGGAATGTTCCAAATTCTGTTCGCGATGTTCTTGGATTTGTCGCTGTTCCTATTCCGCCAGCACTACCTATTAATTTAACACCTCCAGCAATTCCGATTGTAGCACCCATAACTTATTTGGGTAATGCGGAAGCAGCATTCAACGTTATTAATCAATACTATATATCTGGTAATTTGGTACATACTGGAATACCTAATAATAGTGACTCATCAAATTTGATGACGGTAGTATATATTGATGTTCCTCCAGGATCGCAAATTAATTATCAACCACAATTACCATTATTGATTGATGCAGCCGAATTGATAGGAGGACAGAGAACACAATTTACTTTTAGATTAACCGATCAAAACTTTACGCCGGTAGATACGTTTGGCGAATATTGGTCATTCATTTTAACAATACGATTTTGGATGTAAATTCCCACGGGAATAAAATAAAAATAACAAAAATTAGCATAGTTAAATTTACCATTAAAAAAATAAAAAAAATTTTTAAACTATTTTCCGATACTTATCGGTAGAACTAACGGATAAAAATGTTTACTCCTTAAATTGCGATTATTATATATATAAAAAAATCGCAATTTAAGGAGTTCCGATAGTTCTCTCGATAAATTATTTTATTTTATTCCCGTCGGTTTTTTATATGAATATATTAATATAATGTATACTAAAAAGCAAGTTGCTTTTCCATTTTTTAGCCAAGCCAAACGGCTTCCGCCAAAACAAGCTCCATCCATAATACCCCATCCTGATATTATATCTAAGTTTCAGGATGATAAGGGTAATTTAATCGATAATAAAAAAAATGCTGTTCAAAATGGTAATGGTAATGTAGTTGTTGAAAAGAAAAAGAATAAAAAAAAGAATTTACCATGCGAGAAATTGATAAAGAAATTAGTTGGTCATAAAGATCCCGAAGCAGATAACAAGAAGATGAAAAGATTAGTTGGTGCCATAGAAAGATATGTGAATGAAGAATTATGATCGTAAAATTTGCATGATATCTATTTTGAGTTGTTTTGTTTTTTCCGATGATATTGTTTTTTTCGATGATAAGTGTTTTAATATTTGTTTAGTTGTTACACGTTTGCGACCCATCGCCAATACATCAACAATATCCTCTGGTTCATCGGGCGTAGATGATGCTAATAATAAACTTCCTTTTACCGGTTTAATATCTGGCGGTAATGTATATGTTTCCATAAATTTTTGTAATTGCATTCCCTTAGTTGATAATAATGGATTAAAACTTTTTTTTATACTATCGACAATATCTGAGTCATAATTATCTTTTAATCCTTCACTAACTCTTTCAATTATGTTTTCTTTTGTTGAATTAAGCGAAAGTTTATTAATCGTATCAAGTAATAATTTCTGTGTTTTTGTTGTTATTATTGTTTTTTGCGATGGTATCAACTCTTTAATAGGTGGTAATGGTAGTTTACTATATTTTGGTGGAATAAATGCATATCGTTTTGTTGATGAGGAAACCTCTGGATTAATATTAAATGATGTTTTCATTACTTTAATATCTAACATTTTTGCTATGGATTCAATATTATAACCATAATCTGGATAATAACTTAAAATATCCAAAATTCGTTGCATTGAGTAATTTAGTGACATCATCGCAATAAACCACTCCACAACTTCTTGAATATTATCATCTCTCCATAGAAGTTCTAATTCATCTAATAGTTCCTTTGTGTCTTTCCCACCAATACTTCTTAAAGTAAAA
>Ga0209829_10002596_pt1 | contig 13624 bp, 12 predicted proteins | sample C_140205_EF_Meta_FD_187311 | JGI IMG/M metagenome (GOLD analysis project Ga0209829, IMG submission 187311) | Freshwater microbial communities from Lake Croche, Canada to study carbon cycling - C_140205_EF_MetaG (SPAdes) (version 2) | ecosystem: Environmental > Aquatic > Freshwater > Lake...
TTTCAGTAGGAGGGCTCGGGATTTCCTTGATGACCTCAATGATTCTATCAACGGGAACCTCCACTCTTTTTTCAACTTCCACATACTCAATCTTCACAACCTCTCTCTCTTCCACCACAGGCACTTCAACATACTTGATAACCTCTTTGATTGTCTCTTTTTCTTTTGTCTCAACCCCCGCATTTAGTAAACCATATCTTTCAATGTTAAATCCAGTTGCAAAGGATTTCTTAACAACTTCACTGATGAGTAAATCATTTAGATTACAATAAGACAATAAGTCTTTGTGTTCAGTGTTTGTTAGATTTAACTTAACTTCCATATTAATAATTAATCAACTTTTCGCTTCCTTCCGTTAATGCTTCAAATGAGTTAATATAAAAAGAAAGAAAAGGTTTAGGATTAGGTAAATCCACAAAATTATATTCGTCTTTTTCAATTTCATATACGCCATAGCCATGTTTTCTGACTGTTTCTCCAAAGTTTTGTTGGATGGTTGAACCAATCATGTATGCCTTCTTTTTACCAGGGATATCAAATACTTGTCTCTTATGTATATCACCACACAATACAAGGTCACAACCTTTGAATTTACTCACATCAAACCCATCTTCAAACTTATACCCAATGTCTGTATATAGCCCTTGGATTGGTCCGTGGAATAAACCTATGTTTATGTTCTTTGACTTCTGAATATCGGGAGGAATATTATGTTCGTATAACGAATAAACACACCAGTTAATATTATCGTCTTCATATACACCTCTATCTTTAAGATAAGTGATGTTATCGTTTTTCAACGAATCAATTATTGGAGTTAATGCATCGAGTCTTGATGTATTATTTTCCAAGAAGTCGTGGTTACCAATAATAACGATTGTCTTAGTAATGCTAGCACATTCGGTTAATACCCAAGCAACAAACTCCACCAATTCAGGTGTCATTTGGTTTTTGGAATGGACCAAGTCACCTGTGAATACTATTCTATCAGGTTGTAATGTCTTCCATTCATTCAATGCAGATTCAAGGATTCCACGGTATAAATCGTGGTCCTTGAATAATCTGATATGTAAATCTGAAAAGTGTACTAATCTTTTAATCATTGTCTGTCATTAATGATAATCCAAGTATCATAAAAATTGAACCGACAGCCCAATTTTCAAACACTATGAATTGTGAAATACCTGTACCAATAAGGATATAAGGTCCGAACTTTCTCCAAAGTTTTGTAAATTTATTCTTCACTGATTATTGGGTTTTGTTGTTCTTCAAATGGATTTTGTCCTTTATTTATGTGTCCACATTCGTCACATTTATAAATTGGAAAAGGTACTGTTGTATCTTCAGGTGCTCCTTGTAATCTTGAAACAAATTTCAAGTAAATCACCTCTCTGAAGTATACCGAATCACACTTATCGCATTTAACTGTAGGACATTCCCTTAAGTTAACCTTTGGTCGTAAATCTTGCATATTCTTCGTTTTTTAATGTTTTATGTAGGTTGTTTATTGTTTCCTGTAAATTAGAAATATAAGAAAGATTTCTAGTTTGTTCAAGTATTCCAATGTGTTCTGATAATGTTTTGAAATCTAAAGAACCTAATGTTGTCGCAAATTTATCTATAAAATCTTTTGATTTTCTTGTTTTTTTCATATGGACAAAATAAGCTCTGCAATACCAAAAAATAGTTTGAAGTTCATCTTCAGTCCAGCCATTATTCAAAAGAGCAGTATCTGCTACATCTGAATCATTAGCGTTATAAACTAAAACTTCACCTGAAAAAGCACTATTAGTATACTCATGATATAACGCAAATTTGCCATAGTTTGTTTGTCTCTTACCTGTCTTATCAATGATATACGTAAGTAATCCGTTTCTAAGGTATCGTTGAAATGTAGATGTGTCGTTTCTTCCAGCTGTGCACCATTTGGTACCTGCTCCGTATTTTAAAGAACCTCTATGTGTTAAAGGTGATAGTAACAAGTAATCATCAGTCTCATGTAAAACTATTACATGTTCGTCTCGGATGAAAGTTTTTTCATCTTTAATTTCTTCTGCCCGAATTATAGTTTTTCTTAACAGACTAAGGCTAGTATAATCCTTTGCGTAAATGTCTTTGTTATCTATATAAGGTAACAACTCATCAAACTTGTTCACTAAATATATAAGACCATCAGTTGTCGATGGACAATCGTTATAACCTCTATTTGACCAACTTTTTAATAAGTAATCTAAATATTTTTTTGTTGGTGTTTTATCTGATTCGACAAGTTTATTAAATGTTCTTGCTATGACTCCCTCATATTTGAGTTTTAATTCATCAACTTTTGACATATATTAATTTTTTACGAAAGACAAAGGTAAGTGAAAACTATTACTTAACCAAATATTTTTTGATGTCCATATCTAAAACAGTCTTGATGATGTCTTGAGGGACTCTGTATTCATCAAAGAACGTATCCTCTTTCAAATGTGAGATGATACAACCATAAAGTTTGATGTTCTCATATTTTGTACCCTTTAACATCTTAATCAATAATTTACCATAGAAAGGTAATTGAAGATAGTAATGACCTAACGCATTGTCAGGATATTGTCCAAACGGGTCTTTTAATCTTTTAGTATAATTGTTCTCTTGGAAGTTCTTTGGCTTGTTAGTCTTCCAATCTGTAATCAAAAGACCGAATTCATCACCAGTCTTGTTCAAGGTCAACCATACTTTATCTGGTTGTCCTGTATATCCCAAATCAGGGTCGCCTAACACCATCTCTGTATCAAGTAATTCCACCTTTCTGTTTTCCATTAACTCAAGGTATCGTTTACCCGCAAAAATCATATTATCACTCTTCATTAACTGAGTAAGGTCACAATCAAATATAGGTTGTCTAACCTCCTTATATCCACCATATTTTTCTATAAGACTCTTCTCCAACATGTAGTGAACTCTACTACCTAAGTTAGTTGAGTAATCTCCAGCCGCAGCCCACTCTTCAATCAACTCTTGTTGTTTTTGTGGGTCCCCACCAGCTTTGTTGTATGCCGCTTCTTCAGTTGGAAACTCAGTGTAGAATTTTTTTAATACTTTTGATACTGAAGGATAGTCTCTACGACCATTCATGGTGTAGATGTGTTTATCTTCTTCAAATGTTAATCCAAGTGACTCTTGTCTTGCTTTGATTAAATCTCTAATCTCTTTGGCTATGTTACTTAAATTCATAATAGTATTCTTCAATTTGTCCCCTTAAATCACAAATGTCTTTATCTAAAGGTAGTTTAACAATTTTTATTTTATTATATAATTTTCCACCATTCAACTCGTTATAAACTTTTACACCATCTGTCCAAGCATCTCCATCCGTACAAATAATAATGTTTCCCTCAGCCCTTTCGTATAATGTTTGGAAAAGAAGTTTACTCATTTTTTTTCCTAACATCACAATTGAATTCTCAATAAAGAAACCGTCAAACGCACCTTCCACCAAATATACATCTTTTGTCCAATCAATCAGTCCTTCGTTGAATATTATCTCATCCTTAGGTACCGCAGGGTTCTTATATTTCATCTTCTTTGGTGTCCATGCTCTTGCAACATAATAGTTCAATACTCCGTCCTTGTCGAACGAAGGTACGATAATTCTTAATGCAAAATCACCTTTTACAGTATAACCTATCTTATATTTTTCAATCATTTCATCGGTAATACCCCTTGATTGCAAATACTTATAAGCTTCTATATGTGGAATGAACCTTGGGTTGGAGTCTTTGAATGTCATGTAACCCTCAGGAAGTCTTAATTTTGGTCGTTTCTTGTCTTCTTGTTTAAGTTCTTCAGGTTTAATTAAGTTGTAGAGTTTCTTTTGGGCCTTAGTTGCATAACCATCAAATAACTTACCTAATGGACCGTGAGTACCGTATGTCTCACTACAAGCCCAACATTTATATACATGTTTTGAATAATTGATTTCAAGGTTACCCTTACCATCACCTTGGTCTAATCCTTTCTCTTCAGCACAAACAGGACAGTCGAAAGATATCTGACCCTTCGACTCATAGTGTTGTTTTGGTGTACCTAATACATCAGTTAACAACTCAACCAATACTTCAACTTCATCTGACATATTACAAATATAGTAAATTATTAGTCAATATCATCAGGGTATATCCCGATAACGTGTTTCCTCCACCATTTTTTTACTGGATGTGACTCATCAAAATTTTTTTCTACTATTATTGCTACGATAATAAATGTTGCCGTTGATAGTAGGCAAAGTAAGTACAAGTAAGCTAATGCTATCATATTATTCCCATTTAATTTTTGTGATATTATAGTATTCATTAACATCAACACCAAAATATTTCATCCTTGTTTTAACTTCAAATAAAATAGATTTTCTTAAAAATCTATTAAGTTTGACTTTTGAAATTCTATATTTATCTAATACTGAGGTGGTATACCATGTTTTTTTCTCAATTCCCACTCTAACAAAGATTTTTCCTTCAAAGGTAGCATCTACTTCTTCGGCCCAAGTATATTTTCTATAATTTTTGATTTTGATAACACCATCTAAGTGCTCTGTATGTATAGGTATTTCACCCCACTTTTTGAGTGATTCTTTAATTCCTGTGGAAACTTCGTCTTTGATTACATATCTTGCCATAGAAGACAAAGATACGCAGAATAAATTAAACTACCAAATTTCTTTAATCTTCATATAACCAAGGGCCGCACAATATGCATCGGTTTGGTCGTAGTTTTCTTTCTTGAGTGTATTATTTTTGGTATATTGCCAGGTAATCTGAGGTTCTCTTTTAGCAACTAATTCCCATATTATAACTTTTTTATCTATGTCTTTAGGGAACCCTCCGAATAAGACATGTTTACCTTTGTCGTTCTGTTGAACTAAGTGTGGAAAGGCAAATTTTCTTGAGTTGTAAGTGGATACAAATTCGGGTACTACACCTAAAACATCATAGACTTCTTTACAAACTAATGTATTGAATCTCATCAATGTTCCTACAGTGTAGACGTTGTTTGAATTAAGTAATGGTTCTTCGATAACCACACTTGTAATTCCCATGTTGACGTAGTCTTCTATTTTTTTTCTAAAAATACCACTCTTAAGGATTAATTCCTCAATCTTGTTTTCAACTTTGGGTTTGGGGATTGGAGATATGTGAGTTAACTCTAATAAGTTTTTACTTTCAATATCAAATAGTGCCCATCCGATTGTTTTCGTTGACACATCTAAACCTAATACTTTTGGAGAATCTTTACCTATTGTTTTTGCCATGATTAAAAATCTAATTTAACTACATATTGCTGAATACCTTGTCTCAATTCTGGCGATTGTAGTTTAGATATAACCATAAGGTCTTTGTTCTGATTGTAAAGACCAATTTCCGTAACATAAGATGTTGTACCTGAAACCCATGTTGGATTTGATGTGTTGGTAAATTGATTCCTACCGAGGTTAATAAGATACTTCATCTCATAAATTGTCGCAGATATATCAGTAGTTAAATTACCATAAAAATAATATTCATCACCAAAATTCAATGTGTCAGGTTGACCATTCATTGGTATGTCGATGTAATTATTCAGTTGGTAGATTGTTGCTCCTGTTGCAGGATAATAATCATCTTGATTGATTTGGAATGTAACTCCTGTTAAGGAAGCTGTTGTGATGAATCCATTACTTAAAGTCATTGCTGATGTAACATCAATCTCTCTCCAAGCTGTTGCAGATGGTCTTGTATCACCTGTAACAAGCTGACACAATAACTTCATCGAAGTTGCTGTGAATCCCGTCATACCTGATTGAGATAAGAACGGAAACTCAGCCCCGAACCTAACCGCCACGTTTTCCGTGTTCGCAGTTACGGAGTCAGCAGCTTTGATAACAGAATAATAATTACAATGTAAAGATGATGTTGCACCTGACACAGTATCAAATCTATAAGTAACCCATAATCTTTGAGATGGGTCAGTCATAATACCTTCTTGTGTTGAACCATTTGGATAACAAATATTTGGTGTTATCAAAGAAAGTTTTGGTGCTGGTAAGGTCCAGTTTCTGTTTGATTTGTTAGATAATGCCGCAATTACTTCTTCATCATCAATAACCACAATCTCTTGGTCTGGAAATACCTTTCCAATTCTATTTAAGTTGGCATTACTATCAGGATTCAAATCCCATAAATGATAATATCTAATACCAGGGTCATTCATATCCAAGTTTTTTGTTGACTTGATATAATAGGGAGTACATAAATCGTAACCTGGTGGGTCAATCCAAAACGTTTCACCTATAGTAGAGCCTGTTGATTTGTGCCACATCAACGTAGGTATGTTAAGTTTGAAGTGTCTCGCCAAACCAATGTTGTCATTTGGGTTTTGTGGGTCAAATGGAACAGTTGAAAACTTCTCACCATATACGTTATCAATGTTTTGATTTGTATAGTGAATGATTGCAATCGCTTTTTGATTTTTTGGGGTGACTATAATTTTTTCATCGAAAGAGTTATAGTAAAACACTTTACTAGTATCTGTTTGACCACTTGGCTCTTGATATCCAAGATATTCTTTAGTTCCAATATAGGTTACTGAATTATACATATCATACCCCTGGTAAGAACTTGTGAATACACCTGCAGGATTTTCAGACCAAGGAATATTCATATTCCATATTGGTGTATCCAAACGTTGTGCCACATTACATGGAGATTCAAAGTTTAACACATCATTTGACCAATAAGGTGCTGGCGTATTAAAATCATATAATTGAGTCATACCAGATGGATAAATGTAGGCTCTGGCATAATAGGTACTTGTATTAAGTAATGGGTATGATGGAACTGCCCTATCAAGTGTAAGTGTGAAAGTTGTACCAGTCACTCCTGTAGTTGGAGCCATCGACTGAATCTTATATGTTAAAATTTGGTTAGTCTCAAATGTACCACATCCACCATTACCATCAAGAACTAATGTAACAAAATCATTAACTTGAGGAGTTCCTGTACAAGAGGGCGAACAAACTGAATAATCATAATCAATCGTAATTGATGTTTGACCTGTCAACGTTGACATATCAACCCAATAGTTTGAAGTGACTGTATATGCCGAAGATGTTTGAATTTGAGTATTTCCTGTTGTGAAAAATCCTTTTGGTCCAGCTGAATTATAAACCTCTTGAACAATACTATCCATGTAAGGAATACCATATGTATTACCCGCTCCTCCTTGAACATAATATGGATATTTTACGTTTTGTTTGTTTGATTCAGGGGAGCCAGTATCGTTTTGGGCATTAAATGCTGGCATCAAAATATTATTATTAACTTGATTGTAATTGGTAACAGCAGAATAATTTACCTCACTATCTCCTATTTGAAAATAAGCGATATTAAAGTTACCTTGGGAAATATATCGTCTTCCAACATCTGTAACTCTTGTGTTAATTAACCCTGAGGTATTTTTTAGAATATATGCCATTTTTTATAAATATTTGTTTCTCGTTTTTAACAAGGTGTTTGATTAGTTAATATTCCATCACTCACAACTTCCCAATTAAAAGCACCATTCGAATAATATCCTTGCGATGCTGTAGATTGTCCTAAATTTGGTGAACTATACAGAACACTACCATTATTCAGTGGTGTTCCTGCCTCAGTATAATATAAAGCTGGTTGACGATTACCACTATTACCAGAACAAGCGCTTGACGCAAAATCACCATTATTATATGTTAACAACCATTGTGAATAAATAGGAGGTGCCACACAATTAGAATCAGAACAATTAGGAAGGAATGTTACTCCATCTAAATTATAAGTAAAAGGTTTGTTATATGCATATGTTCCTGTGTCAGGATGAACTAAATAACATGTATATAATGAAACCGCAACTGTAGCATCTGATATGAATGATAAGTCTGTAGAGCTTCTACCAACCGCACTACCAATTCCGTTACATGGTGACATATCATAATAATAATATTGAGGACAAGGTCCCGTTGATGTAATTTTACCAACCGAATTTATTGTTAAACAATTTGCACCTTGACTGTAATATCCAGCGCTTACAGGTGTCGTACATGCATTATTAGTATATAAGAAAGTATCAATTGCAAATGAATTAGTTAAACTATAATAAGTAACTAAATTCGTTGTATAATAGTTATCACAAGCCGTTGAACAATCTGTAAAACTGTATGATAACACAATTGGATATGCGGTTGGTAATGGTGGTGCTGAACTATTAAAAGAAACATTAGTATCTATTGTATTAACAGTGTCTCCCGCAATAGCCGAACAACAATTACATCCACTTATAATAGGATTAGTAATGTGTCCACTAATTTTACTTTGTAACTCAGTGACACAGCTATTTGTACTTATTTGTCCATCAGTAATAACTAATTGAGTTGAACTTACGATTGAAGTTGTAGATGTATTAGTTAAGGTAATACTGTATGTTTCTGTATCCGTGGTAGTTGTTTCAATTTCAGGACTACAATTTGGTCTTGTCGCTGATGAAGTTATTGATTGTAAATTTGTTGGTATAAGATTATTTCCATTTTGTACTACCACTATGGAGTTTGTAATTGTACCTCCTCCTGGTCCATCAACAATTTTAATCGAAGAGAATTCCAAATTTGCTTGTATCGTAACTCCATCAGGTATTGCTGGTGTTGAAACTATTGTATATTTTGTAGTTGTTGAATTTGAGTTTGGAACAACGTTCGATTGTGTATCAACTAAAACAAAAGACAATTGATAAGTCACGGGTGATTGATTATATCCAATGGCTACGACGTTTGATAAAGAACCAGTACTTGAATCTTTCACAATTGTAGTATAAGTGTTTGGAGTCAAGTTAAAGAAGAAATTACTATTTTGGAATGTTAATCCATTATTAATTGAATAGTAATATGGTGGTGTACCATATAAAGCAGCAAAAGTTATTGAACCGTCTCCATTTTGTGTAACATTACAAGTACTGTTTTGATATGTAACTTGTACCTGTAAAGGTAAGGTCGCAGGACAATCACCTTCAGTCATTGTTACACCATAAGTTGTTGTACCTCCAATAACTCCCCACAGTGCTGTTGGAACGTTAGATGTTGTTGTACTAGCAAATATTCCACCTCCGTCAGAAATGAATGGTGTTTTCATATCTTGTTCCACAATTTCCCAATTGGTCTTATTCCAAATAATGTTGTAAGTACCATTTGACCAAGTAGTTTTTCCATTATACATTCCATTACAAATAAACTGCCAAGGTCCATAAGCTATATTATTACTAATAGCGATAAAACATAATTTAGGACATATTGATGAGGGTGTAACGGTTGGAGTTGCTGTTACTGTTGGCGTTGGAGTTGCTGATGGTGCAAAAATACCACAAACTGTTGTTGCGCTATAATCACGATAATAATCAATAACCGTACATTGGTAAGTTCCTCCTGAAATTCCTGATAATGTTTGACTTCTTTGTCCATTATTCCAATAAAAAGAATATGGACTTGTTCCACCAGTTACATTTAACGATAAAACACCATCATTTGAACTTGGTGAAGATGGATATGCAATTACATTACAAGTAACACCTAAATCAAATAATGTGAATACCTGACAATCATTTTGAGGTTGATATACAGGTAAATTACTTGATGTTGGAGTAATTGATGGAGTTAATGTAGGAGTTGCTGAAGGTGTGATTGAAGGTGTTGGTGTAAATGCTGGTGTCGATGTTGTTGTTGATGTAGGTGTTGGAGTTGGTGTTATACAATTTGCAGCATAATTGACATATAACTTAGTAACACCATTTGTGGCTTTTGAATAATCGAGTGTGATAGGTAAACCATCTTGTGTTCCTTGAACAAAATTTCCACAACAATCGGTATAATAATAACTTCCTGTAGTAATACCTTCGCCACAATTAAGTTGTGTTGTTGTAGGTGTTGGATTTGGTGTTCTAGTAATTGTAGGCGTGTTAGTTGGTGTAGAAGTATTAGTTGGAGTTGGTGTTACTGTACTAGAAGGTTGTGGTGTATTAGTTGTTGTAGGAGTCGGTGTTGGTGTATGGCTAGGAGTTGTTGTTGGTGTTGGAGCTACACAATATTGATAGCTAACGCAATTACCACTACAAGTAGAATAAACATACCCTGAAGGACAAGTATATCCTGAAGATGTATAGTTTCCGTTTATGTCTTGAACAAGAGTAAATTGTGTAACATTACCCGTTGTAAATATAATATTCAAATCAGACATTGATGTTGCTCCTGTTAATTGAGCCAACGTATTGTCGTAAATTTCACAACCAAACCCTGCAGGATTTGTAGGACCTCCTGGGTCATTCAATCCATATAATTCTAATGTATGATTTCCAGCACCAATTTCAACAGGATATACATGCCAATAAGTAAACGCACTTAAAGATAATGAATAAGGTGCTGGTGGAGTTTTTGTATTTAAGATTTGAACACCATCTAAAACAAGTCTAAATTCGTTATCCGCAGCTATACCAACATAATAAGTTTTTGTACCAATAAATCCAGATAAACATTTTGAAAATCCTAACCAAGTGTTAATTGGAGTTGCATTTAACGCATTGGTATCCCAAATTGCCGTTCTATTTAGAGGACCTTGACTTGAAGATAATCCAGGATTAGCCCAAATATTGTTTGTTGTAACAATACCATAAGTTGACCCTGTACCACAAACTGAAAATCCTGGTTGATAAAATACAGTGCCGTATCTTGAATATTGTAAGTATGATGTTCTTACTGCAGGTAATGGCGATGTAGGCGCAGTTGCCCCAACAACAACTTCTCTAAAACAAGAGTTGTTATCATAAGGGTACCAAGTATATGCTGGATTACAATCTGAACAGTTATATGCCATTTATGATTTTCTTATATCCTATAAGTATAGGTTTTAATGATATTTTGTATAGATTTATCATATCAAACTAACACTGTACAAAGTTTACTATCTCACCAACAACATTAATTTGTACCGCATAAAAGTTACTTCCCCAACCCATCTTAATCCATCTATTTGCACCGTTAAACGGATTATATAAAGTAATACCAACTTTAGTTTGATAAACTACAGCACCATTAACAGGAACTGAGTTCGCTTGACTAATGTAAGTGTAATAGTTATTAACCGTAATAGTTTCATTACAAGTGTTGGCTGAAGTTGGAGAAATTGTTTGACCAATTGCGTGTGTGGCAATTGCTGGTGTTAATGATGGTGTTGGTGTAAATGTTGGTGTAATTGTAGGTGTTGCAGATTGTGTTGGACTTATTGTAGGTGTTACTGATTCAGTTGGCGTTTGAGTAATTGTTTGAGTAGGTGTTATTGTTGGTGTTGGCGTATGACTGGCTGTGGGTGTAGGTGTTATTAATACAACATTACCGTCAATACATCCTTGTGTATCAACAATCTTTACAACAAAATCTACGGTATCATAAGGGTTTGGCACATTGAATTCGAAGGGAAATGTTGAAACAGTTGCAACGTAAACACAACTTGCACTATACGAATCACAATAGTAAATGTTTACTGGTGTGTTAGCTGTTACTGATGTTATGATTACTTGTTGACTCATTGAACTGCTGTTACTCCTGAAATTATACAATTATCATTATCAATTACCTTCAACATGTATGATGGTGAAGTATTGTATGGCGACGGGATATCAAACACATACGGTGTTGAACTTATGGTTGTAATATAAAAACAAGATGAACCATCGGGTTGACAAACAAACACATCGTAAGGTGATTGTCCTGTTATACTACTTATTGTTACTTTAACTGCCATTTATCTTAAATATTTTAACAAGCTACCGAACTATATGTTACGTTAGGATTATCGGTACCTGAAACACAACTTCCACATATGGTTGCTCCTTGAGGGAAATATTGTCCTTGTCCGTTACATACATCACTTTGTCCACTATTTGTTCCTGCCTGAACAAGAACATAGAATGATGCTGTGCTATTCAAATAAATAGGATTCAAACACGGTGTTCCACTATTACCATTTTGATAATAAACTGTAACATTTACTAATGTATCCACACTAACATTATTATCCAAATAAACCGATGCACCCATGTTATCATCAATCGTTCCACCATAACATGGTTGAGTAAATCCTCCGACTGAAGTTATTTTTGAGGGTTGTACCGTTTGACAACTTGTACAATCAGAATATGTTGTTGTTGGTGCGGAAGAGAAATAATCTCCTGTGAATGTAATTGGTGTTGTGTTTGGTGGTGCAATATAGTTAGAATCATATCTACCCAAATAAATCCAACAGTTACCACTAGCATCTTTAAAAGTTTCATTTATAGTAACCATGAAGGTTAATGGTAATGTTTGTATTACTGTTATTATATTACCAGAAATTGTTGAACAACTTTGGGCAACATATACGTATATTGGTGATGGCGTCATAGTTGGAGTTTTAGTTGGTGTTGGTGTATTAGTTGCAGTTTGCGTAGGTGTTTGAGTTTGAGTCGGAGTGGGTGTAGATGTTGAAGTTTCCGTTGGTGTTGGAGAACTACCAACAGTTGCAGTATTCGATGGTGTTGGTGATTGGCTAGCAGTTTGAGTAGGTGTTAGAGAAGAAGTTACAACAGGTGTACCAGTTTGATTAGGTGTTGGCGTTAATGTATTTGTTGGTGTGGTTGTTACAGTTGGTGTTGGAGTTGGGTAAATTGAACAATACTCACAAGAACCATATATTTGATATATAAAGTTTACAATAGAATTAGATGAAATATTACTATCATCTCTTGTATATGTTACGCACATATTTTCATTATTGATTGTTGCAAAGAATGTCATTCCCGTAACAATTGTAGTTCCATTAGATACCAATGAATCTGAAGTATATAATTCTTTACCCGTATCACAGTTTTTGAGAACTTTAGCAGATACACAACTAAATCTTTCATCTAACATCACAAATGTTGCTTTTCCTTGAACATCAACAGTTCTAGTTAAAGTGACTGATGGTGTATTTGTAATTGTTGGAGTCATGGCTGGCGTATAACCACTCATACTAAATGAAATAGCTTTATTATTACAAATAATTCCTGTTGGTGATGGTGTTGGTGTTACACCATATGAGGCAATATCGAAATTAACATCAGCACAAGCAATACTTGGTGTTGGCGTTGGCAGTGGTTCCCAATCGCAATCAAAATAAGCATTAAAATTAAATGTATTACAATTGATTGGCGTTGGTGTTGGCGTAGGACAAACTCCTCCTGTAAATTCATTTGCGGAAATATCAGGACATTGCGAATAACATGGTGAAGCTCCTTGTAGAATACAAGAACCACCCAAACTATCACTTAAACACCAAGCACTTCCATTATAATAAATGTATGCCGTTGTTATACTATCTCCAACATAATATTGTCTTGTATTATATGTTCCCGTGTCAGTATAATTTCCATTGTAATTTAATAAACTTGACAAAGATGACCTTAAACAAAATGTAGTATATGAACATGGTGCTGCGGTGGATGAAACCGTTGGTGTCATTGTTGGTGTTGTATATGGTGTTGGTGATTGAGTTGGTACCAATAAACATGATTTACA
>Ga0209829_10002597_pt1 | contig 13623 bp, 9 predicted proteins | sample C_140205_EF_Meta_FD_187311 | JGI IMG/M metagenome (GOLD analysis project Ga0209829, IMG submission 187311) | Freshwater microbial communities from Lake Croche, Canada to study carbon cycling - C_140205_EF_MetaG (SPAdes) (version 2) | ecosystem: Environmental > Aquatic > Freshwater > Lake...
AATCATTTTCGGTAGCGAGGGCAGTGTATTTGTGAACCGAGAAGGTTACACACTTTTTGACCGAGCAGGAAAGAAAATTAAAGATAGTAAGTCTTCAGGATCAGAGGCGGGAAATACCTTAGGAGGCGGTGGCGACATGACGGACACACACGTGGCTAACTTTTTCAATGTCATTCGGGGCAAGGAAACCAAATTAAACTCGCCGATCGAAGAAGGTGCGATCAGTCAAATGATGTGCCATTATGCCAACATCTCCTACCGCATAAATAAGTCATTCAAAATAGACACGGCCAATGGCCATATTTTGGACAAGGATGGAATGAAGCTTTGGGGTCGTGAATATGAAAAAGGCTGGGAGCCAAAATTGTAAATCATATGTAAGAAACGTTTAGGTAAATGGAATGTTTAAAAATCCATTTGCCTAGACGTTTTTCATTAACATCTAACGCGAGGAATCCATTTGCCTCAAAAAGTTACGAAGTACCTGATTATTTTCTTTCACGTTATCATCCATGGTAACATGTGCAGCATTGGGAATCAAATGGAATTTAGCACCTGGAATTAAGCTTTGAAAATATTTCACGGAGTTTGGTCTAGCTTCGTCAAATTCCCCTGCAGTCAAAAGCGTAGGTACCTTGATTTTAGGTAAATCCATGATTCTGTCATAATTCAATAAATTTCCCGTGGCCTTAAATTCACTTGGCCCCCACATGAACTCATAAACCTTTTCACCAAAAAATAGATCGGAAGAATCCTTCTGAGATTTTCTTTGTTCCGACCTTCTTAGATACGCTTTGTAATAGGTCCTAACCGCATTCTGATAGGATTCTGACGCGTAATTCTTTTGCTTTTCGCTTTCTCGAATGGCCAATTGATGTTCTTTAGGTAATTTTAAAATCAAGGTGTCTGCATCTTTTGTCCAAATCTGGGTACTAAACAAAGGGCTCGCAAATATCAAGGCCTGAATGCCCTTTGGGTATTTTAAATAATAATCCATGGCCAACATCGTCCCCCAGGAATGCCCGTACAAATAAAATTGATCCAGTTTTAGGGCTTTTCTAACTTGCTCCAATTGCTCTACATTTTTCTCAATCGTCATCAGAGTAGTATCCGTAATTCGAGTAGACCGACCGCAGCCCAATTGGTCTATGAAAATCACTGGACGATCTTCGCTTAATTCCTTCAATGGCTCCAAATAGAAACTGGATGATCCTGGTCCACCATGCAATAAAAGCAGAGGCGTTTTATCGCCATCTCCATCGATTCTGTACCAAATTTTCCCTCCTTCTACGTCAATAAATCCTTCCTTAGATTTGATAGAAGTATGGCAAGAACTAAACAAGAAAAGTGAGGCCAACAAAACTATTAGGGCAAGTTTGACTACTTTATTTTTTTTCATATCTCGAATTTTAACTAAAATAATAAATTCTACATTCATGTCCACCATTTTTTGGCCGTCTTTGTTGAAGCCCTAAATTGACAGACTTGTATTCCTAGACTCCACATCGATGACTATATTTGGGAATAATATCAGTACAAAATACGCATTGACCCCTCATGATGATGAAAAATAAAACCTATTCAAATGGCCAAAAAGCATATGAGCAATCGGGAGACCTATTAACTTATTATTTCAAGAATGGAAAAGTCAAAGCAAAAGGACAATCCGTTCAAGAATTGATGGAGGGTGAATGGATATTTTACCGCGAGACAGGCCAAGTTTGGCAAATTGGCCATTTTAAAGGAGGACTGAAACACGGCCCTTGGATCAGATATGACAAAAATGATGCGTTAGAATACCAAGAAATTTTTGACCATGGGGTACAGCTAAAAAAAGGACAATTACTATTATCAGCGGTTTTGACTGAATTTCACAAACCCAATTAGCCTTTTTTAAAAGTCCCCAGGTAATTACTTTTTAGCCTTAGTTGAAAACCGACTTATGGCTATTTTTAAAACTTCTTCGTAACCGAGTTGGCCCTTAACAAGTACTTCATTATTAACTTTTTCTATATCCTGCTCTTGCGTTCTATTGTATCGAATAGGAGGATTGCTTTCTTGACAAAATAAATAATTTCCTTGAACAATATTTTTGGTGGCTTTATGAAATCGAATGGGTGATTTGGCAATATTATAAATTAAATTATTTTCTACGCGAACATCAGTAATGCCTTCATCCAAAAACATTCCATTACTTTCAGCGCTGCCCGCATTTTTCTTAACATCATGAATGTGATTATTAATTAATTTGCTTCGTGGCTGAAGGCCAAGCATATAAATACCTCCTCCGTCACTCAATGTATTCATAATATGATGAATATGATTTCCGTCAATGATATTTTCCTGACAAGGTGTAGTTTCAGTGCTCCACATCCATCCAATCGATATTCCTGTATATGGCAGATTGGAAATTTCATTGTTTTTAATGGTTGTTTTAGAAGTCAATCCAACCCATATTCCAACAGCACAAAAATATTGACTACCACAATGAGTGATCTTACAATTCTCAATTGTATTTTCAAATGCAACTTGTTCTGGAGCACTTTTATACCAATTTGAGCCATTTTTCTGCCGCTCTTGGCCCTCACCAATCATAATGCCATTACCAGAAATATCATTAAATTCTGAATTTATAATCATAGAGCGACGACAACCCGCGCCCAATAAAAGGCCAGTTCCTCCTAAATTTTTAAACCTACAATTTGAAAAAACAAGTCGATCACTCCAAATTGCTGAGACAGCCGCAGGAATTGAATTCCAATTCCAATCATTATTACCCCTCCTTTGATCATAAAAAGTCGCTTGAACACCACAATAGCCACCGGTAGGGATGCTCCATTTAGCATACTGAAACGTAATACCATCGAATTGAATATTTTTAATGGGCTTATCCTCTTTCCCAACCAAAGAAACCAAACCTTCAGAGACGGGAATGACTATATTGAATTGAGAAGGATCTGTGTTTTTTGGCAAATTGATCACTATTTCTTTTGTTTCATTTAAATAAATCCACTCAAAATCTAAATCAATAAATTCAAGGGCATTTTCCAAAAAGTATCGAGGATGGGGCTCCCAATTGTCAATGGTGAAAAAACTTGGACTTTTCGCACCAATATTATCGACAGCAATTAATTGGCTAGCATCTGCATTAATTTCCTTGACGCCTATTCGCGTAATGGACCAATCATGCATAAAGACTAATTCTACATTCTTGGACTTGGAGGGAATCGGAAAATCACCTTTCTCAAAATAGAAATTTGTTCGCTTATCTTCCCCAGCTTTTTTCACGCGGAGAAAATCATTATTGGGGAATCTTGCGCGAGATGCTCGTTTACCGTTCACAAATAACTCCCGAACATTTTGCAATCCAGGCGCTATATCTGACGATTTACATGTCCAAAAACCGTCTTGTCTTTTTGACCATTTGGAAAGCTTAAGTCCCCCTGAAATAACAGGCTTGGTTCCTTTTAAAGATTTGAAAACTAAGGAAGGATTAGGCAAACTTGATTCGAATGGATCGAAAACAAGTGGCTCCGTAATGGTGTGAATCCCATCATTAAGCCAAACGATCACCTTTTCTTGCTGCCCTGATTTCAATAAATCATAGGCCATTTGTTTAGCCATTAATAGACTTTGAATGGGTTTTTCCTTGGTCCCTGGGTTTTGATTATTCCCTTTGGGTGAAACAAAAATATCCTTAGAATAGAGTCCAAAAGAAAAAAACGCACTGATGATGATGCTAATAATTACCTTTTTCATATTTGATTATTTATCTAACTCGTATTTATTTCAATTCTAAATAAGTACTCTTGTAATTTCTAATAAAAACATGGTAATATAAAAAATAATCCCCAGTCCCAAGATTCCAAGAAGCAAAAATTTAATTCAGCGAATATGCAATTTATTGAACAGGTTGTATGATTATTTCAGATAGATGTCGGAGCAACTCAAAGGTATATTCCCCCATATTGGGCCCAAACCATCCCATCGTTTTAGGTTCATAAGAATCCAAGTAAAAATATTTCCCTGGAATAATATAGCCCACATAACTTCCGTTAAAACTAGTCACATTCGCATGAAAACCTTTGGTGGCCAACGCGTCTTTTAGTTGGCGCGCAAACTCCCCACTGAAGTCACATGGTGTGGTGAACCAAATTAGATTCCCAATTTTGATGACTTGCAAATACACATTTTCTGGCAAAGGCATTAATTTTTTACTAAGCCAAGTAGAGAAATGTATTTTGGTTGTTAATCGAATGTTATAATCAGGCAAGTCCATTTTTAAACTCATCGTTGACAAATCAATTTTGTCTTTAAGTTCAACTTTAGCTAAATGAATCTCAAGGCTATCGGCCAGCGATTCCCCTATTTTTTTAGGCTTTTCAAAGCCTTTTCCTTCTCCAGAAGGACTTTGACTGCCTACCGAGCCTCCACAGAATATGGCGAGATCCACTGAACCCTGTTCCATTTTTCGTTGCCAATAGCCAGGATAATCGGCACTAAATTGCATATTATCAGCGCCAATGGTGGTCGCATGTGCCCCAAAAGAGCCAATCACAGCTTTTCGGCCTCCTTTTTGCTGGATGGAAATAAAAATAAAATCATTGTTTTTGGTTCCCGACTCGCCCACAAGTCTATTGCGGGTATACGGAGCCGCATTAAAATACCCATTCCCAATCCAAGCGGGTTTGAGATCAGCGATCGCCATGGTGACAGCCTGAGCTATTTGCTGTACAAGCCATTGATTTATGTGTGCATTTGCTTTTCCTGCAAATTGTTCACCGATAAATCCAGGACCCCAGCCTCCGATACTGGAATGGGTATGCGATGCGGAATAAAATACTTGGCTACGAGGAATTCCTTTCTTTTCGAGTAATACGGTTACTTCATCGATAATATTAGGAGGCATAATTAAAATGTCAGCTCCCACAATGACGACTAACTGAGTGCCTACTTTGATCGCGGCCGCTTTCACGAAAATACTATCATGCACGCCAGTGGCACTTTTTCCTTTGCGTGCCCCAAAACCTGCTAAGGGCGCCTCTTTAAATTGGCCCGCGGCCAAGCTATCCTTAGCATTACCTACACTAGGCGTAATACTGACTTTAGAAAATCCCGCTTCAACGAAATCTATACTTATCGTGCGTTTTTTTGTTAGGCTATCCAACCTGGTTTCAGTCTTTTGATAGTAACTCGTTTTAAAATAAGGGGTATGATCAACCCGGCAAGAAATTAAAATAAATAGCACAAAAATAATGCTACCCAATATACTTGCAAAAACAAGCGTAATCTTTCTATTTTTTTTCATGTGAAATTTGAACTGATTACTAGATCAATAATTGACCTAAATTAAAACAAGTTGACAAGTAAAATGTCTATTTCAAATTTTTATAGCGAACTGAGTCGATCACGCAACAAAGACCTGCTTGGAATATGACGAGCGCCCCCGTTCCATACCAAAACCATTCCTCTCCTTGCATTTTTGAAATTCCAGCATCTATGGCTAAAGATAAGCCGGCACCGGTTAAAATTAACCCACCCGCCGATTGAAGTAACCATCTTAATTTAGTATTTTTTTTCATATCAAATATTGAATACGCTAATTTATACAAACCTGAGTTCCTTGACAAATTGAAATTAATTCATTTTTTCCTCACATTAAGACCTACAAAGAGATCTGTCATAAACCCACAAAGATTGAACGATGAGAAAATAAAAACAGCCAAAGATTCCACAGAAAAAAAAGAAATTATAATTCACAGTGACACGAAATGCCTCTTAAGGAAAAGTCTAATTAGTTTTATGCGGTAGTTTAAGTGCCTCACCCTATGAGCTAAAAAATTTATATCGTATAAATTCTTTGAATCAATTTAGTAAGACAATTAAATAACAGGATAAATATAAATTTTACTCTTTAACCGCGATTAATTACTTTGACAAAAACGTCCCACATTAATCAAACTTTATTTAAATGAACTTAAGAGGTCTGCGCTCAAATTAAAATCACTTAAATTAAAAAACAATTCATCTGAATTTATGAATTTCAAGTATCGAGATTGGAACAATTCAAATTCATACCAAGGCATATACCTATGTAATGTATAAGTCTCCCCAATGGTGGTAAGTAATTGAACGATTGCCAACTGGCCCGATGCTTGATAATTCAAATCAATTTGTGCGCATTTGTAAAGAAGTATAAACCGAAAAACATTTTTAGTTGGATTTGCATCAGGAATTCTTATTCTAAGTGCTTTCATCTTAAAAAAATCTTTTCATTTTCATATGATTCTTTTTACAAACCCGTATTTTGGCAATGTCAAATTTTAAATTTGACCTATCAAACTAAAGAACTTCCATTTTTTTTTCATCTTTCAAAGTCAATCGATTAACAAACAGACTTTCTCTAGTTGAAAGTTTTTCCCTTTAATAATGAAATAAAATAGGTCAAAGCGAGGGGCTAGCCGTCACAATGGAAATGCTTAATCCTCAAAAAAATGCCCAATTAATCCCTAACACTTAAAATGGTTAATACCCTATTTTGAAGTTTGACAATTCCTGTGTCTACATTCCAACGAACATCTATATTTTCACCTGAACCCACAGTGGCAATGGCTTGTAGATTTATTTCTCCTAAAGGATATTTACTCACTCTTTTTCGACTTGAAAAGGGGATTAAAGTACCATTTTGGTAGAGGCTAAAATTCGCTATCGCACTACTGATTCCGGCGGTAAAAATTTCCCCATAGACAATAGCCGAATCAAATCCTGTGACAAGACTAGCATTCAATCCATCATATCCTATGTTTCCAGTAATTTTGGAATTACCTGTGTTTGAAATTGCGCCTACTTTTGAATAAATAGCAAAATTATTTAAGGCTCCAAAATTATTAACGCATCCAATCGAACGGGTAACGGTTGAGCTAAGGATATCGATAGCCCCAAGTTTACTAAATAAACTTCCGTCGACGGATGAATTGCTACCTAATGCAATCGCGCCGTTGTTACTTATGAAAAATCCTTTCATACTTGTATTTGCTCCCAAAGCGATAGCCCCTTCGACTACCCAATATACGTTGCATGCAGATGCTCCATTCTTTAAGACAAGTTCAAAACTGGCCCCCGTACTAAAAGCCGCTCCAAAATTGAAAATAAATTCTGCATTAGGATTTCCCCCACCATCTAGGGTTAAAATCCCAGCCGTGGTAACCGCGGCAGCATTTGAATAAATCCCAGGCCCAAGTACCTCTCCAGCACCAGCTGCCCCATATAAAACCCCATGCCCAAAGATTGTTGCAGGTTTAGTCATTAAAAATATATAAGCCTTGGTTAAATCCACCGATGCTTGACCAGTTATGTTCGCCGCCTCCAAGGTATATTGGCTATTAAAACTAACTATGTATTTTCCCGCAACAGCCCTTATTGTCATTCCATTGACAGGTATATCCGTAGGGGAACTATTTGAAATTTCGGTTCCTGCGGTGATAGATTGATATCCACTTGCGTTAGAATTGGCCAAAACAAAAGCCGTCGTTGCAATGGCCGTTGAATTATTACCAACATCTTGAGTGACCGCTATCGTGCCCGTTGGCAAATAAGGAGTCCCCAAAAAAACAGGAGAAATCATATCAGCCTTAGCATTCATGTTGGCTTGCGAAGCAACTACAGACGTAATTTGTTTAATAAAAGCCGTAGTCGCTAATTTGGTTGAGCTATCCGTTGGCGTTTGTGTCACCCCAATCGTACCGGTAGGTAAAACCGGTATTCCAGTAAAGGTAGGCGAGTTTTTATCCGCTTTGGTATCCACCGTCGCCTGCGAAACTATTCCCGATGTAGCCTGATAAACAAAGCCGGTGGTCGCAAGGGCCGATGAATTATTTCCCACAGTTTGTGTCACCCCAATCGTACCGGTAGGTAAAACCGGTATTCCGGTAAAGGTAGGCGAGTTTTTATCCGCTTTCGAATTGATGTTGATTTGTGAGAAAACGTTGGCCGCGGCTTGTTTAATAAAAGCCGTCGTGGCTAATTTACTAGAACTATCAGCGATAAACTGTGTCACCCCCATCGTACCGGTAGGTAAAACCGGTATTCCGGTAAAGGTAGGCGAGTTTTTATCCGCTTTGGTATCCACCGTTGCCTGCGAAACTATTCCCGATGTAGCCTGATAAACAAAGCCGGTGGTCGCAAGGGCCGATGAATTATTACCTACAGCTTGCGTCACCCCTGTCGTACCGGTAGGCAAAACCGGTATTCCCGTGAATGTGGGCGAGTTTTTATCCGCTTTGGTATCCACCATTGCCTGAGACGCTATCCCCGATGTGGCTTGATTTACAAAGGCAGTTGTGGCTAATTTAGTCGAATTATCCGTGACAGATTGTGTCACTCCCGTCGTACCCGTAGGCAAAACCGGTATTCCCGTGAATGTAGGAGAATTTTTATCCGCTTTCTCATCCACCGTGGCTTGAAATGCAATACCCGTGGTAGCCAGTTGGACAAAGGCGGTTGTCGCTAATTTAGTCGAATTATCCGTGACAGATTGTGTCACTCCCGTCGCACCCGTAGGCAAAACAGGAATCCCCGTAAAAGTGGGTGAGTTTTTGTCAGCTTTTGCGTCTACATTTGCCTGCAATGCAATTCCCATGGTCGCTTGATCTACATAATCTTTGACGGCTTTCACGGAAGGATATTTGGAATAAGACTGGGCGTCATTTTGAATATTTATCGACTTATTGCCTAAGTCTTCTTTGGTCAATAAAGCAGGAATGATAGGATGAGTAGCGGTTCCGGATAGGTCGCCGGCCAACTGCAATTTGCCGGTGGCTAGGGTAGTTGCGTCAGGGACTCCGCTACCTACAGCAGCTAAAATGGAATTGTCAACGTATGATTTGGTTGCCCTTTGTGTGGGATATAATTGGCTAGAGGGGTTAGAGGACCCTAAATCGATGGCATTCGACTTACTTGATAATTTCTCAGTCGATTGATCTATTAAATCAACTGATAATTTCATGTTAGAAATTTTCGCATTTACTTCACCTATTTGGCCTAAAACAATGGATTGGTTCGTATTGATGCGATTGCTCTGTTGGTCTAGTCGACCTTCATGATCTAAAATTTTTGTTCCCCAAGTATCGACTTGCGTTCCCATTTCATCTAATTGGTCAGCATGATCATCTAGCTTGGTTCCTAGAATGGTCAATGTTTGATTGATCACCTTATCATTGGCTATATTCTCCTTCTGATTTTGATCTATTAGTAGCGAGTTTTGGGTTATATTTTGTTTTATTATTTCCAAATCCTTCGGAATCAAATACCCCAAATCATTCGTAAAATAAGATACTTTTGTAGGAGAATCCCTTACGTTTTTGAATTCCACCGCATCCGCATATAGCGCATAAGGAGTATAAAGCAAGGGTTGAGAATTAACCAATGTATAAGTTATGCACTGATCTAAACTGATATAAACCACTAAGGTCTTTGGATTTTCATCCCATTTCAATTGACCAAAAGTTGGAAAAATTCCTACACTAGAGGAGGAAAGACCACTATTTCCAGACCCAATCATTAAATTGATTAACCCAAAATCATCGGTCACCGTTTTTTGTGTTTCGGTATATTCCACCACTCCCTTTGAATTGACAAATGAAAATTTTAGGCAAATGTTAGCTTTAGCTAAGGGTTGGCCTGCCAAATCCGCCCCTGGGACTTGAATGGGATTGGGATCCACAATGACGGCTTGATAATTGATTGCCTTGTTTTGGGCAAACAAACTTACATTCAAAAAGAATAATAAACAGGCTAAGGGTAAATAGGCTAGTTTCATGATGATTAGGTTAGGTAAAATTTATTTTCCAATTTTTAATCCGAAAGAAAAATTCAAGGCAGAAAAATTTAGATTTTGTTGGCCCTCAACCCATTTATGGTAAGATTGAGATTGTTGGGCTTGTACAAAAAGTGCAAGTCCATTGGCCAAATTCTTAGTCAATGTCACTGAATAACCCAGAAAAATCATGATGCGATTAAACTCGGGCTCATCCATTAAATCAACGAACTGGTTGTTAAGCTGTTGGGTCCCCTGAACAATTTTCTGAAGAGACGTGGTCGCTTTGATCGACAAATAAAAGCCATTCAGCACATGGGAATAAGGACCTGCACTAGCAAGAATTCCTAGGTAATTGGTCTGGTAATTGATCGGTAATTTTTGAATATCCCCCACAGAATTATACTGATTAAAATTGAGCCCTACTTCGTAAGTCACATGGGTCAAAAGCTTCGTTAAAACTTCGTGATTTAAAAAGTAAACAGCCCTTTCCGTGGTTTGACCAATAAAAGTGGAAGTGTCTATTACCGCGCTTTCTTTAGAAATAAAAATGGAATTGCCCGAACCTTGCTTTAGAAATGTGATGGGCGCGCCCTTTGAATCAAAAAACTTGTATCGAGTGACACTATTGCCTAATCCTAATTTCCAACCATCTTGCGAAAAGGCTGTTTGGCTATTTAAAAAGAGTAAAAAAAAGGAAGAATAAACAAAATTAAGAGCGATCGAACTGCATAGCTTTTTAAAAAAAGCTTGCTTTGGGGAGAGATTTTTCATCTATTTAGTATTAGTGGTTAACAAATTATTGAAAGACCTAAGGGAAACCTTTTAACAACTTGGTGGTCAAAAGCATTAAATTAATAACACTCCTTTTGGGAAAGGTAATGATATAATTCAGTTAAACAACATGAATATTTGGTTGACGCAGATTATCTCTATTTCAGAGGTCGAGCGAAATAAAACAGGCAAGAATCAGGTGAGCCAATTAGATTCTTTGAATTTTTCGGGTTTGACAAAACACATCGAAAATAAACCAAGTAGGACATCAATTATCCATTAATTTTGGATTAATTAGAGTCAAAAAATAATCATTCATTGCAGCGCAATAAAAGAATAATTACATTTGTCCTACATGAAGTACTAAACAGCTTTCCTGTTTTTTGTCCTTTGCGTTAAACCTATTATGATATGATTAAGAATCTATTGCTAGTCATCCCCTTGACGATATTACTCTGCTTTCAAACACAAGCCGAAGATTATAAAGCCTCGATGTTTGGCATAAAATCTAATGGGACCACCTTAAACACAAATTCCATTCAAAAAGCCATCGATTTCATCCATGAAAAAGGCGGGGGTCGACTCGTATTTTATGTAGGCAGGTACCTCACCGGAACTATTCAATTGAAATCCAATGTAACTATTCATTTGGAGGAAGGGGCCACCTTGCTCGGGTCTACCAATATTTATGATTATAACATCGAAGGTCCCCGTTTTTCGTCTTTAATTACTGCATACCAAGCGGATAACATAGGATTAACTGGCAAAGGAGTGATCGATGGCCAAGGTCGAGATTTAGCCTATGCGCTATTAGATCAAGTCCAAAAGGGAGTCTTAAAAGATGAATTAGTCAATGACCGACCAGCTCTACGTAGGCCTAAAGGCATTTACTTTCGCGAATGTAAAAACGTGGAAATTTCTGGAATCATGGTTAAAAATGCGGCGGAATGGGTGGTGGTTTGCGATCAATGTCAAAATCTGAAAATTGACAAAATCACGGTCGACAGCAAAGCATTTTGGAATAACGATGGAATCGATATTGTGGATTGCAAAGATGTGGTGATCAGTAACTCGTTTATTGACGCAAGCGATGACGCCATTTGTTTTAAATCCCATGACCCTAGCAAGCTTTGTGAAAATGTAGTAGTACGAAATAATGTGGCTAGGTCGAGTGCCAACGGTATAAAATTTGGGACAGTAACCTCAGGTGGCTATAAGAATTTTAAGATTGTCAACAATAAAATATATGATACTTTTCGGTCCGCGATTACCATAGCCACTCCCGATGGTGGGGTGATAGACAATATTTTTGTCGACAGCCTATTTGCCTACAATACAGGAAATGCCATATATTTGAGAATTGGTGCCCGTTGGAATAAAGGCCGAACAGGTTCCATGAATAATATCACGATCCAAAATATGTATTGCGAGGTCCCAAATACAAAACCGGATGCTGGTCGAGAATACGAGGGACCTATCGAAGATCTTCCTCGCAATATTTCACCGGCAAGTATCGTAGGTTTGCCAGGCCAATATATATCCAACGTGACTCTTAGAAATATCCAAATTGTTGTTCCAGGAAATAGCAACCCCACCTACGCATTCCGAGGAATCAATCCAGCTGATTTAGATAGCATTCCGGAAATGCCGGCTGCCTATCCTGAATATTCACAATTCAAAGAACTGCCTGCTTGGGGATTTTACGTCCGACATGTCAAAAACTTGAACATCGAAAATGTAACCTTAACCGCTCAAGGCAAAGAATACCGGCCGGCAATCGTCTTAGATGATGTTCAGGGCGCTATATTTTCAGAAGTGAAATACATCGAGCCCGGTGCGGCCAAGAAAAAACAAGTCCATATGTACAAGTCTTCCGAAGTGTTGCTCAAAAAATAACCGAAACCTCATATGACCTATATAAACAAAATTACGCTATTCTTTTTCTTGCTTTTGGGCTTTCAGCTCTCGGCCAAAGATTATATAGCCACGGAATTTGGCGTTAAAAATGACGGCATCACCCTTAATACTTGTTCCATACAAAAAGCCATCGATTTCATCCATGAACATGGGGGCGGCAGACTTGTCTTTGAATCTGGAAATTATGTAACAGGTAGTATTTATTTGAAATCAAATGTGACGCTCCAATTAGATTATGGCGCAACGATTTTGGGATCTACCAATCCTTTCGATTACATTAAGGATAAGAAGATCGGTTGGATGTCCATGATTTTTGCCGTAAATCAGGAAAACATAGGCATTACAGGCAAAGGAATCATCAACGGTCGGGGATTTATAACGGCAAACAACATGGTTAATTACATTCACCGCGGTGTTTATGCCGACCCATTGAAATATGACCGTCCCAATGAAACCAATCGCCCACAAAATATTTATTTTCGTGAATGCACCAACATCAAAATCACGGATATCACGCTGAAAGATCCCGCCAGTTGGAACCAAACTTATGATCAATGCAAAAACCTATATGTAGACCACATCACGGTGGATAGCAAATCCTATTGGAATAATGACGGAATCGATGTGGTAGATTGTGACGGCGTGGTGATCAAAAATTCCTATTTTGACGCGGCGGATGATGTGCTTTGTTTTAAGTCACATTCGGCCCAACATATATGTCAAAATGTGGTCGTTGATAATTGTGTAGGAAGGTCGAGTGCAAACGGGCTGAAATTTGGCACCGTGTCAAGGGGAGGATTTAAGAATTTCAAGGTAACCAACTTGTCGATTTTTGATACTTTTCGATCAGCCATCACCTTTGCGGCGGTTGATGGGGGTGAAATAGAAAATATTGTGATTGACGGAGTACGCTCCATTAATACAGGAAATGTCATATACTTACGCATAGGCGATCGCTGGAGTAGTGGAAAGAAACCCTATATGAAAAACATCAGCATCTCAAACGTGTATGCAGAAGTTCCCATGGGCAAACCGGATGCCGGATATAATTTTGAAGGACCTATCGAAGACTTGCCGCGCAACATCTCTCCAGCCAGTATTGTAGGTTTACTTGAAAA
>Ga0209829_10002598_pt1 | contig 13621 bp, 10 predicted proteins | sample C_140205_EF_Meta_FD_187311 | JGI IMG/M metagenome (GOLD analysis project Ga0209829, IMG submission 187311) | Freshwater microbial communities from Lake Croche, Canada to study carbon cycling - C_140205_EF_MetaG (SPAdes) (version 2) | ecosystem: Environmental > Aquatic > Freshwater > Lake...
TGCACGTGATCGCCGCCTTTGATGCGCGACCGTCATTGGTCACCACCGGGCAGGCCGCTTCGTGCCAGTAGTTGCCGTGGAGGCGGTCGCCGCCCCAGAAATCGAACAGCCTGATGCCCATCTGAAAACCGTCTTCGCCCGCCCCCACGTCCCATTTGCCGATGTATCCGGTTTCGTAGCCTCCGGTGCGGAGAACGGCCGGGTAGGTTGCGCTCATGACCGCAGGGGTCACCATCGCGACCAGATCGCCCACGCCGCGTGAACACGGATAGGCACCAGTCAGGATGGCCGCCCGACTCACGCTGCACACCGAAGCGGTGACGAAGGCATTGGAGAAAAGCGTGCCCCGGGCAGCCAACTGGTCGATCTGCGGGGTCTGGATCACCGTGTTGCCCATGCACCCGAGCGTGTCCCACCGCTGGTCATCGGTCAGGAGAAAAAGAATGTTCGGGGGCCGTGGAGCAGGCGTTGCGTGATCGGCCGCGACGCCGGCCTGGTGGTGGCCGAACACGATCAGCAGGCATATCCAAAGTCTGCGTCTTGGCAGCGTGGCGGTGAAGAGCATGCTGAGCGGCTCACGGCAGCAGGTCGAAACGGCGAGTCTCGCCAGGGGCGAGCCGAATATCCGGCATCACCGCCCAGCCATCCTTGATGCTGGCTTCCGGTAGCCGAAGCGTGGTCGTGCCGGTAGGGAGCCTGACGCGGAGCGTCCGGCTCCGCTCGTTGGCCGAGCGGTTTTCGAGCGTGACGGAGACCCCGGCAGGCGAACACTCACCGCTCACGAGAATGTCGCCCCGGGCGGCGAGATGCGTGAAGGCTACGCGATCCTGCTGCCATGCGGCAGGGAGGGCTGGAAAAACATCAATCTCGCGATCGTCATCCGGATCGAGGAGCATCTGCACCACGTTACAGATCAGGGCCGCATGAGCGGCAACCTCGGGTGTCTTCTTGCAGTCTTCACGGTCATTGACGATTTCGCCGAAGCAGCAGTCGTCAAACACCGTCACGCCCGGGCGAAAAAACCCCTGAGCCCAACGGTGGGCCTCGCCCCCGTCACCGAGCTTCGCGGCGACCACGCCCATCCAGCCGTTGTTGAAGACGTAGTCGCCGGTCTTCGAGTCGCGCAACATGTCATACGTCGACCGGGCAAGTGGATCATCGGCGGCGATGACTCCATACCACCAGAGCGGCACGAGCCAGGTCACGTCACCACGACCGCGCTCGGGGGCCGCGCCCGGGCCGGCCACCAGCACGCGGGCACCATCAAGGTCGGCCGTCGGCAGGTAGACGTTCCGTGCGAAAGCATCCCAGCCCTCCTCGGCCACGCCGCGGCGAACCGATTCGCGGACCGCAAAGGCCGCGGCGGCCTGCTGGACGGTCGAGGGCATCCGCTGGTGCAGGTGGCCGCCCACGTCGGGCCGCGGCACGAGCTCCTGGGCCATGATCTGCGTTGTTTCCCGCAACAGTCGCGTGGCGAGCGAAGCTCGTTCCGTGTCGTCGCTCCAGTCGACATAGTCGAGCGCGACGAGCGCCATGTTGGTGCCCGAGAAATCCTCGTAGGCCCAGACTCCCTCCCCCGTGGTCGGAGGCAGAAGCGTCGTGCCGTCGTAGCCGAGCAGCGGGCCATACTTCGCGCCGCGGTCATACCGCACCGAGACATCGTGCAATTTGAGGCCTTCGCGGACCGTCCACGCCCGCGGCAGCGTCCGCCCTGCCCAGTCGACGACGCGGCGAGCCTCGTCGAAATGATTGGCGTAGAGCAGGGCCTTCTGGTCGATCACGAGGTCGTACTCCGGGCAGATCGCACCGGCAAAACTCTCGAGACTCGTGCCGTTGCATCCCGGCGGAACGTCTGTATTGCCGAAGAACACACCGAGATACCAGATCGATCGGGCATACCAGGTCGCGAGTTGACGGTCTGGGAGAACGACCGACGATTTCGAGAAAAATGCCTGCCACCAGGCGGCCGTCTCGGCCCGCAGGGCGTTGAAGCCCCGCCCCTGGGCCGCCTCGGCCTTGGCCCGCGCCGCGGCCGCAGGATCGGCGCCACCGTATGACGACGCGGGGGCGATGTAGAGCGTGGTCGTGCCGCCAGGCCGCGCCGTTCCGCAGGTCCGGGTGGGGGCATCGACGAAGGCCGCCGACGCATCGACCGCGACGGCGACCGCGGCGGTGCACGACCGCGGCCGCTCGGCGGTCACGACGAGCCCGCTGGGCCCGCTGGGCCCGCTGGGCCCGCTGGTCGCGGCAGCGGCGCTCGCGGACCACGGCTCGTGCTCGCGGGCGTAGACGCCGCCGTTGAGGTAGATTCGCACCGCCCGATTCGGGTCGATGCGCAGTCGAAACGGCAGCTTCGCGGGGCCGGTGTCGGTGACGCGGACCACCCACACGCCATCGGGCGTGACGAACATTTCCCGACGGCTGCGCCACGCGGTGCCGTTGGCGGCGAGGCCGAGTTCGATGGTGAGGAAGCCCGTGGCGATGTCGAGGGCATGACGAAACGCGTGGATCTCGCCGACCGCGACGTCGTTTCCATAGCCGCCGACTAATTCGAACGGCTGGTGGCGATGGGCATCTTCGTCCCACCAGTGCTGCTGGCTGAGATAGGGACGGCTTTCCAGATGGCCGGTGCGATCGATCGCCGGGGCGGCGGGGGCCGTGAAGCCGTGCGGACCGACGCGGACGACCGTTCCCGCCAGCCCAATCGTCTCGCACTGATAGTGCGGATTGAGCAGAAATCCGCCCGGCAGCTGTTTTGGCCGATCAACGCCATGCTTCCGAAAAGCCGCATAGGCGACTGTCTTCTCCCAGACAGCGCCAGACTCTTCCGCTGCAAGTGGCCCGCCAGCAAGCATCAGGCCGATTGCCACCCCAGTGAAGGCGATGATCCGGGGTCGTAAGGCTCTTGAAGGCACGGTGCCTCCCGGGAATGCTGATCGGGCTGAACTGCTCCCGAAGCAGACACCCCATGCGATCTCAAATCAAGAGAGGCGGTTCACGAGACGATCACGTTGTGGCATGAGATGCAGATGCACTAGCGCATTCGCGCTAGTCCGCTTTCGGGAGGCTGTTTTACGCGCACCTGCATGATTGACGCCGCATGCATTCGCAGTGATATTCGCACCTGCTGGCGAGGCGACGTCGCCTCTCCACTTTTTTTGCAACGTTCATCTGCAGCAGGATACCTTCGGTGAAAACAACTCTTTCATTCGCGATGATGTGGATTGGCTGCTGGGCAGCGCTGGCCAGCGCGCAGGCGTTTGCCGATGTCTCCTGGAATGGGTCGACAAGCAGCGACTGGTCGATCGCGGCGAACTGGAGCGGGGGCTCCCCCTCGGACGCGGCCGCCGGCAACACGGTCATCCATCCGGGCTCCCCGAACGCAGTGCCGGTTGTCAACACGATGGGCAATAAGACGGCCGGACAGGTCTATATCGGCCCTGGTGCCGGTCTCAACGTGTCGTCCGGCGGGCAGTTGTCAATGACCGACCTCGTCACCGGGGCTCATGGCAACAGTGGCGGCGTCATCGTGACGGGCGGACTGCTGACGATGAGCGGCCACCTGAACCTCGGGGCCGGCGGTAAGGACGGAAAGATCGACATCTCCGGTGGCGTCGTGCAGTGCGCAGCCTTGTCGATCAACAGTACGGGAGGAGCGTCGATGAACATCTCCGACAAAGGCACGTTCATCACCGCCAGCAGCCAACTCGACAACGTGAAGTTCTGGGTCGCACACAACCTCATCAAAGCTCACAACGGCGCCGCCGGCTGGTCGGTCAAGGTCGACACCACGACCGACCCGGCCAAGGTGATCCTGACGGCAGTGCCACCGACACCGGCTGTGGCACCGTGACCGCGAACCGTGCCACCCCTTCCGCCCAACGTTCCTCATCGCCCATGCGCACCATAAAAGTCGGACTGTTTGGCATCGGCCTCGACGCCTACTGGCCGCAGTTCGCCGGGCTGAAGGAACGGCTCGAGGGATACCTCGGCGTCGTCGAGCAGAAACTCGCGACGGACGGTGTCGAGATCGTCAACCTCGGGCTGATCGACACGCCCGAGAAGGCGTTCGAGGCGGGGCATGCGTTCCGACAGGCGGACGTGGATCTGATTTTCCTGCACGTGACGACCTACGCCCTGAGTTCCACGGTGCTGCCGGTGGTGCAGCGGGCCAAGGTGCCGGTGATCATTCTGAACCTCTCGCCCACGGCGGCAATCGACTACGGCACGTTCAACGCGATGGGGAATCGCACGCTGATGACGGGCGAATGGCTGGCGCACTGCAGTGCGTGCCCGGTGCCGGAGATCGCGAATGTCTTCAACCGGGCCCGCATCGATTTCCACCAGATCACCGGCCAACTGCACGACGACCCGGAGTGCTGGCAGGAGGTGGACGCCTGGATGGACGCAGCGAAAGTCGCTGGCGTGATGTGGCACAACCGGCTCGGACTGATGGGGCACTACTACGGCGGGATGCTCGATATCTACTCGGACCTCACGCAACAATGCGCCTCCTTCGGCGGGCACATGGAGATCATCGAGGTCGAAGAACTGGCGTCGCTGCGTCGCGACGTCACGCCTGCCGAGATCACGGCTCGGGTGGCACATTTCAAGCAGGCATTCGCGGTGCAGCCGGACTGCTCGCAGGCAGAGCTCGAGCGGGCGGCGCGAACGTCGGTGGCGCTGGACCGACTGGTGGCCGAGCACGCGCTGGGCTCGATGGCCTACTACCACATGGGCACGGGCAGCGAGGAAAACGAAGACGCGATCAGCTCGATCATCCTCGGGAATTCGCTGCTCACCGCCCGCGGCGTGCCAGTGGCGGGAGAGTACGAGGTGAAGAACGCTCAGGCCATGAAGATTCTCGACAGCTTCGGCGTCGGCGGCTCGTTCACCGAATACTACGCGATGGATTGGCGCGACGACGTCGTGCTGATGGGCCACGATGGCCCCGGTCACATCGCCATCGCCGAGGGGAAAACGAAGGTGCGGCCGCTGGCCGTCTATCACGGCAAGGTGGGCCGCGGACTGAGCGTGGAGATGAGCGTGAAGCATGGCCCCGTCACGCTGCTGAGCGTGGTGCAGACGGTGGACGGCCGGCTCATATTCCTCGTCGCGGAAGGGGAGAGCGTGTCGGGGCCGATCCTCGAAATCGGCAACACGAATTCCCGCTACAGGTTCCCGATCGGCGCCCGCCGTTTCGTGAACGAATGGAACATCCACGGGCCGGCCCACCACTGCGCCGTGGGCGTCGGCCACATCGCGCACAAGATCGAGAAGCTCGGCAAGTTGCTCGGAATGGAAACCGTCACCGTCTGCTGAAGGCACGGCCTGCCACACCATGGTTTCACTCGGAGTGCTCCTGCACGCCATCGGCGGATTCGCCGCGGGCTCGTTCTACCTGCCGCTCAGCAGGATTCGCGGCTGGTCGTGGGAAAGCGGCTGGCTGATCAACGGCATCTTCTCATGGCTGATCGCGCCTTTGGTCGTGGCGTGGCTGGTCGTGCCGGACCTGCGTGGGCTGCTCACCGCCGTGCCTTCGGCCACACTCGGCTGGACGTACCTGTTCGGCCTCCTCTGGGGCATCGGCGGGCTGACCTTCGGTCTCTCATGCCGCTACCTCGGACTATCGCTTGGCTATGCGCTGGCCCTCGGATTCTGTGCCGTCTTTGGCACCATCGTTCCACCGATCTACGAGGGCACATTCGGCACGCTGCTCAGTCAGGTGCCGGGGCTCATACTGCTCAGTGGACTGTGCGTGTGCCTGCTGGGCATCGCCATCTGCGGCGCCGCGGGGATGGCCAAGGAGCACGACCTGGCCGCGGCCCACGCTACGGGCCACGCGGCAGATTTCAGCTTTACGAAAGGCCTTTTCGTCGCGATCTTCGCGGGACTGATGAGTGCGTGCATGTCGTTCGGCTTCGCGGCCGGGGCTCCGATCGCGGAGTTGGCGACACGCCACGGCGTCGCGGAGCTCTGGAAAAACACCCCGGTGCTCGTCGTGATCCTGGTGGGCGGTTTCACCACGAACGCGATCTGGTGCCTCTTTCTCAACGCCAGGCATCGCAGCTTCGGTGACTACCTGGGCCGCACCGCGGCGCCGACAGCGCTCAATTATCTGCTGGCCGCCGTAGCAGGCGTGACCTGGTATCTGCAGTTCATGTTCTACGGCATGGGCTCGACACAAATGGGTGCGTACGACTTCAGCAGCTGGACGCTCCACATGGCGTTTATCATCGTATTCAGCAACCTCTGGGCGATCCTGCTCGGTGAGTGGCGGGAGGCGAGGCCAAGCACACTGCGGCTGATCATCGCAGGCATCGCGATTGTCTTTCTGAGCACACTCGTGGTCGGGCTGAGCAACTTCCTCGCCTGCAACAACGGCGCGAGCCAGCACTGAACGCGTGTCATCGACCCGGCCGAGCCCCCGAGAGCCATGCGCGATGGAGCCACCTCTGTCGCAAAATGCGGCTTTTATGTCGCCCGATCGCGTTGACTGCAGGCACGTTCGGCGCGAAGCTTTTTACGGAGCTTGAGGGGCGTCGCGGCCTCCGCCTTCTGGACGGCGCGGGTCATGGCGTCGGGGCTCGAAAAGCCTGATGCAGAGACGATTTCGGAGACGGAGAGATCGGTGTCAATCAGCAGCCGCTTCACGCGGTCGAGACGGCAGCGGAGGATCTCCTCGCGAACCGTCCGGCCGAGGGCGTCCTGAAACCTCCGCTCCAGCGAACGGGATGTGATATGCAGCAATTTTGCCAGGGACGCCACGGAGAGTTGCAGGTGACTGCCGCTCCAGATCACCCGCAGGGCATCGCTCACGACGCGATCGGTCAGTGCCGTCACGTCGCGCGGCCCCTGCAGGATCAACTGGTGGGTCTCCTCCGGCGTGGCGGCGAGGATCGCGGCCAGGATCTCCAGCACGTTGGCGGCGATCAAATGAGGAAACCCGGCCGGCGCAGCCCACAGGCGGTCCATCAAAACATGAAACGGCGAGAGGATTGACTCATGCAGCCCGGATCTCAAGACCGGTTGATCAGGGGAGAAAAACCGGTTGAGCACCAGTCGCTCGACCTGCTCGCCGTTGAAACCAACCCAGAACTCCTCCCACCCCACACTCTTCTCGGGACGATAGCGATGCCACACGCCGGGAAACAGGAGCAGGGCCGTGCCTGCCACGATCCGCTGGAGTCCCGTGACGCCAGTCTCAAACATTCCCTCGCCCGCGGCGATGTAGACGATCTGGTACTCGGGAAGGCTGCGGCCCTTTTGCCAACTGAAGTCGTAGAGCTCCGGATGGCCGGCGGGCGGGTAGGCACCACCGGGGGGAATGACGGCGTGGCCGGCTCCACAGACATGCAGCCCCCACTGGACGTCTCGGGGCCGCACGGGCAGGTACCGAAAATCGGATGTGGTTGGCGACTGTCTCATGCCACTGTTCCCACGGTAGACCCCAGCACGGCCATGCGTCTGCATGGCACCTCGTCACGACACAATAGCATCGATCAGGCGGTCCGTCTCGCGCGGGAACAGTATGCCGCCCTGGGCGTCGATGTCGACGCTGCGGTCGTGGCACTCTCCCGAATCCCGATCTCGCTCCACTGCTGGCAGGGGGATGACGTCACGGGCTTCGAGGCAACCTTCGGCCCACCTGGCGGCGGTCTGGCGGTAACGGGAAATCACCCTGGCCGCGCTCGCACCCCCGAAGAGCTCCGCGCCGATCTCGAGGCCGCGCTGGCGGTAATCCCGGGCCGGCACCGCGTGAACCTTCACGCCCTCTACGGCGAGTTCGGTGGCCGCCGGGTCGATCGGGACGCCATCGACCCCGAGCACTTCGGCAACTGGATTGAGTGGGCGCAGGAACGCGGCCTCGGCCTCGACTTCAACCCCACCTGCTTTGCCCACCCGAAGGCGGCCGACGGCTTCACGCTCTCGCATCGCAATGCTGGGATACGAGATTTCTGGATCGAACACTGCCAACGCGCCCGCGAGATCGGTGCCGCCTTCGGCGCGGCCCTCGGCACGCCCTGCGTGACCAACGTCTGGATCCCAGACGGCTTCAAGGACACGCCCGCCGACCGCGCGGGCCCGCGGGAACGACTCGCCGCAGCGCTCGATCAGGTCTTCGCAAAGCCGCTGCCTCCTGCCCACAATCTCGACGCGGTCGAGCCGAAGCTCTTCGGTATCGGCTCGGAGAGTTGCACCGTAGGCTCGGCTGAGTTTTACCTGAGCTACTGCATTACCCGCGGCAAGCTGCTTTGCCTCGATGCAGGCCACTTCCACCCCACCGAATCGATTGCCGACAAGATTTCAAGCGTCATGCTTTACCTGCCAGAGATCCTCCTGCACGTCAGCCGGGGCGTCCGCTGGGACAGCGATCACGTCGTCACGTTCACTGACGATCTGCTGGCCATCGCTCGGGAGATCATTGCGATCGGAAACCCGTCCCGCGTGCACATCGGGCTCGATTATTTCGATGCCAGCATCAACCGGATCGCCGCCTGGACCATCGGCACGCGAAACATGCTCAAGGCCTTGCTCGTCGCGCTGCTCGAACCACCGGCGATACGCGAGGCCGAGTCGGTGGGCGACACGACAACCCGTCTTGTGCTGCAGGAGGAGTCGAAGGGCTTGCCCTACACTGCGGTCTGGGATCATTACTGCGAACTGCAGGGCGTTCCGGTCGGCGCGGAGTGGCTCGAGCCCATCCAGCACTATGAACAGGAAGTGACGGGGAAGAGACGATGAATGCCACGGCCGCACTCGACGCAACCACCACCGATACGAGCACGTCACAGGCGGCATCGGAATTCGAACGCGAACGCGTGCCCGAAAGAGAGCTCAAGGGGCCATCCGCTTTCTGGGGCATGTATGCCGGTGAACATACGGCCGGCACCGAGTTCATGATCGGTCCCCTCTTTGTTGCCTGGGGGGCCAGTGCCGCCGGCCTGATCTTCGGACTGCTTCTGGGCAACCTTCTGGCCGTGCTCACCTGGCGGTTCCTGACGGCGGTCATCGCCTGCGATGACCGTCTCACGCTCTACTACAAGATGGAAAAAATCGCCGGCCGCAACCTCGTGGCCATCTACAACCTTGCCAACGGCCTGCTTTTCTGCTTCCTGGCGGGTTCGATGATCACCGTCTCGGCAACGGCCGTGGGGCCATTGTTTCCGGCCGGTACGATCGAGATGCCGACGTTTGATTCGACGCTGCCGACGGGCCCTGCCTGGATCGTCTCCTGCATCGTGATCGGCGCGGCGATGACGGTCGTGGCACTCAAGGGCTACGGAGTGATCGCCCAGATGGGCCATTACGCCGCCCCGTGGATGTTTTTCGTGTTTCTGGCGTGCGCCTGCGTGACGCTCGGCAAACTGGACACCCTCGATGTCTGGCAGTTGCTGACACCGCCTCCCGGCACCGAACAGAAAATCAGCTTTCTCGGCATCGTGTTCTTCTCCTGGTTCTGCAACGCGGCGATGCACATCGGCATGGCTGACCTCTCCGTGCTGCGGTTTGCCAGGAAGCCGACCGCCGGTTGGGCGAGCGCGTCGGGAATGTTCCTGGGCCACTACGTGGCGTGGATATGTGCGGCCCTGCTACTCGTCTACTGGGTTCGTGCCCACGGGGTCGATCCGACCAAGGGCAAGGATCCGGGCACGATGGTCAACGACGCCGTGGGCTGGGCCGGACTCATCTGCGTCATCATCGCGGGCTGGACGACGGCGAATCCCACGATCTACCGCGCAGGCCTCGCCTTCCAGGGCATGCTCCCCGGGATCTCGCGGACCACCGCCACGCTGATGGCCGGCGGCCTCTGTATCGCGGCCGGAATTTTTCCCGCCTTCGCGATGAACCTCCTCTCCTTTGTGGGGCTCTATGGCACCGTGCTCGCCCCCGTGGGCGCGATCATCGTCGTCGATCATTTTCTGGCGGACCGACTGGGCATCCCCCGCGATCCGGCGGAACACACAGGCTCGACGTTCAACGTCAATGTTCTTCTTGCCTGGCTGATTCCGGTGGCAGTGGCGCTCTACTGCTACCAAGTTCATCACGTGTTCGCATCGTACCTGCCGCTGCCCAGCGCCCTCGCCTGCGGCTTCCTCTACTCTCTCTTTTCCAAGTGGTCGTCTGGCCGGGCAACGGCCGCCCAGACGTAAGCAGCGACACCTAGGAACTTTCATGCGAACCATCGCCACATGCCTGGGACTGGCCGCACTGGCCGGCACGATCGTGCCGGCTGTCCTCTTCATGCTGCATGCCCTTCCGCTCGACACGTTAAAGTCGATCATGCTGCTCTCTACGATCGTGTGGTTCGCGGCGGCCCCGTTCTGGATGAAGGTCGCCTGAGCCGCGGTGGCAGCGGCCGACGCGAAAAGGCCGTGGACGGATTTTTCCGCCGACGGGTAGCCTTGAACGTCATGCGACTCCCCGCACGCCGCCCAATGTCCGGCGCGTTCCCCGTCTTCTGTCCGACCACTGCCGCATGCTGCTCAACGTCGTCTACCTCGTCGCCTTCGTGGTCCTCCTGCCGTGGGTGGCATGGCGGAAACTCTCGGGCGGGCGACCAGTTGCCGCCCCCTGGACACGGTTCACCGGCGGTATCGCCCCCCTGCCCTGCTGCGACGCGGGCGTGTCACGCATCTGGCTCCACGGCGTCAGCGTCGGCGAGGTGCAGCTGCTCTCCGTGCTGGCCGCCGAGATTCGCCGGCAGGCTGATTCGGCCGGACGATCGGTCGACTGCGTCATCTCCAGTTCCACGACCACAGGCCTCGAAGTGGCCGCCAAGCGATTTGGCACCGACCACACCTTCCCCTGCCCACTCGACTTCACCTGGGCCGTGAACCGCGTGCTCGACAAGGTGCGTCCCGATCTGCTCGTGCTGGGCGAGCTGGAACTCTGGCCAAATCTTCTCGCCTGTGCCCATGCCCGCGGCATCCCGATCGTCGTCGCCAACGCGCGAATGAGCGAGCAGAGCGCGCAGGGCTATGGTCGGATTCGCCCGATCGTGCGCAGGATGCTCGCGAAGGTGTCGCTCGTGATCGCGCGGTCGCAGGAAGATGCCGACCGCTTCACTTCCTTCGCGCCGCCGGGAGGCTGCGACGTGATCGTCACCGGTTCGATGAAGTTCGACGGCGTGAAGGGGGATCGTCAGGCATCGGACGTGCTGCGACTCCGTCAACTGGCCGGTTTTTATGATGACGATGTTGTCTTCCTCGCCGGCAGCACGCAGGTCCCCGAGGAGCAGCTGGCTCTCGATGCCTTTCAAGCCTGTGCGGAGCGTCACCCGCAGCTGCGGCTGGTGATCGTGCCGCGGCACGTGGAACGCACGCCAGAGATCACGGCCCTCCTCGACCGGTCAGGGCTCCGCTGGCAGCTGCGGAGCCGGCTCGGCACTCCAGTCGCCCCACTGCCTGCCGACCTCCAGGCACGTGTGCTGCTCGTCGACACGACCGGCGAACTGGGCTGGTGGTGGGGCACCTCTCAGATCGCCTTCGTCGGGGGCAGCCTCGACGGCAAACGGGGCGGCCAAAACATGCTGGAGCCGGCGGCCTACGGTGCGGCGGTCGCGTTTGGCCCGCACACCCGCAACTTTCGCGACGAGGTGCGACGCCTCTTGGCGGCCGATGCCGCGGTGGTGGTTGCCGATGGCACCGCCCTGACCGCGTTCGTGCGAAATTGCCTCGAGACCGAGGGGTTCGCAGCTACTCTGGGGGGTCGGGCGGCCGAACTGGTCGCCTCGCAGCGGGGATCGACGGCGGCCACGGCCGCGGCGATCCTGCGAGCACTGCCAGCGACGAGGCCCTGATTCCCCGGTTGCCAAGATGGCGCCGCCCCGCCAATAATCGACGCTTTCGTATCGAGCTTCCGTATTCGGACAGCTTTTCCCTTCACACCTGCACGAGGCAACAGCCGTGTCACAAGGCAAGTATCTGTTCACCAGTGAGTCGGTCAGCATGGGCCATCCGGATAAGTTGGCCGATCAGATCTCCGACGGCGTGCTCGACGCTTACCTTGCCCAGGATCCGCGAAGCCGCGTGGCGTGCGAGACGATGGTGACCACTGGCCTGGCCGTCATCGCCGGTGAGATCACCTCCCGTGGCACGATCGACTACCAGCAGGTGGTCCGCGATGTCATCCGCCAGGTCGGCTACACCGATGACGAAATGGGCATCGCCGCCGACACCTGCTCGGTGCTCGTCGCCGTGGGCAAGCAGAGCGGCGACATCGCCATGGGCGTCAACGAGGATGAAACCACGGGCAAGGACATCGGTGCCGGCGACCAGGGTCTGATGTTCGGCTACGCCTGCAACGAAACCCCCGAATTGATGCCGCTGCCAATCTCCCTGTCGCACCGAATCCTGAACAGGCTCACCGAGGCCCGCCAGAAGAAGGAAGTCGACTGGTTGCGGCCCGACTCGAAGAGCCAGGTGACGATCGAGTACCAGGGCAACAAGCCCGTCCGCGTCGACACGGTGGTGGTCTCCACGCAGCACGCTCCCCACGTCTCGAACGAAGAGATCCAGAACTTCGTCATCAATACGATCATCAAGCCGCTGCTGCCGAAGGATCTCGACACGAGCAACATCACGTACCACATCAACCCCACGGGGCGGTTCGTGGTGGGCGGTCCGCACGGCGACTGCGGCCTTACCGGCCGCAAGATCATCGTTGACACCTACGGTGGCTGGGGCCGCCACGGTGGCGGTGCCTTCTCTGGCAAGGATCCGACCAAGGTCGACCGGAGCGCCGCCTACATGGCCCGCCACGTTGCCAAGAACATCGTCGCGTCCGGCCTTGCCGACCGCTGCGAGGTGCAACTTGCCTACGCCATCGGCGTGAGCGAACCGGTGAGCGTGCATGTCGACACCGAAGGCACAGGCAAAATCGATGACGCGCGGCTCTGCGAACTGGCCCGTGAGTTTTTCCCGCTGACCCCGCGAGGCATCATCGACTACCTCGATCTGCGTCGTCCCATCTACCGCAAGACCGCCGCCGGCGGCCACTTCGGCCGGGAAGGCTTCTCGTGGGAGAACACCGAGCGGGCCAAGGATCTGGCGAAGGCTGCCAAGTCGGGCGTTGCGGTCGGCTGAGCCAGTGAGCCCGCATCAGGACCAGGATGAGCCGTGTTGCAACGATCACCAGCCATGGACGGCTCGCCGGGCGTAGGCACGGCCGAACCCGTCGATGGGCTGACCGTTGTCGCCGCAGCATTCCTGCCCCAGTTGCTGTCGCTGATCGCCATGCTCACAGGCGCCATGGCCGTGGGCTGCGGTGCAGTGCTCGTGCTGCGGCGGTTCGCAGGCGCCATCGCGGCCCCGCCAGCGCCCGAAGCGGTGCTGGCAGTCTGCGGCACCGGCCTGCTGCTGATTGCCGCTGGCGATACGGCAACGCGATACTCGACGGCTCGGCCCGCCCGCCCTGCCATGTCGTGGCTGCCGGCGGTACTCACACGGCTCGGCCTCCTCATGGCGGTGGCCGCCGTCTGCCTGCCGCTGCGGATGACGTCGACCGTGGATGCTCTTACCACGCTCGCAGCGTTTGTCGTCTCCCTCGTGGCCGTGGGCCTTGGGCCGGTCGCCGACCGTGTTGGTGGCGGGCTCGTTCTGGGGCGGCGCGCCGCTGC
>Ga0209829_10002599_pt1 | contig 13620 bp, 13 predicted proteins | sample C_140205_EF_Meta_FD_187311 | JGI IMG/M metagenome (GOLD analysis project Ga0209829, IMG submission 187311) | Freshwater microbial communities from Lake Croche, Canada to study carbon cycling - C_140205_EF_MetaG (SPAdes) (version 2) | ecosystem: Environmental > Aquatic > Freshwater > Lake...
AGTGCGCTGCACATACTCAATTTCTCGCCAATTACAGCAGCACAGATACCGCGCGCGACATGGACATTCTGCGGGCAGCGCTTGGCGAAGTGAAACTTAATTACTTAGGAAAGTCCTATGGCACTTACCTTGGCGCACTCTATGCCCAACTCTTTCCTACCCATGTCGGTAAATTTATTTTAGATGGCGCAATCGATCCAAAGGCAAGTATTGCGCAGCAGAGCCTGGCGCAAGCAATTGGTTTTGATTCTGCTTTTAATTCCTTCGTCAAAGATTGCGCCACCAAGAGTGACTGCCCATTTATCTCAATAGAGAGTGCGCCGGAGGAAATTTCTACGCTTCTCACAACACTGGCCACCAAGCCACTACCAACGGACCGAAAACGCAAACTCACTGAGTCACTCGCCGTTCTTGGAATGGCACAAGCACTTTATGACAGCACACTTGGTTGGCCAGAGCTGCGCACTTCACTTACTCAAATCAAAACCGGCAACGGCACCAAAATTCTTACCCTTGCCGAAGAGTATGCTCGCCGAAATTCCAATGGCACTTACATCGACAATGAAACCGATGCCAATTTGGTCATCGGTTGTTTAGATTGGCACGAGATGCGCAGCGCTAGCCAATTAGAGACGGAAGCAAAAACCATCACCAAGCAAGCTCCAATCTTTGGACCGTATCTTTCCTTCAATGGAAGCGCCTGCAGATATTTACCCAAGCAGAGCAACCCAGCACCACCATTTACATCGTCAGTTACTTCGACAATCTTGATCATTGGCACAACTGGCGACCCTGCCACACCGTATGAGTGGGCGATAGGGCTGCAGAGATCGTTAAAGAATTCACTTCTGCTCACATTGAAAGGAAACGGCCACACCGGCCAAGGTCGCGGCTCTACATGCATCGATAACGCCGTGGATTCCTACCTAATCTCGACCAAAGCACCTGCAAATAATCCGATCTGCACCGCATAGCTGCCATTGCCCTGCGCATCTGCATGGTCATGAGCACCCCTCGGGATAGGGCAAGATTTCCCTATGCGCCTAGACCATGTTTCGTATGTGACTACCCATGACCAACTTGCCGACACAGTGCAACGACTCGGATCGCGTTTAGGTTCCACCTTCGTCGATGGCGGTATTCACCCACGCTTTGGTACTCGCAACTTCACGCTTCCATTACTCAATGGCCATTACATTGAAGTTGTCTGCCCACTCGATCATCCTGCATCTGATGCATCACCATTTGGTCGCGCAGTAACACAACGCGCAAATGAAGGTGGCGGCTGGCTTACTTGGGTTGTTGCCGTTAAAGATCTTGCACCAATTGAAACTCGTTTGGGTCGCGGTGCTGTTGATGGCCACCGCACCAAACCTGATGGAACAGATTTAAATTGGAAACAACTTGGTGTTCTTGGAACTCTCGAAGACCGTCAACTTCCATTCTTCGTGCAGTGGACACCTAAGAATCACCCATCAACCGACGGCAAAGCTGTTGCAAAGATTGTGACAATTGAAATTGCAGGAGATGTAAAAACAATTGAATCATGGGTTGGCTCAGATCTTGCTCGCGCTGTTGGCGATGACATTGCAATTGAGTGGGTACCTGCAAGTGCCGCAGATGGCGATAATGGAATTGTTGCCGTGCACCTTGAGACACATGCTGGAGTTGTTCGCCTCGACTGATAAGCATCATCGGGCACCTTGTCTGAGCGGTAGCACGAAGAACTCGTAGGGTGTGGGGATCGACTTTAAATACTCGAGGTTGCTGTAAAAGTTTGAGCCAAGTAAATTCGCAGTAAACCCAGAGACTATTCTGAATTTAAATCGAAGCTTCAGGTGTCAAAAGAGATCATTGAACATGGTCTAGGAAAGATAAAATGTCATGTGCTCGCTTTTAGTTTTCAGATTATCGTTACTTTACAAGCGCGCAAGCTACAAGAGTCGGTACTTTCAATGAATTATTGTGTCCAGCACTTCATAAACTCCAAAACTGGAAAGGCGCAGATCTCCGAGCTTCTTCCTCTAGGTGCTCAAACATGTCTCACTAGAGCATTGCGAAAATGCCAAAGTCTTTGGCTTTGAAGTAACAAAGGTAAGAATTTCCTGCGGCGCAAGGTAGACGTTTAGCACAGTTACTGTTTCATCATTTTGCAAAAAAACACCCCCTTAATCATCGTGTGCTATTCCTAAAATTGAACCGTTTCTAAAGAGAATAATCCTTGCATCACCTTGCGTATTCAAATTTTCCTATAACTTTTCGAAGTCCACTCAATAAACTAATGATCAAGACGCACGATTTGATCCTTGGTTACAATTCAAGGCAGGTGTATTGTTCTCTTATGATGCCTACTCTCATCCTGCGCGTCTTAAATCGTCTTCGTTGGGAGAACGAAAAGTGGACTTTTTTTCACAAGAATAAAACATGGCAAGATGCAAGAAACAGATCATCTGGGTATGAAAATCCAGATATTTTTGAACAAGCTTTGATTAATTCCAAAAAAGAAAAAAGCGAAAAGTCACAATCTTGGATTAATCTATTTGATGACATTAAGAAAGAATCAAGTGCTATTGACATAATTGATTTTGGGGGGGGGCTAGGAGATAAATACTTTCGCTACAAGGATACTTTGAAAGCATTGGAGTTGAATTTTTCTTGGAATATAATTGAACAGAACGACTGGGTCAATATTGCCCGAGGTCAGCAATATTTAGAAGGCATTAAGTTTTGCAAAAGCTTAGATGAAGTGCAATTGCATAGTTGTGATGTGTTACTTATTTTCTCATCTTCTATTTGCTACCTGGAAAATCCTAATTATGTTATCAAGGAAGCATTAAAATTCGAACCGAAGTGGGTATTTATTGACAGGATTCCTTTCAGTAGGAAGACAAGCCCTGGTACACAAAAAGCTAAAACCGATAAGGGTTACTACAAAGTTCCCATTTGGTTTTTCAAGCTCAGCGACTTGTTAGACGAATTCAGCGGTTATGCAGTCATGAGGACCTGGCGCGAAGAGATACAACCTACACACATTGCGACATTTCGAGGTTTCTCTCTAAAAAGAACTTTTCAGTCGTAACAATGTCAGTTTTTGAGGTATTTACTAGTTCGACTAGGTCCAAAACCTGTTCAGGAAATGTTGTATGGTACTGCCAAAGAATAAGAATTTTGGAGTGAGACGTGGCCGAACTTATAGGTTCCCTTGATGACCCCATAGCGATTGTTATCAGGTCTTCCGACAAAGTTGAGGGCATAGCGTTCTTTTCTGCAGCGCAATCACCGCAGCAAATTGGCCAAATGTCTAGACCAGCTGGATACCAGGTCAACCCTCATAGACACAACAAGATATCTCGCGAAATTTCCCAAACCCAGGAAGTGTTACTAATTCGATCAGGAAAATGTGTTATCACATTGTTCAACGACGACAATTCCGTGCTACAAACAATTGAATTGGAAACTGGTGATGTTATCCAACTCTGCAAAGGCGGACACTCACTTCGTGTAATTGAAAATTGCGATATTATTGAGATTAAACAGGGTCCGTACTTAGGGGCTGAGGATAAAACCCTTTTCGAAATAGTAGATTAATGATTCCTGTTAATCGCCCAATAATAACGACTGAAGACATTGAGGCAGTGAAAAATGCCTTAACAAAGACTTGGATTTCTGGAGAAACTCCTCCAGTTCGTGAACTTGAAGAGAATCTAGCGAATCGGATTGGCGTTGCGTATGCAGTTGCTGTTGCGTCAGGTTCCACCGCCATCGACTTATGCATAGAGGCACTTGAAATTAAACCTGGGGACCAATGTATTGTTCCAGCATTCACAATTATTTCGACAGTTTCAAATCTAATGCGTAAAGGGGCAAAATTGACTCTGGTCGATTCAGATCCAGTCACCTATTCGATGAATTCTCAAGTCGCAGCGGAATTAATTGAAGAAGACACAAAATTAATAATGCCAGTTCACATTTTTGGTCTTCCAGTGGATATGGATCCAGTAATTGAAGCTAGTAATAAGCATGGAACATTCATGCTCGAGGATGCTGCCGAAGCACTTGGAGTAAAATACAAAGAGAGAAATATCGGGTCACTGGGAAATGCAGCTATCTTTAGTTTTTATGCGAATAAGATTATTACTGGTGGAGAGGGTGGTGCGGTTACCACTAATAGTGAAAAATTCGCGAATTCATTGCGCAGTCTTCGTAATCTGTGTTTTCGACCAGAACAACGGTATGTACATACCGAATTAGGATGGAATGCTCGCTATTCAGGTTTATCAGCGACTTTAGTTAATTCCCAATTGAGTCGACTCGATAGTTTAATTGAGCAAAAAAAGCGCATTGGTAAAATGTATATTGACGGATTATCTGGCCACCCTTGGTTTTCACTTCCTCCAATTGCGACAAGTTACAGCACCAATCTTTTTTGGGTTTTTGGAGTTGTCCTTAATGATGAGTGCCCTTTTGATGCGAGCGAATTCCAAATGATTCTACGAAATAAGGGAGTTGACTCTCGTCGATTCTTTTGTCCAATTCACCTCCAACCAGTAGCCAAAAATTTTGACATCCAGATTCCAGAGCCACTCGTTTATTCTGAAATGCTGTGGGAGCGGGGACTCTATCTGCCAAGTGGCCTTGGTAATACGGACGAGGAAGTATCTAAAGTAATTTCATTAATGTGGGAACTGACTAAGAGTTAATCAATGGAGACAAATTCTTTTTCAAGAGATCTTCCTGATAAGAGCAATTTAAGAATTGGTGTGATTGGCGCGGTTCCAGCCGACGCAGGCGGCGCGTATTCAGCGACACAGCTTCATTTAGATGAATTACAGAAGGCTGCCGGTATGAACTGCGAGTACTTTTTCTACGAAAATTCTTATTCAAAAAATACAATTGCCAAATGGCAAAGAAAATTTTCTAAAGTAGTAGATAGGATTTTTCGAACTCAGATTGCTGCATCCTTCTTTAGAAAGTTTAAATACGACTATTTGACTTCACTGGAAAGGCAATTGTCTACGGATCGAATAGACCTAGTATTTTTCTTTGTTCCGACAATGGAATCTGCATACATGAAGAGGATTCCTTTTGTAGTAACAGTATGGGACTTAGGGCATAGAGAGTACCCAAATCTTCTAGAGATTGCGAAATTTGGTCATTTTGAAAATCGCGAGACTCGAATTAGTAGGTCTTGCAAAAAAGCTATGGCTATTATTACTGACTCCCAAGTAACGTCAGATGGACTTAATCTTTACTACGGAATTTCTCAAGATCGAATGTATTCGATGAATTTTTGCCCGAAGAATGAAGCCGAGAAATATTCTGTAGAAAAAGAGGATTATGCGTTTTATCCTGCAAATTTTTGGTCTCACAAGAATCACTTAGTTCTTTTACGAGCACTCCACTATAATTTGGAAACTGGAAGAAATCCAAGGAAGTTGGTTCTAACCGGATTCGACCATGGGTATTTACCGCAGATCAAAGCTGAAATTACTAGACTGGGAATTGGTAAATATGTAGAGATTAAAGGGTTCGTGAGTTTAGAAGAAATCAAGAAACTCTACCAAGGCGCATCTTTGCTGGTAATGCCTTCAATACTAGGACCAACGAACCTTCCGCCTCTTGAAGCCTTACTTTTGGGTTGCCCAGTCGTAACTTCAGATGCTGCTGTTTCGGGTTTCGAAATGAATTTACCCATAATTAAGATTTCTGCGTTTGACCACATTCAATGGGCGCGATATCTCGATACTAGTTTCGAAATGCCAAAATTTGAAGTGGAACTTGTAGAAAAAGTCCTCAATAGTCAGCGATTAAAAAACGTAGAGAAGTTTAAGCAAATATTGCGCTGCGCCAGCGAGTTGAATTCAGTGTGATGTGTAAATCAACTGTGGTTCATTGTCGTGTGAAATGTATAAGTAAATGGCCGTTAATATGTTAGCTAATTCTCCTGTTGCGATTTTTGGTTTCAATAGACCCATTCATATTCAAAATTGCATTCAAAGTCTTTTGAGAAATCCTGAATTTGTAGATTCACAAATTCACATCTTTATTGATGGACCCAGAAGTAGCTCCGAAAGAAATTTAGTGAATGAAACTGCAAACAGTGTCAAATTTTTGATGAGTAGTAAAAATGTAAATATTCATTTGAGTAACACAAATATGGGGTTAGCAAATTCGATCATCGGCGGTGTAACTAAGATTTTGGAGGAATCGGAAACGGTAATTGTTTTAGAAGATGATTTAGAGGTTTCGCCCAGGTTTTTGAAGTACATGAATCAAGCGTTATCCACATATTCCACTAGCCCAAACATTGCGTCAATCAGTGGCTACAGTTACCCATTGTCCCCAAAACCTTCTCGATCGTTTTTCCTTAGAGGTGCAGAATCATGGGGCTGGGCCACATGGAGATCCCGCTGGCGCCATTTCGAGCCTGATGCAGGAGTTCTGATCTCAGAAATAAAAAGTAAGAACTTAGTGTCTGAATTTAATTTAGACGATAGATACGGTTACTTTAAAATGCTAGAAGACCAGTCAAGGGGTCTTAATGACTCCTGGGCAGTCCGATGGCATGCTGTGTGTTTTTTGAATAACTGGTTAACGTTGTACCCTGCCGAATCTTTAGTTTCAAATAGGGGAGAAGACGGTACGGGGACTCATGCAGGAAAACGGTTTATGCCACATGCTGAGTTTGCAGATGATTTCACTTGGGACTTCCCTCGGATTCTTGTAGAGAGTGCTAGAGAGAGAAAATCTCTTGGCACTTACTTAAGTATTACTCACCCAAGTCCAACGTTTCAGCAGAGAGTAAACACAATAGTAAAGATGTACCTAAAGCGGTTCAAAAATAAGCGCCGCACTGTCTAATTTCCTCCGTGCCTTAAGTTTATTAGCCCAGTTTAGAGGTTTCAGATTCAATCCACTGGTAAGTGATTAATAGGCCATCGCGTAATTTTGTGACTGGTGACCACCCAAGAGTTTTCTTTATAAGCTCGTTATTGGATGCACGACCACGAACTCCTTGAGGAGCAGTCAAATCGTGTGTATACGTTACAGAAGTAAGTCCTGCATGCTGGGCAATAATTTCATAAAGACTGTTTATGGTAACCGCTTCATCGCTTCCAATATTGAGCGGGAGCGAGTAGTCTGAATTCATAAGCCTGACAGTGCCTTCTACGCAGTCATCAATGTAAGTGAAAGTTCTTATTTGCTGCCCATTTCCCCAAATAGAAATCTCTCGAAGCTTATTTGACTTTAGTTCTGCAATTTTTCGACAAGCTGCTGCTGGGGCTTTTTCCCGACCGCCGTCATAGGTTCCTAAAGGTCCGTAGACATTGTGATATCTACCAATTCTGACTTGTAAACCAAAGTCTTCTTCATAATGCCTGCACATTCTTTCTGAGAACAATTTTTCCCATCCATAACCATCTTCAGGATCTGCTGGATACGCATCTGACTCTTTTAAGTATGTGAGGTTTCCTTCATCTGCTTGTAGCCAGCTGGGATATACACATGCAGAGGAGGCGTAAAAAAATCGTGTCACTCCAGAAAATTTGGCAGCCTCCAAGAGATGAGTATTAATCAGAACGGATAACATGCATTTAGCCTTGTTATTTTCAATGAAGCCCATTCCGCCCATGTCTGCCGCCAAGTTGTACACCCAGTCAATGCCGGTAGATGCTTTCATCGCTTCCTCTAATAACGAAAGATCGGCCTGGTGGTTGGAAGCTTTGGTATGAACTTGAAACCAATCCGACATGGGCTTGATATCGATACCACGAACCTCGTGACCGTCACTTATGAGTCGAGCAACAAGATGGCCACCAATAAATCCCCCGGCTCCGGCAACTAAAATCTTCATCTAATTCTCACTAATCTCTTTAGGAATGAACATACTCTTTACTCAGAAGACCAGCGTATTTTGAAAGACATAAAAACCTATAAAGACGCGCCGAAGTGAGCAAAACCCCAACCTTCTAGAGCTTGAGAGATTTCGAGTCTCTAGGAATTGATCTGATTAGATAATTGCCTGAAAAGCGCAATCACATAGGCAGAATCTAGAAGGACCAACTTTCCAAATTCCCTGAATGATAGGCTTTGCCAATGTTTATGAAAAGGCCCAAAAATTTACGATTTATCGCAAAACAAGCAATTTCAAAATTTATTATTAAACAATATGGGCCCCCATTCAATTACAGTCCTCAAAGCAAAAAAGATGTAGTGATTCTTTCTGATGACTTTCCCAAACACAATGGCGGCAGTCTTGCAATGTTACTTTGGGCAAAGAAATTGAAAGAAAAAGGGATAAGGGTCAACATCGTTACAAAGAACAGCTCCTCAACTACTTGGCTTGAAAATCCTAATTTACTTACTTCCCAAGAAAAAAATGAAATTTTTCGCGACGAATCTTTCTTAGAAAATCTAGATTACGATGATACTAGCATTGTTATATTTTGGTTGAAGACTTCCTTGATTACAAAATTGCCAAAAGATAAGCAAGTGTTCTTTTTTGATGCTGAAATCGCTTGGACTATTGAGTTTATTAGGGATCTTGAAAGACTTCTAAAGCAGCGTAAAATAGCCAGAATTGCGACGCATTCTTCTCATTCTCAAATTTGGTACAAGACTCAACTTGGCATAGATACCGATTACATTCGAGAATGGAGTCATGGAATAGAGCACTCCACTTTAAGATATTCGGAAAAAAGTAAGATTAAGATTTCGGTAATGCCAGAAGAAAATGAAATGTATGATTTCCTTTTAATCAAAGATTTGATTCAAAGGAACTATCCAGATGTAGAAATCTCTATTGCCTCCGGCACCTTATCCCAGGTTTATGAAACCCTAGAAAAGTCAGATATATTCATCGGACTTAACAAGGGGAAGAATCCCTTGTGGGGCGAAGGATGCCCCAGGACACAACAAGAGGCAGCTCATTTTGGTAATGCAATTGTCGCTTTTGATTGCCTAGGAAATCATGAATATTTAATCGATAATTACAATGGTTACTTGGTCTCACCAAACCTCGGAGTAATCGGCATTGTAAAGCAACTATCTGCATTGTTGGAAGATATGAACAAATTGAATAGCATGAGAAGCAGGTCTCAAGAAATTGCAAAACAGAGCTTTTCGGGATCTCAGAAAGTACAGGAGTTGTCCAAATTCCTTGCCCTTAGTCCCCAACGGAATGTTGCGAGAGACATTAGACTTTCCAGCGACAGAAGCATTTTCTTGGCTGATGAAGAAATTGAGTACCTATTTCACTGTGCAAGTTTAGCTAAAAGGAATATTGTGGAAATAGGGACCGCATATGGTGGTAGTGCCATCGTTTTCCTACTTGGAACGCAGCAACTCAAAAATGTAACAGTACATTCTGTTGAGTCCTTTCAAGGAGATAGTGAAGGCAAGTGGAAAGTAAAGAAGAGTCATTGTATCAATAATGTGAATAAAACCGTTTCTAAATTCGAGAACTCGAACGTGAAGAACTGGAATCTCATTCCCAAGAGCAGCGTTGTAGCTGCAAAAGAATGGCGAAATGGCGAGATAGACTTGATTTTTATTGATGGTTCACATGTTTATGCCGACGTAAAAGCAGACTTTTCTGTGTGGTTTCCACATATTGCCATAGGAGGAAGAATTCTTTTTCACGACTCAAATAGGCTAGATCAGAGAGATTTTAAAGAACATTACTTGCGTGGCTGGGATGGTCCAACGAAATTTGTTAATGAACTGATTCATAATCAAAAAGTAAAGTTCATTAGCAATTGTCACAGCATTAGCGAATTTATAAAGATAACGGATTAGTACTTTATGAGAATCTCTCTGGTGAAATCCTTACGGCTATTTGCTTGCCCAAAAGGATTTGACAAAAAAGACAACGCAGCAACGCAAATAAATGCAATTAGGTCCTGGCTAACTTGGCTAGACGGAGATCAAATTACGTTAGTAGGCGAAGACCCTGGTGTAAAGGAAATTACAGAAAGTTATGGTTTACGATGGGCAAAAGTTGAAACAAATGATCTTGGTACGCCGTTTATTGAATCCATGTTTCGCGCAGGCGAGCAATCAGGCAATGAAAATTACCTCTGCTACATAAATTCTGACATTTTAATGTTTCCAGAAATCTGTGACATTTTGACGACGGAAATTTTAGATCATTCCTTGATTGTGGGCACTCGCTGGGATTTGGAGAAATTTGAACTCTCATCTTCGAATATTTCAAATGAACCCGAAAGCACCCAAAGCGTGCTTCTTTCACAGTCGCGTGAACATGCTCGAACTGGGATTGATTACTTTATTTATCCGAGGGGGACGCGTCCTGCAATTAGTAGGGACCTTCTCCTCGGAAGAAACTATTGGGATCATCACCTGATATATTTATGGAATCAAGCTAAATTGAGAACTATCGATGTTTCTGGAAAAGTCAGACCAATACATGTGAACCATAACTATGAACACATCGCAAATTTGGAAAAAAGGGTGCACTTTTCTCCCGAATTTGAAACCAATAAGCGAATTACGAGAAAAAAACTCGCAGATTTGGATTTCACCACTCATTTCGTAGACTCAAATAGCAGAGTGCGAAAAAATCTACGTAGGAAATTACAGGCATATATTCGGCGCTCTAGAAAACGTGTATTTGATTACATCGTAGCTTTTGGAGGCATCACGACGAAGAAGATAATTAGAAGGAATTTATTTCAATAAAATGCGTACGAGAATGTTTAAAAAGCAACCTTATGCAACCAAAAGCAGAGTAGGAGTATTTTCTCCGCAGATCTCTTTTATAGTACCCGTACACAATCAAGCGGCGATTATTCGTAAAAATATCTTGTCTATTGCTAGAAACTCAGTATTGAAATCTGAATACATCATAATTGATGATGCAAGTACAGATGAGACTCTTAACGAAGTGCTTCAAGTAATTGATGAAATTATGGATTTTGATAACGTAATCAGGGCATGCGTCTATACATTCAAAAATTCAAAATTCGAAACTTTGTGTGATGACTTTGGTTTCAGGAAATCTGTATCTCCATATGTCATGGAAGTACAGGCTGACATGGAAATTCATGATTATGGTTTTGATGCGCGACTCAGCGAAGCTATGTTGACAAACCGCTCCTTGTTTGCCGTTTCAGGGCGAGGGACACAAATGATTTCTCCAGTTGTAAAATCATTCCGAAATACTCTTGGCACAGACCGGTCTTACGGCGGCACTTTAGCGGTACATTTGAAAACCGCACTCAGAAAAAGAATTGGTTCTCAAAAAAAATACACAAAAGCAGGTCTATTTCAATCATCTGAAAAACGATTCGACAATTATTTGTCCAGATGCCTCCAATTTTATGAACTTGAAAAAAGCAGGGAGGATTGATCAACTTTCAGACTATAAATATTCAGAAGAAGAAAAGCATACTATTTGGGTAGGTGAAACAATCATGCGTGGTCCTCTGATTATCGACCGTGCCAAGTATCTTGAAGTCCCACTGAGTGTAGGAAAGTTTTTTCAGGGTTATGATGATCATGATCTTTGCCTACGAGCATTTTTAAAAAGATAGGTACCGGTGTGGATTCGTTCCTGTTGAATTTACATCCCCTTTAGCTGACAGCACAACACGAAAATCACGGTCAATCAAGACTGAGTTGCGGATACTCCACTTCATAATTAGAAGTATTTTGAAAAAGAAAATTTGTGGTGACACGCCACTCAATGATGACTTAAGCGTTCAAGAAATGACGTTATGTAAGAGTTTTATAGTCAAGTTTTAATCTATCTAATGGATTAATAGTAATGATTATCCTATTGGCAACATTGAAAACCAAGACTTTAAATTCAAGATTAAAAGAAATTGTCAAACGGTGCTAGAGAATTTCTCTCTTCTTTGTTAGAGTTGGGCTCAGATAGGATTAAGACCAGTAATTCAATTTGACAAACCTCTGACTTCTTTTTTTTAGGTAAAAAGCGACTGCAAAACTCAATATGTGCCCTTCCTCATTAGCTAAGAGAAATCTCCGGAAAAGAGATTTCAAGCTATTGGTGCACTCTATTTTTCGATCTCTTTTTACATTACGATACGAACGGGTTTCACTTAGAGTTTTGGTGTAATTTGACAGTGAAACTCCACCCAATTGAAATCCAGCGAGCAGAATGTCTGTGAGGGCCACTGGGAATTTTGCTACGATCGCATCAAGAAACTTTCCGTCTGCAGCAATTCTTAAATTTTCATCAAAGCCGCCTTCCTCCGCAGCGATCTTTTTCGCCACGATGACACCTTGATGGTGAAAATCAGCAATTTGGTAGGAGTCAACGGTCACAATTTGAGGAGAAGTTATTGCAAAGACGAAACCATTCTTTGTGAAATGCAGAACTGGAGAAGCTATAAGAGCGTTCTCGCCTGCGTTATTTATAATTACGCTTGCTTTGTTTGTTGAAAGAGAATTTAACAAGAAGTCTCCCCCATTGAGAAACCAGAGCCAGTCATTCGAAGCTTCATTTATTCCGCGGTTCATCGCGTTATAGATGCCTAAAGGCTTACTCACGACGATTTTTACATCGCATTTCAGCGAGAAAGGTTCAAGCACTTTGGAATCAAGAGGAGGATTAGATCCATCGATAATCAACCATTCAAACTCTTGATTAATTTGGCTCGCAACCGATTCAGCAGTTCGAAGGAAGCCAGGTAGGTCATCTTTTATGACGGTGATAATGGTGAGGCTATCTTGCTGCTCTGGCGTCATAGAGTAAGTTTAACGAGTGAGACGAATCTTGGGGTTTATTCGAGAGATGGGATTTGATCCAAAGAAATTTTTCAAATTTCCCTTAGGGCTCCCACGTTATCTAGCGCTCCTTGGTCAGTTCTTTTTAAAACGCCGCAGCTTAGGAAAGTTGAAGTTAGCGCCTATTTTTTCGGATTTTGGTGATTCCGCAGGGTCGGCAGATGGCCACTACTTTTGGCAGGATCTAATTTGCGCCAATTGGATTTATGGTGAATCGCCGAAAAATCATTTAGATGTTGGATCGCGAATTGATGGATTCATTGCTCACTTACTCTCCTTTCGCGAAGTTACGATGCTTGACATAAGGCCCATGGATAAGGCGATTCCCAACTTGAATATCGCCGTAGGCAATGCCCAGGAAGACTTAGGACCCCTCAAGCACTCTTTTGAAAGTGTCTCAAGCTTGCATTCAATCGAACATTTTGGGCTTGGACGATACGGGGATCCAATTGATCCGTTTGGGCATGAAAAAGGATTGAAGAACATTTCAGATTGCGTTGCCAGCGGAGGGAAGTTGTATGTGAGCTTTCCGATCGGAGAAGCTGTTGTTGAGTTTAACGCTCAGCGAATTATTGACCCACTTTGGCCAGTCAATCAGCTACCAAATTTTATTTTAGAAGAGTTTGTATTAATTCCATGGAAGGGCCAACCGGTCCATGGCGCAAAACCTGCGGAAGTCAACAAGAGCATTAATGGACAGTGTGGGCTCTACATGTTTCGTCGAGTGAACTAGCGCAAGATTCCCTTCATGAGAATTGAATATCACAATGTCTGAGTCGAAATATAAACTAACAGCAATTGTCCCCGTGTCTGGTATGCACGGACAGCTGCAACTAATGAGGAAAT